>Ga0100392_1001626_pt1 | contig 20850 bp, 16 predicted proteins | sample CryGeymeta201516_FD_81548 | JGI IMG/M metagenome (GOLD analysis project Ga0100392, IMG submission 81548) | Groundwater microbial communities from Crystal Geyser aquifers in Utah, USA - Crystal Geyser metaG 2015-16 | ecosystem: Environmental > Aquatic > Deep subsurface > Groundwater | place: USA... | reverse complement strand
GTACCAGCACGCGCACGGCCAGTACCTTTTTGACGCCATGGCTTCTTGCCGCCACCGCGTACTTCAGAGCGTGTTAACTGAGCGCGGGTACCCTGACGGGCGCCGGCAGCATAAGCTACAACGACCTGATGAACCAAAGCTTCATTAAACTCACGTCCAAAGGTAGCTTCGGAAACTTCAAGAACGCCTTGAGCGTCTCGTAATGCTAATTCCATCACTTATCTCCTCAGACGTTAGCTTTTAACAGCTGGTTTAACGATTACGTCACCACCGATAGCGCCAGGTACTGCACCTTTTACTAACAGCAGGTTACGTTCTGCGTCTACACGAACCACTTCAAGTGATTGCACAGTTACGCGCTCAGCACCCAAGTGACCAGCCATTTTTTTACCCTTGAATACTTTACCTGGTGATTGGTTCTGACCAATTGAACCTGGTGCACGGTGTGACAAAGAGTTACCGTGAGTAGCATCCTGAGTACGGAAATTCCAGCGCTTAACAGCACCAGCAAAACCCTTACCTTTTGATGTGCCAGACACATCAACTTTTTTCGCTTCTGCGAAAATCTCAACCGTAATTTCGCTGCCGACAGTGATGTCAGCACCTTCGTTATCTGCCAGGCGGAATTCCCACAGACCACGACCAGCGTCTACACCAGCTTTTGCAAACTGACCTGCATCTGGTTTGCTCAGGCGACTTGCCTTTACAGTACCAGCAGTCACTTGTAATGCGCTGTAACCGTTCGTTTCTGCTGTCTTAACAGCAGTTACACGGTTTGGTGTCGCTTCGATTACGGTTACTGGAATTGAAACGCCGTCTTCAGTGAAGATGCGAGTCATTCCCACTTTACGACCGACTAGACCGATAGCCATTTCCTAAACCCCTCTATAAACCTGTCTGATTAGCCCAGGCTGATTTGAACGTCAACGCCAGCAGGCAAGTCTAAACGCATCAGCGCATCAACAGTTTTTTCTGTTGGCTCAACGATGTCGATTAAACGCTTGTGGGTACGGATTTCGTACTGATCACGTGCATCTTTATTTACGTGAGGAGAAATCAATACAGTGAAACGTTCCTGGCGGGTAGGAAGTGGAATAGGACCACGAACCTGTGCGCCCGTACGCTTAGCTGTGTCAACGATTTCCATAGTTGACTGATCGATCAAACGGTGATCGAACGCTTTCAGACGGATGCGAATCCTTTGATTACTCATGTATTCAAAGCCTCAAAGAGCAAAAAGAGCAAAAATAAACACAAGCAATCCAACCCAAAAAGGGGGATGCCCATGCACCAAAGTTACGTTTGCTCCCCAATCGGGAGCACTGTAAGCGTTAAATAACTTAATATGTTACCTAACGAGCCAGTCAGAATTGTATCGACTGGCCGCGCATTATACTGAAATCAACAGATAACGCAAGCATTGCTTAAATAATGCACTACAAAATGTCATTAAGTTCAAAACCTATGCCAAAACGAGTGGTAGAACGATTATAGTCGATGAGGCTTTCGCCGTAACCATTAAAAAACTCAGCATATAAACGGATATGTTTATTAAATGGTCGAGAATACGATAAGCGCAATGCCCCCTTATTTTCACTACGTAAATTGTTTCTTAGCATCATTCGCCAGGTTGCTTGGTCCTGTTTGTACGCAGCAGACAGCTCAAACCACCCCATATATTGGGTAATATCGGGGTTGTCATCACCTTTGGGGTCTTGCGGTGTATCTTTAGGATCTTCCTTAAATCGATACCAGGGTTCAAAATTAATAAACACATTACCCACTGATGTAACCCAGCTCAGCTTCAAGCGGTTCCAACTACGCGATAGCTCACCTGCGCGACCATTTGACTGATGCGATAGGCTAAGGCTAATGATACGGCTGGCTGCTTCCTCGTAATTCTTATAATGCGGTAGCATCAGGATAAGCTCTGGTTCATAGTTGTTTTCACGAAACGGAGACGAAACGTCACTGTTATAGGCTTGCCAATAGGCCTGTTGGCTAAAAGCAAAAAACAGATAGCCTTTATCTTTATAAATTTTGGTGATTAAAGGTGTTTTCAGACTCAGTTGAAATTTCGCTTCAATATTACTAGAAGGCGCGCTGTCACCATCTCGTTCCAATGTAGAAGCAATACCATCTACATACGTAAATGGCATCAGATAGTTATTTTTATGCGGTAGCAGTGTAAACGGTGTATAAGTGTCCCACTGCTCGGCTTTCATCCTTTTGTCCAGGGCGTCTGCAGCAGAAACAGAAAACGCAAACAAACACGCCAACCCGACCAAAAATCTCATAGTTGTCCTAAGTACTAAAATTGTTCAACGGTTAACTTATCAACTAACGCTGAATCATGCCTTAATAATGATAGTAAACCATCAACTTTAGGCAGTACCCGCGTGAAGAAATAAGCAGCTGTATATTGTTTAGCTGTAATAAACGTACTGCTGTGAACCTCTACTTTCAACGCTGAAAGGTTTTTGTACCACATATAACCATAGAGAATGTAAGAAACAAGCGCCAAAAAGTCACAAGCATTAGCACTTTGCGCTCTGCTATCCTGAACTATCACAGCTTTGGTTAACTGTACCAGCTGATCAATGTAACTTGTTAGTGATAATGTTATATCAATAGGTTGCGCCAAGATGTCTTGTTTAATTTCGGCTAGTAATTTTAATAGCGCATCACCTTTGTCTGCAGCCACTTTTCGCAACATAAAATCGGCAGCCTGAATACCGTTCGTTCCTTCATATATTTGCGCAATCCTAACATCGCGTACCAGCTGTTCCATGCCCCACTCTTTAACGTAACCGTGCCCGCCAAAAACCTGCTGGGCAATGACACACGAATCAAAACCTTGATCTGTCATAAATGCCTTGGCTATAGGTGTGAGTAAGTTGGCTCGCTGTGCAGATTGCTGACAGTTGTCGTATTTTGCCTTGTCTAACAATGACGCAACCCAGGTAGCAAAGGTACGACCGGCTTCGTTCATCGCTTTTATATTTAGCAGCATACGACGAACATCAGCATGACCAAGGATGGACTCGGCTTTGTTTGGATCTTTTTCGCTAATACGACCTTGCAAGCGGTCTTTTGCATAGCTGACGGCATTTTGATACGCGCGCTCTGCCGCACCTAAGCCTTGGCTGCCCATGGATAACCGCTCGTAGTTCATCATGGTGAACATACAGGCCAATCCACGATGTGGTTCGCCGATGAGGTAGCCTCTTGCGTCATCAAAATTTAGTACGCAGGTTGCTGAGCCATTGATACCCATTTTGTGTTCTATAGACCCAACCGTTACCTTGTTGCGCTCGCCAGCTTCGCCACTAGCGTCAGGTAAATATTTCGGCACGAGAAACAAAGAAATTCCGCGACTACCAGCAGGCGCATCAGGCAGTTTAGCAAGCACTAAATGCACAATGTTGCTGGTTAATTCGTGTTCACCGGCCGTGATAAAGATTTTACTGCCTGTAATCTGATAACTGCCGTCGTCTGTTGGTTTAGCTACTGTACGCATAATACCGAGATCTGAGCCGGCATGCGACTCTGTCAAACACATTGTACCTGACCACTCACCACTATACATCTTAGGCAAGTATGTCTTTTTTGTTGCTTCATCAGCGTGCTGTAGCAAAGCGACACAAGCGCCGGCCGTTAACCCGGGATAGAGCGAAAAAGCGATATCTGCACTACAAAGCATTTCATCAACCATCATAGATAATGCCTTTGGCATCCCCATGCCGCCAAATTCTGCATCACCGCTAAGGCCTGTCCAGCCTCCTTCACTAAGACTTTTATAAGCCGTGTGATAATGTTCTGGTAGTAACACTTTGCCATTAACCAACTTGGCACCTACTGTATCGGCGCTACTGGCGAATGGTGCAATTTGTTGTTCACAAATCTTCGCCGCTTCTTCTAGGATTGCTTTGGCTGTGTCCGCTTCAATGAGATCTGCCAACTGAGGTTGCTGTTGCCAGTATTGATCTAACTGCCAAACATCGAAAAGGTTAAAATATATATCATTAAGTGGGGCTTGGTATTGGCTCATGTTGACTGCCTCTCAAACTGGACGGATGAGTTAAAGCATGGCACAGGTTTTACTTTCAAACAAGTGTTTGAATAATGAATACGCTTATGACTTAGCGTCTTTGTCGACAAAATTTAGGCAAAAAAAAAGGCCCCAACGGAGCCTTTTTTCATCAATCACTTAATTAAGCGATGATTTTTGATACTACACCAGCACCAACTGTACGGCCGCCTTCACGGATTGCGAAGCGTAAACCTTCGTCCATCGCGATTGGGCAAATCAGTTCAACAACAAACTTCAGGTTGTCGCCTGGCATTACCATCTCTACGCCTTCTGGCAATTCAACTGCGCCAGTTACGTCTGTGGTACGGAAGTAGAACTGTGGACGGTAGCCTTTGAAGAATGGTGTATGACGACCACCTTCTTCTTTTGACAATACGTACACTTCGCCTTCGAACTTAGTGTGTGGCTTGATTGAACCTGGCTTAGCAAGTACCTGACCACGTTCTACGTCTTCACGCTTAGTACCACGTAACAACGCACCAATGTTCTCGCCTGCACGACCTTCGTCTAACAGCTTACGGAACATCTCAACACCTGTACACGTCGTCGCTACAGTGTCTTTGATACCTACGATTTCTACTGTCTCACCAACTTTTACAATACCCTGCTCTACACGGCCTGTTACTACAGTACCACGACCAGCAATTGAGAATACGTCTTCAATTGGCATGATGAACGGCTTATCAATAGCACGTACCGGCTCTGGGATGTACGTATCTAACGCTTCACCCAACTCGATGATTTTCTTTTCCCACTCTGCATCGCCTTCCAGGCCTTTCAGCGCTGAACCACGAATTACTGGTAAGTCATCACCCGGGAAGTCGTAGTCTGAAAGAAGCTCACGCACTTCCATTTCTACCAGCTCTAACAGCTCTTCGTCATCTACCATGTCACACTTGTTCATGAACACGATGATGTAAGGTACGCCTACCTGACGTGACAACAGGATGTGCTCACGTGTTTGTGGCATCGGGCCGTCTGTCGCCGCTACTACCAGAATCGCGCCGTCCATCTGAGCAGCACCAGTGATCATGTTTTTAACATAGTCAGCGTGGCCTGGGCAGTCTACGTGTGCGTAGTGACGTGTTGGAGTGTCATATTCAACGTGTGACGTGTTGATTGTGATACCACGTGCTTTTTCTTCTGGCGCTTTGTCAATCTGGTCGAATGCAAATGCCTGACCGCCGTATGTCTTAGCCAGTACGTTGGTGATTGCTGCAGTTAAGGTAGTTTTACCGTGGTCAACGTGACCAATGGTGCCTACGTTTACGTGCGGTTTTACTCGTTCAAATTTAGCCTTAGCCATGAATAGACCCTTCTTTATTTAATTGCGGCCTGCCTAAGCAGGCCATACTAAGTTATTAATATGCTTTACGCGCAGCGATGATAGCTTCTGTAACGTTGTTAGGGGCCTCAGAATAATTCAATGGTTCCATTGAATATGAAGCGCGACCCTGACTTAACGAACGCATGTTGGTTGCATAACCAAACATTTCAGATAGCGGAACGTGCGCATCAACGATTTTGATACCACCAGGTGCATCTTCCATACCGTTGATAATACCGCGACGACGGTTCAAGTCACCAACAATATCACCCATGAAGTCGTCTGGTGTCACCACCTCAACTTTCATGATAGGTTCAAGAATAACTGGCTTGGCTTGCAGTGCACCTTTTTTGAAGCCCATCGACGCAGCAATTTTAAATGCCATTTCGTTTGAGTCAACATCGTGGTACGAACCGTCAAACACCGTAACTTTAACGTCAATTACCGGGTAGCCAGCAAGAACACCGTTTTTCATTTGTTCTTGTATGCCTTTATCGATTGCCGGGATGTATTCTTTTGGAATAACACCACCAATCACAGCATTCACGAACTCGTAACCAGCGCCTTCTTCCTGCGGCTCAATCTTAAGCCAGCAGTGACCAAACTGACCACGACCACCAGACTGACGTACAAACTTACCTTCAACTTCTGTTACCGCTCGCAGTGTTTCGCGGTAAGAAACCTGTGGTTTACCCACGTTTGCTTCTACTTTGAACTCACGACGCATACGGTCAACGATAATATCCAGGTGAAGTTCACCCATGCCAGAAATTATAGTCTGGCCGGACTCTTCATCAGTATGTACACGGAAAGAAGGATCTTCAGCAGCCAGTTTACCTAGCGCGATACCCATTTTTTCCTGATCAGCTACAGTTTTTGGCTCAACCGCCACAGAGATAACCGGTTCTGGAAACTCCATGCGCTCTAGCGTGATAATGTGCTCAGGTGAGCATAGAGTATCACCTGTGGTTACGTCTTTAAAACCTATACCGGCAGCGATATCACCAGCACAAACTTCTTTGATTTCTTCACGGGCATTAGCATGCATCTGTACGATACGTCCAATGCGCTCTTTCTTCATTTTAATCGGGTTATATACCGTGTCACCTGACTTGATAACGCCGGAATAAACGCGGAAGAATGTAAGCGTACCCACGAATGGATCAGTTGCGATTTTGAAAGCCAGAGCGGAAAACGGTTCTTCGTCATCTGAATGACGCTCCCCTTCCGACTCGTCTTCGTTAATACCCGTAATGGCTTTTACTTCCGTCGGTGATGGCAAGTAATAAATTACATTGTCCAACATTGCCTGGACGCCTTTATTTTTAAAGGCAGAGCCGCACATTACCAATACCACTTCATTACGTAGTGTTAAATCACGTAGCGCTTGGCGAATTTCATCTTCAGAAAATTCCTCGCCTTCTAAATAGCGCTCCATTAACTCTTCGCTGGCTTCCGCAGCAGCTTCGATCATGTTCTGACGCCACAAATGACTCTCTTCAGCCATATCAGCTGGAATGTCTTCGTAGGTAAACGTCATACCCTGATCTTCCATGTTCCAGTTGATGGCTTTCATTTTAACGAGGTCGATAACGCCTCTGAAATCATCTTCAGCACCAATAGGTAACTGAATTGGAACTATGGTGCTGTTTAATCTGGTTTGCGCCTGTTTAACCACGCGCAAGAAATTTGCACCAGTACGATCCATCTTATTTACGAAGATCATCCGCGGCACTTCATACTTATTGGCTTGACGCCAAACCGTCTCAGTTTGCGGTTGCACACCCGATGATCCACACAGAACGACAACTGCACCATCAAGTACGCGCAACGAGCGCTCTACTTCGATGGTGAAGTCAACGTGACCTGGGGTATCAATCAAGTTGATACGATGCTGTTCAAATTGCTGCTGCATCCCAGACCAGAATGTAGTAGTTGCTGCAGACGTGATAGTAATACCACGCTCCTGCTCCTGCTCCATCCAATCCATTGTTGCAGCACCGTCATGAACCTCACCAATCTTGTGAGAGCGGCCCGTGTAAAACAATACGCGCTCGGACGTAGTGGTTTTACCCGCATCTACGTGCGCACAAATACCAATGTTACGGTAGCGTTCTATTGGGGTTGTACGTGCCACAATTAATCCTCTTTAAGCAAAGCTTACCAGCGGAAATGCGCGAACGCTTTGTTCGCTTCAGCCATACGGTGAACGTCTTCACGTTTCTTAACCGCAGAACCTTTGTTATCAACAGCATCAAGCATTTCACCAGCTAATCGCTGAGCCATTGATTTTTCACCACGTTTACGGGCAGCTTCAACCAACCAACGCATAGCAAGGGCATTACGACGTACAGGACGTACTTCACATGGTACCTGGTAGGTAGAACCACCAACACGACGTGACTTAACTTCAACTGTAGGACGAATGTTGTCCAATGCTACTTCAAAAATGTCTAAATGTTCTTTCTTAGACTTGGTAGCTGCTAATTCTAATGCGCCGTATACAATTGATTCGGCAGTAGATTTTTTACCGTCGACCATAACGACGTTTACAAACTTGGCAAGTAACTCACTTCCGAACTTAGGATCTGGAAGAATTTTACGTTGACCTATGACGCGTCTTCTTGGCATTCGTAACTCCGATTGCTTCAGGTGATTCCAAAACTTTTAATACATTAAAGAAAAAAAGTTGTTTAGTTTGGCCTTACTAACGGAGTACCGTTATTTCTTAGGCCGTTTTGCGCCGTACTTAGAACGGGCTTGTTTACGATCTTTAACGCCAGCACAATCTAATGTGCCGCGTACGGTGTGGTAACGCACACCTGGCAGGTCTTTTACCCGGCCACCGCGAATAAGCACAACACTGTGCTCTTGCAGGTTATGGCCTTCACCACCAATGTAAGAAGAAACTTCGAATCCGTTAGTTAAACGAACACGGCATACTTTACGTAATGCTGAGTTTGGCTTCTTAGGTGTAGTGGTGTATACACGGGTACAAACACCACGCTTCTGCGGGCAAGCTTCAAGCGCCGGAACGGTGCTCTTGGCTACCTTCTGGCTGCGCGGCTTACGCACTAGCTGGTTGATTGTTGCCATTAAATACTCCTGGTTAATATATACCCAATAAACGTGAAAATTCCGCACCCCATATTTGGGGTCGCGGAATTCTAATGGTCAAGCTTTGACCTGTCAAGTTACAAAGCCAATTGCTGCTAATTTAAGCAACAATCGGCCGTGTTTCTTGCTTTACTCGTCGTTGCCCGATAAATCCATGTTCAGTGCGTCAGACAATGCCTGCTCTGCCATCTCTGAACTCATTGCCGGTTCAACAACTTCCGCATTGCCACCACGTTGACGCTGACGGATACGGTTTTGGTGATACGCAAAACCAGTACCAGCCGGAATCAAACGGCCAACAATAACGTTTTCTTTCAGACCGCGCAGTTCATCAATCTTACCGCCTACGGCAGCTTCAGTTAGAACGCGAGTGGTCTCTTGGAACGATGCAGCCGAGATGAACGAGTCAGTCGACAGTGACGCTTTAGTAATACCCAGTAATGATCGCTCATACTGCGCAGGCATCTTGCCAGCAGCTTCAAGCTCACGGTTGGCGATATTAACGCGTGCTACTTCAGCCTGTTCACCTTCAAGGAATTCACTATCACCAGGGCTAGTAATCAAACACTTACGCAGCATCTGACGAATGATCGTTTCAATGTGCTTATCGTTAATTTTAACGCCCTGTAAACGGTAAACGTCCTGTACTTCGTTGGTGATATAGCTGGCTACATGGTGGATACCACGTAAACGCAGAATATCGTGTGCTGACTCTGGGCCTTCCGAAATAACTTCGCCTTTTTCAATGCGCTCACCTTCGAACACATTGACCTGACGCCATTTCTGGATCATCTCTTCATGTACATCACCCTGATCTGGCGTGATTAACAGACGACGCTTGCCTTTTGTTTCTTTACCAAAGCTGATAACACCTGAAATTTCCGCCAAAATAGCTGGATCTTTTGGTTTACGCGCTTCGAATAAGTCAGCAACCCGTGGCAGACCACCGGTGATATCCCGTGTTTTCGAGCTTTCCTGCGGAATACGTGCCAGAACTTCACCCGAATTAACGGTAGCACCATCAGTAACTTCAATGGTGGTAAAGCTTGGTAGACGTATTTCCTGCAACGCACCGTCATCCATAGTTAGAATAAGTTTTGGCTCTTTAGCGTTTGCTTTGGCCAAATCTTTAACTACGGTACGGGTTAAGCCCGTCAGTTCGTCTTGCTGTACTTCGGTGTTGGTATCATCGATATCGCTATGATTAACCTTAGCACCACGTTCAACGATAATTGGGTGTGAATGCGGATCCCAGTTGGCCACGATTTGGCCAGCTGCGATCTTCGCGTTGTCATCTGTCGTCAGGATTGAACCGTATGGCAGTTTATAACGCTCTTTCTCACGTCCCAGCTCGTCAAATACTGTTACTTCAGCAGAACGAGAGGTGATAACAATTTTGTTATCTGCATTGCGTACGAACTTCGCATTTTGCAGTTTTAACGTACCAGCAGTTTTAACCTGAACGCTGTTCTCTGCAGAAGCCCGTGATGCCGCACCACCGATGTGGAAAGTACGCATCGTTAACTGAGTACCTGGTTCACCGATTGATTGAGCGGCAATAACACCCACTGCCTCACCAGCGTTGATCAAGTGGCCACGCGCTAAATCACGGCCGTAACATTTGGCACAAACGCCAAAGTCTGTCTGACAGGTAATTACTGAACGCACGTGTACTTCGTCAATAGAGTTCTGCTCTAACGCGTCACACAGTTGCTCATCAAGCATGGTGCCATCAGCTACCAGCACATCGCCGTTTGTTGGTGATACTACATCGCCAATAACAACACGGCCTAGTACGCGCTCACGCAGACCTTCTACCACGTCGCCACCTTCAATCAGTGGTTTCATGACGATGCCTTGCTCTGAACCACAGTCGCTTTCAGTAACAACCAAATCTTGTGCTACGTCAACTAAACGGCGTGTCAGATAACCAGAGTTAGCGGTTTTCAGTGCAGTATCGGCAAGACCTTTACGCGCACCGTGCGTTGAGATGAAGTATTGTAATACGCTTAAGCCTTCACGGAAGTTCGCCGTAATTGGCGTTTCGATGATTGAACCATCTGGTTTCGCCATCAGACCACGCATAGCGGCTAACTGACGGATTTGCGCCGGTGAACCCCGTGCGCCAGAGTCAGCCATCATGTAAACAGAGTTAAATGACTGCTGTTGTACCGTATTTCCATCGCGATCAACTACGTCTTCTTTAGACAAGTTGTCCATCATCGCTTTTGACAGTGATTCGTTGGCAGTTGACCAGATATCGATAACTTTGTTGTACTTTTCACCGGCGGTAACAAGACCCTGTTGGAACTGGTCCTGAATTTCGGCGACTTCAGCTTCTGCCGCATTAATAATGTCAGTTTTCGCTGCTGGAATAACCATATCGTTAATACCTACCGATACGCCTGATAACATAGCGTAATGGAAACCGGTATACATGATTTGGTCAGCCAGGATAACAGTCTTCTTAAGGCCGATACGACGGTATGCACCATTTAACAGCTTTGAAATTTGCTTTTTACCCATTGCCAGGTTAATTGAATCAAAGGCTAAACCTTCTGGCAGAATAGAGTACAAAATTGCACGGCCAACAGTAGTGTCGCGCACCGCTGTGGTTTCAGTACGAGTACCGTCTTCCGTGATTTCAACTTCAGTAATACGTACTTTCACTTTCGCATGCAGGCTGGCACAATCGGCGCGGAAAGCTTTTTCAGCTTCCTTAGCACTCTTAAACATCATGCCTTCGCCTTTAGCATTAATTGCTTCACGCGTCATGTAGTACAAACCTAATACAACGTCCTGAGAAGGAACGATAATAGGCTCGCCGTTTGCTGGTGACAGGACGTTGTTCGTCGACATCATCAATGCACGAGCTTCTAACTGTGCTTCAATGGTTAACGGTACGTGTACCGCCATTTGGTCACCGTCGAAGTCGGCGTTATAAGCCGCACACACCAGTGGGTGTAATTGAATAGCTTTACCTTCAATTAACACAGGTTCAAACGCTTGAATACCCAAACGGTGTAGTGTTGGTGCGCGGTTTAACAGTACCGGGTGTTCGCGGATAACTTCATCCAAAACGTCCCATACTGCGCCTTCTTCTCGCTCAACCATTTTCTTCGCAGCTTTGATCGTCGTCGCTAGGCCACGAGCTTCAAGCTTGCCATAAATAAATGGTTTAAACAGTTCAAGTGCCATTTTCTTCGGCAAACCACACTGGTGTAAACGCAGTGTAGGACCTACGGTAATTACCGAACGACCGGAGTAGTCAACACGCTTACCAAGTAAGTTCTGACGGAAACGACCTTGCTTACCTTTAATCATGTCAGCAAGTGATTTCAGAGGGCGCTTGTTCGAGCCTGTAATGGCACGACCGCGACGACCGTTGTCAAGTAACGCATCTACGGCTTCTTGTAACATACGCTTTTCGTTACGTACGATAATATCCGGCGCTGACAGGTCTAAAAGACGCTTCAGACGGTTGTTACGGTTAATAACGCGACGGTATAAATCGTTTAAATCTGAAGTCGCAAAACGACCTCCGTCCAATGGTACCAATGGACGTAAGTCCGGTGGCAATACTGGCAGTACTGTCATAATCATCCACTCTGGCTTATTGCCAGACGTGTGGAATGCTTCCATCAGTTTAAGACGCTTGCTGATTTTCTTACGCTTAGTTTCAGAGTTGATTGTTGGCAGCTCTTCACGCATTTGCTTGATTTCAGTCGCCAGTTCAATGCCTTTTAATATGTCCAGAATTGCTTCTGCACCCATTTTGGCTTCAAACTCATCACCATGCTCTTCCAGCACGTCTAGGTATTCTTCTTCGGTCAGCATCTGACGACGTTCTAAAGACGTCATACCTGGCTCTGTCACAACATAGCTTTCGAAATACAATACGCGCTCGATGTCACGTAATGTCATGTCCAGCAACAAACCGATACGGCTTGGCAGTGACTTCAAGAACCAGATGTGTGCTGTTGGGCTAGCCAGTTCAATGTGACCCATACGCTCGCGGCGTACTTTGGTCAATGTCACTTCAACGCCACATTTTTCACAGATCACACCGCGGTGCTTTAAGCGTTTGTACTTTCCGCACAAACATTCGTAATCTTTAACCGGGCCAAAAATACGGGCGCAGAATAAACCGTCACGCTCTGGCTTAAAGGTACGATAGTTGATTGTTTCTGGTTTTTTCACTTCACCAAATGACCATGAACGGATCATGTCTGGCGAAGATAAACCGATACGGATAACATCAAACTCTTCGGTTTTAGTTTGTTGTTTCAGAAACTTTAATAAGTCTTTCACCTTAGCTCTCCTGTAAGAGGTAAACCGGAATGGGGCAGCAAGCTGCCCCCCAACTTAACGTCGGTTTATTCCTCTTCCAATTCGATGTTAATACCGAGCGAACGGATTTCTTTCATTAATACATTGAAAGATTCTGGCATGCCAGGTTCCATTCTGTGGTCACCGTCTACGATGTTCTTATACATCTTAGTACGGCCGTTAACGTCATCAGACTTAACGGTCAACATTTCCTGCAGCGTATATGCTGCACCGTATGCTTCAAGTGCCCACACTTCCATCTCACCGAAACGCTGACCACCGAACTGTGCTTTACCACCCAGCGGTTGTTGCGTTACTAAGCTGTAAGAACCGGTAGAACGCGCGTGCATCTTATCGTCTACTAAGTGGTTCAGTTTAAGCATGTACATGTAACCTACAGTAACCTTACGTTCAAAGGTATTACCGGTACGGCCATCATACAAGGTTATCTGACCGCTTGACGGTAAGTCACCTAGCTCAAGCAATTGCTTAATTTCGCTTTCTTTAGCGCCATCGAACACTGGAGTCGCTACCGGTAAACCTTTACGCAGGTTCTCGGCTAAACGACGAATTTCGTCGTCAGTGAAGCTTTCGATATCAACGTTCTGACGCGATTCACCCAGTGAATACACTTTATTTAAGAAGCTACGGATTTCCGCTGTTTCTTTGTGCTCTTTGATCATGGCGTCAATTTTATCACCGATACCACGAGCCGCTAAGCCTAAGTGTGTTTCAAGGATCTGACCGATGTTCATACGTGACGGAACGCCCAATGGGTTCAGTACGATATCAACTGGCTTGCCGTGTTCGTCATATGGCATATCTTCTACCGGAACGATAGTTGAGATAACACCTTTGTTACCATGACGACCCGCCATCTTGTCACCAGGCTGTATACGGCGTTTAACGGCCAGATATACTTTAACGATCTTAAGTACGCCAGGTGCTAAATCATCACCTTGCACAATCTTACGACGCTTGGCTTCGAACTTCTTGTCGTATTCGATACGAATTTCTTCGTACTGTGTCGCCAATTGTTCTAGATCGTTCTGCTTATCTTCATCGCTTAAGCTTTGATTAAACAGCGCGTCGCCTTTCATGGTATCCAGCTTGGCACGGTCAACACCGCTTTGCTCCAGCAGGTTACGGGCACGGTCAAAAATACCGGCTTCAAGAATACGGAATTCTTCATTCAGGTCTTTCTTAGCCTGTTTGACTTCCATTTCCTCGATTTCACGGGCACGTTTATCTTTCTCTACACCATCACGGGTAAATACTTGAACATCAATAACCGTACCGGTTACTGAGTTTGGTACACGTAATGAGGTATCTTTAACATCAGACGCTTTTTCACCGAAGATTGCGCGTAACAATTTTTCTTCTGGTGTTAATTGGCTTTCACCTTTAGGGGTTACTTTACCAACCAGAATGTCACCGCCTTTCACTTCAGCACCGATATAAACGATACCAGCTTCGTCTAGCTTGCTCAGCGCAGACTCGCCCACGTTTGGAATATCACCAGTGATTTCTTCAGGTCCAAGCTTAGTATCACGAGCGATACAGCTTAATTCCTGAATGTGAATCGTGGTTAAGCGGTCTTCTTGTACCAGACGCTCTGATAACAAAATCGAATCTTCGAAGTTGTAACCATTCCATGGCATAAATGCCACCCGTAAGTTCTGACCAAGAGCCAGTTCACCTAAATCGGTAGACGGGCCATCAGCCAGTACATCACCACGCTCAATAGGTTCACCATGGTTAACGCAAGGACGCTGGTTAATACAGGTGTTCTGGTTAGAACGGGTGTATTTAGTCAGGTTGTAAATATCAATGCCCGCTTCACCAGCGACCATCTCTTCTTCATTTACCTTGATAACGATACGACTAGCATCAACGTAATCAATAACACCGCCACGCTTAGCAACAACAGTAACGCCGGAGTCTTTTGCCACAACACGTTCAATACCAGTACCTACTAACGGCTTATCAGCACGTAATGTAGGAACAGCTTGACGTTGCATGTTCGAGCCCATCAAGGCGCGGTTAGCATCATCGTGTTCAAGGAACGGGATCAGTGCAGCAGCAACAGAAACGATTTGCTGTGGAGCAACGTCCATGTACTGAACTTGATCAGCCGGCATCAAAGTGAATTCGTTCTTGTAACGACAAGGAACTAATTCTTCAGATAGACGGTTTTCTGCATTCAGTTCAGCGTTGGCCTGAGCGATAACGAAATTACCTTCCTCAATGGCTGACAGGAAATCGACTTCATCAGTTACTACGCCATCTTCCAAACGACGATATGGGGTTTCAAGGAAACCATACTCGTTAGTTTGAGCAAACATAGACAATGAGTTGATCAGACCGATATTCGGACCTTCAGGCGTTTCGATTGGACAAACGCGACCATAGTGCGTCGGGTGTACGTCACGAACTTCGAAACCTGCACGCTCACGTGTCAAACCACCCGGTCCTAGTGCAGAAATACGACGCTTGTGCGTCACTTCTGATAGCGGGTTGTTCTGATCCATAAACTGTGACAGCTGGCTTGAGCCAAAGAACTCTTTAACGGCAGCAGAGATTGGTTTAGCATTAATCAAGTCCTGAGGCATAACAGCGTCTAAATCGCCTAACGACAAACGCTCTTTCACTGCACGTTCAACACGTACTAAGCCTACACGGAATTGGTTTTCAGCCATTTCACCAACACTACGAATACGGCGGTTACCTAAGTGGTCGATATCGTCCACTTCACCTTTACCGTTACGAATGTCAATTAATACCTTCATAACCGCAAGAATATCTTCTTTGCTTAGTACACCGACACCGGTGCCTTCGTCAAAGTTAACCCGACGGTTGAACTTCATCCGGCCAACCGTTGATAAATCATAACGGTCTTCAGAGAAGAACAGGTTTTCAAATAAGGTTTCAGCAGCATCACGCGTTGGTGGCTCACCAGGGCGCATCATGCGATAAATTTCTACCAGCGCTTCCATACGGTTGCTGCTTGGGTCGATACGAATGGTTTCAGAGACATAAGAGCCTTGATCCAAATCGTTGATATACAGAGTTTGAAAACTCTCGTAACCGGCTTTAGCCAGTTTTGCTAACAGCTCCAATGTGAGCTCTGCGTTCGCCTCGGCAATAATCTCTCCGGTTGAACGGTCAGCATAATTCTTTGCCAGCACACGGCCTACCACATATTCGTGTGGTACTTCCATCATAGTCATGCCGGTTTTTTCCAGCTGACGTACGTGGCGTGCAGTAATACGGCGGCCTTGTTCTACTATGACTTCGCCATCGTTGTCTTTAATATCGAATGCAGCAGTTTCACCACGCAGACGATTGGCAACCACTGCCATTAGCAGTTTGCCATCTTTAATTTCAAACTGAGTGCTTTCAAAGAAAGTACTCAAAATTTCTTCAGTACTTAATTCCAGTGCACGCAACAGTATTGTAGCCGGCAGTTTACGACGACGGTCAATACGTACAAACAGGTTGTCTTTGGCATCGAATTCAAAATCTAACCAAGAACCACGGTAAGGAATAACGCGAGCGTTATACAATACCTTGCCTGATGAGTGGGTCTTACCACGGTCGTGATCGAAGAACACACCTGGGCTACGGTGTAACTGAGATACGATAACGCGCTCAGTACCGTTAATCACAAAAGTACCGTTTTCAGTCATCAATGGGATTTCACCCATATAAACTTCCTGCTCACGGATATCTTTGATCGTGCCTGGTGCTTCTTTGTCGAATAACACCATGCGTAATTTTACACGTAATGGTGCTGAGTATGTAACGCCGCGGATCTGACATTCTTTAACGTCAAACACGGGTTCCCCGATGCGGTAGCTGACGTACTGCAATTCCGCACTGCCTGAATAGCTTTTAATAGGGAATACAGAGCGGAATGCGGCTTCTAAACCGTAACCTCCTTCCGGATCAGGCTCGATAAATTTGCTGAATGATTCAATCTGGATCGACAGCAGGTATGGCACATCCAATACTTCTGGACGTTTGCCGAAGTCCTTACGGATACGTTTCTTCTCAGAATAAGAGTAAGTCATGGGGTTCCTCAGCTTGCTGATTTTTTTCCCAACAACCCATTACAGGTCGCTTTTGATACCAGCCATAGTATCAACAGGGGTGGGGAAATCATTGTCCCACAGCGCAAAAAGGCCGGTGATTAATTCATCACCAGCCCAGCCTGAAACTCAGGCGAATAATCCGGTATAAGCCGGATTATTTAACTTCAACAGATGCACCAGCTTCTTCAAGATCTTTCTTAAGAGCTTCTGCTTCTGCTTTTGAAACGCCTTCTTTGATTGCAGCAGGAGCTGATTCAACCAAATCTTTCGCTTCTTTCAGGCCTAAACCGGTAGCGCCACGTACTGCTTTGATAACAGCAACTTTGTTTGCACCAATACCAGCCAATACTACGTTAAATTCAGTTTGCTCTTCAGCAGCAGCAGCAGGACCTGCAGCAACAGCTACAGCAGCAGCTGCAGACACACCGAACTTTTCTTCCATTGCAGTTACTAACTCAACTACGTCCATTACAGACATTGCTGCGATAGCATCTAAGATTTGATCTTTAGTCACTGACATTGCTCAGATTCCTAAATTAGGGGACTTGTCCCGATTAAACTCTGATTCAAACCAAGCGTAAAATTACGCGGCTTGCTCTTGTTTTTGGTCGCGAACCGCGGCAATTGTACGTACAAGTTTGCCGGCTGCTGCCTCTTTCATAGTGCTCATTAAACGTGCAATAGCTTCGTCATAAGTTGGTAACGATGCTAACACTTCAATGTTTACTGTGGCGCCATTAAAAGCTGCACCTTTCAGCTCGAAGTTTTTGTTCTCTTTGGCGAAATCTTTAAAGATACGCGCTGCAGCACCTGGGTGCTCTTTAGAGAATGCAATTAACGTCGGGCCTACGAATGCGTCTTTCAGACACTCAAACTCAGTGCCTTCTACTGCACGGCGAACTAGCGTATTACGGACAACTTTCATCCATACGCCAGCTTCACGCGCTTGCTTACGCAGCGCAGTGATATTGCCTACAGTGACACCGCGAGCGTCTGCGACAACCGCAGATAAAGCACCTTTGGCAGCTTCCTGGACTTCAGCAACAAGTGCTTTTTTGTCTTCAAGCTTAATAGCCATGGGCTCTTAACTCCTGGTTCATCCGGGCATAATTGCCCGTTTGCCTACACATCGCTCTATGTTGCCATAAAGCGCGCGATTTACGGTGAGACCAGAAGGAATCTAATTCATTCTGGGGCCTACACCGTCTGCGTAGGTTTGTTGTTTTAAGTTGCGCATTTCAATAGAAAATTGCAACACCTACGGTCTTGGACGGAAGCTGTTATTTCCGAAAAAACACAGCTTCTACCCTAATTTTTGAGCGCGAGATTATAAAATAATCAACGCGCCCTGTAAAGCGTTATAGCTTAAACTGCAGCGTTCAATGACGCCTGGCTTAATGCTAAACCTGCACCATGAGTAGAAGAAATGGTCACTTTCTGAATGAACACACCTTTTGCAACTGATGGCTTAGCACGCTTTAATGCTACCAGTAATGCTTCTAAGTTTTCTTTCAACTTGTCAGCATCAAAATCGATTTTACCGATAGTAGAATGGATAATACCGTTCTTATCGTTGCGGTAACGTACCTGACCCGCTTTTGCATTCTTAACCGCTTCTGCTACGTTAGGTGTAACAGTACCAGTTTTAGGGTTAGGCATTAAACCACGCGGGCCTAAAATTTGACCTAACATACCTACCACACGCATAGCGTCTGGTGAAGCAATAACAACGTCGAAATCCATTACGCCTTTTTTAACTTGTTCAGCTAACTCTTCCATACCAACAATGTCAGCACCAGCAGCTTTAGCAGCTTCAGCGTTTGCACCCTGAGTGAACACAGCAACGCGAACAGTACGACCAGTACCGTGAGGCAATACAGTTGCGCCACGAACGTTTTGGTCAGATTTACGGGCATCAATACCTAGATTTACAGCAACATCAACGCTTTCTACGAATTTGCCAGCTGTTAATTCTTTTAACAGTGCAACTGCTTCGTTGATGTCGTATTCGCGAGTAGAATCCACTTTAGAACGGATTAACTTAGCGCGTTTTGTTAATTTAGCCATCTGTTAGCCCTCCACCACTAAACCCATTGAACGGGCAGTACCTTCGATGGTACGGACCGCAGCAGCATGATCAGCTGCAGTTAAGTCTGGCTGCTTGATCTTAACGATCTCATCAACCTGAGCTGCAGTGATTTTACCCACTTTTTGGGTGTTAGGACGACCTGAACCACCTTTTAAACCGGCAGCTTTCAATAACAAGAAAGACGCTGGAGGAGTACGGGTTTCGAACGTGAAAGAACGATCGCTATATACAGTAATTACTACTGGGATTGGCATGCCTTTCTCAAGACTTTCTGTACGGGCGTTAAAGCCTTTACAGAATTCCATGATATTCACACCGTGTTGACCCAGCGCCGGACCTACTGGTGGCGACGGGTTAGCCATACCGGCTTTAACCTGCAGTTTAATAAGTGCAGTGACTTTCTTTGCCATGTTTCACCTCTGTTTCTGGGTCGTAGCCTCGTAAGTGCGAGGACAATTACTCAAACGGCTTCCCAACGTTAAAAAGGGCGCAGATTATATTTTAATCAGCGCCCGGTTACAATCTATATATTAGGCTTTCTCGACCTGAGCAAATTCCAGGTCTACCGGAGTAGAACGACCGAAAATAAGAACCGACACTTTCACGCGGCTTTTTTCGTAGTCAACTTCTTCAACAACGCCATTAAAGTCAGCGAACGGGCCTTCAGTAACACGAACCACTTCACCGGCTTCAAACAATGTCTTCGGCTTCGGCTTATCAACGTTATCCTGTAAGCGATTCAGAATAGTCATTGCTTCTTTTTCAGAAATCGGTGCTGGACGATCTGACGTGCCACCGATAAAACCAAGCACGCGAGGTACACTTTTAACTAAGTGCCATGCTTCTTCACACATTTCCATCTGAACCAGAACATAACCCGGAAAAAATTTGCGCTCAGATTTACGCTTTTGACCTGCGCGCATTTCGATCACTTCTTCGGTCGGCACCAATACTTCACCAAATTTTTCTTCCATTTGATGAATTCTGATATGTTCACGCAGAGAGGTTGCAACTCGTTGCTCGAAGCCAGAGAAAGCTTGCACCACATACCAACGCATTTTTTCTGCCATGGTTATATCCCTAATCCTGTTAAAAATGACACGACACGCAATAATATAGCGTCCAGCCCCCACAGCAATAAGCCCATGATCAACGTTGCTACCAAGACGACGATAGTAGTTTGCAAAGTTTCCTGCCGGGTTGGCCAAACAACTTTACGCACCTCTGTACGAGACTCTTTAGCAAAGTTAATAAAGGTTTTGCCTTTTTGGGTTTGTCCTGCCACCACACCGGCGATAATTACCAGCACCACAATGGCAATTGCACGCTCAAGCGCTGATAATTCATAGACATAGTTACCTACCACTGCCAGTGACAAAATAACAAAGACCAGCAACCACTTGATTACATCAAATCCGCTTTTTGGGGTTTCACTTGCTGCGTTCATGCTTTGACTCACTTCACCTAGACTTGCTTATAGCAACACACTACCGGCAGAGCTTACGCTGTGCCGAAAAATATTGGCAGGGGCAGAGGGATTCGAACCCCCAACCATCGGTTTTGGAGACCGCTGTTCTACCAATTGGAACTATGCCCCTACAAGGTTGTAAACCTAACATTTAGTCGGGTTTTCAAATAGCCGCTCATTATACTGTCTTAAGTTACTAACACAAGCATACCGTAGAGTATTGCGGCATTTTTAACGTGCTTTTTGTTTTGAGCGTTTTGCATTGGAAACAAAAAAGGCCCCAACGGAGCCTTTTTTCATCAATCACTTAATTAAGCGATGATTTTTGATACT
>Ga0100392_1001624_pt1 | contig 20853 bp, 19 predicted proteins | sample CryGeymeta201516_FD_81548 | JGI IMG/M metagenome (GOLD analysis project Ga0100392, IMG submission 81548) | Groundwater microbial communities from Crystal Geyser aquifers in Utah, USA - Crystal Geyser metaG 2015-16 | ecosystem: Environmental > Aquatic > Deep subsurface > Groundwater | place: USA... | reverse complement strand
TCCGGGTTCTGCTAATGAAGTATATGTTTTAGGTAATTATGCTTATGTAGCAGATGGGGATTTTTTGAGAGTAATAAACATTTCAAATCCTGACTGACCTTCAGAAGTTGGTTCTTATGATACTCTATATTCTGCCCAGGGAGTATATGTTTCAGGGAATTATGCTTATGTAGCAGATGGTGATTCAGGATTAATAATATTGAAATGTACTTTACCTTGAAAAAAAATAACAGGGAGTGTATCATAATATTGCAATCTATAGTTGACAAAAAAAATATGATTTAGTAAAACACAGATATGAACAACTATTCCATTCTTGAGAGGCTTTCGTTTCATAATGCCTGGTGGACCACAGGGAAGGTCCCTTCTTCTTTTATACCTGAATTTAGAAGGAATATTGTGAATGTTCTGCTTTCTTATGCTACTAAAAACAGGGCTATACTTTTAAAAGGACCGAGAAGAGTTGGTAAAACAACGGCATTATATCAGGTAATTGACACATTGATAAAAAAACATGTCAATCCGAAGGATATATGTTATGTATCGCTTGATGACCCAATGTTAAAAGTTCCACTTGATGAAATTATTAAAATATATGAACAATATAGAGGTAAAAAACTTGCTGAAGGAATAAGTTACTTTTTTTTGGATGAGGCGCAATTTCTTAAAGATTGGGAACTCACGGTTAAACTTTTTCTTGACCGTAAATATCCAATAAAATTTTTCATTTCAGGCTCTTCCGTATCACTGCTTACCCAGAAGGTTGAATCACTGGCAGGCAGGACAGTTGAAGAGATTCTTTTCCCATTTTCATTTAGGGAGTATCTGTCGTTTTTTGCACCACAGATAGAAAATCATATTAAAAAAAACAATATCTTACCCGATGTTTTACCCGATGCCATAATTCCTTTTATAAGTGATATAAAAATCAACTTTTCTAATTTCCTTCGCACAGGTGGTTTTCCACAAATTTATTCTGAAAATGAAGAATTATATCCAAAATTTATCAAAGAAGATATTCTGGATAAAGTAATATTTCGTGACCTCGTAGACCTTTATAAAATAAGAGAACCAGCATATCTGGAAAAATTATTTTATTATCTTGGTAAGAATACTGCAACAATAGTAAACTTTACAACACTTTCACAATCGTTAGGCATATCAAGAGTAGTCGTAGAACGATATATCTCATACTTAGAACAAGCATTGCTTTTTTTCCGGTTGCCAAAATTCAGTAAATCTTTAAAAGAGACCTTACGGTCAAATCCTAAAGGGCATTTGATTGACCCTGCTCTGGCTAATCTCTTCAGGGTAGAACACAGTCAAATACTGGAAAGTGCAGTTGCGGTATTTATTTTTTCAAAATTCCAGAAAAACACTTATTTCTGGCGAGACCAATTTCACGAAGTTGACATTATAATTGATGGAGAGGAATTGATACCCATAGAGGTAAAAAGTTCTGATAAAAAAGAAATACCCAAAGGTCTGCTGTATATAATGGAAAAGCAAAAATTGAATAAGGGTTTTGTAGTATACAATGGTGAATTCAGTAAAGTCAGGGTTGGAAAAAAGCAAATTATTTTTTGCCCGGCGTGGTATTTTCTTTTGGGTGAGAAAACATGAACACTAAAAAACTTATTATGTCAGTTGTTATTGGTTTAATTCTATCTGCGTTATATTTTGATTTTAGTTATGGAAAAGATAAACCTGATAAACCAGAAGAGCCTGTGGTATCAAACAAAGAAACGCGTAAAGAAGAATCAAATAAAAAACATAAACCCAGAATTATTATAAAAACGAGAAAAGATAAACGAAAGGATGTAGAAACCAAACCAGTGCAACCAGCAGAGCCAGCACAACCCGCAGTTCCCGGAGAAAGTCCTGCACCAACACCCACTCCTGAACAAAAACCACCTGAACCAGAACAGGAAGAAACAGATGATATTATAATAGAAAATCCGGGGACTAAAGTTGGAGCGACATCAACCGAAGGTAAAACATATTTTATGGCGACTCTATTGTTTGATATAACCTGGCGTAAATTAGGGATAGGTCTGGATACCCCGCTACTCTGGAATGATGATGGAATACGGAAAGAGGACTGGGATGAGTGGCAGGATATTGCCAATATATTCAGTTATATCCGGTATGGTAAAAAAGGAGATAATTTTTATACAAAATTAGGTGTCATTGATGATGCAACTCTCGGCTATGGATTTATCATGCGGAGATACAGGAACATCGGTATAGCCGACTATAACAGAAAACTCGGAACAGAGTGTGAATTCAAGCATTATCGCGGTGGAGTAGAAGCAATAGTAAATGATATGATGGATTTCAGGTTTGGCGGTATGCGTGCCTATTTTTTACCAATACCACAGATACAGATAGGAATAACCGCGGGATATGATAAAAATCCGGCGAAGGATAAACTCACAGTTGACCCGGTAACCATTCAGATTGTCCCTTTACCACAAGCAGAAGAGTTGTTGGTCTATGGCGGTGATTTAAGTGTGTTATTAATGAACAGGGAAAAATCCAGGATTGTCCTGTGTGCAAATTATGGTAAGGTTAACAATTATGGCGATGGATATGCAGCGCCTGGTATTAAGGGTAAAACATATATGTTTGATTATCAATTAGAATATCGCAATTTCTCTGCTGATTTTGTGCCGAGCATATTTGATTATTTTTATGAGGATATAAGACCAATTGATTGGACACTGGCACAATACAACCCTGTCAATCCACACTCCCAGGGTATTTATGCTCAAGTTGGCTGGAGGATATTCCGCTGGTTATACACTACCGGAGAATTTACAAGATATACTGAAATTAAACCCGATGTCAGGCTGAAAATAAAACTTCAGGATTCAAAAAACATTTTACAGATGACACTGGGATATGAACAAAAACAGGTCGATGAATTTACTGTTATGAATCCAAACACGGCTGTCATCGGACGGTTAGAAATAGGGCTGGCAGAAAATTCTCGTTTTGGATTTGGATTGACCCAGACATACGACCCAGTGCTCCAGAATTTCAAACGGACTACAACATTGTCCACAAATATTAGTTTTTGAGTAGAAATAAGGGCAGTCTGATTTTGATATGTAGTTAGATGATTTATTCATCGCAAAATATTGAATAAATTTTATGAGATTAAATGGGATGTGTCCCGATTTTAATAAATTTCAGAAATTTTTGAGGAGTCAAAATAGAAATGCCTCTAAATGTTTTTAGTTCAAGCAAATCTTTATCGCCTGCAACAATAAAGTTTACTTTACCAGCAACTGCACATTCAAGAACCGGATTGTCTTTCGGGTCACGACAGACTAATATTTTTTCTTGTGGAGAAACCCAGTCCGCATCTGTTTTGAGGAGTTCTGCTATCTCCTTAATATCTTGTTGTTCTATAATCTTGTTGAATTTTGGACGACTTATAACATCAATCAGTTCATCAAATAGTGCTTTTGAAATAATTATATCAAAAATTCCATTAAGAAAGGATTTTCGTATCGTAAGGCAATTTTTACTTCCCAATAAAGCACTAACAAATATATTAGTATCAATAACAACTCTTGGGATTTTTGTCATATCTTTCTTGTCTCACTTTATCACATACACGACTGATTTCTTTTTCAGAAATTGGACTCTTTACATATCGTCGGTCAATTTTAGAAAGAACATTGTTCCATCGTTCTCGTCTTGTCTCTCTTTCAAGTCTACGGGCAATTCTGATTTTGTTAGGAATGTCCAAATTTTCAATTGCCAATTCAATTTGTTTAACATCAATTTCAATAGCTACTTTTTGCATTTTAGTCACCCCCAAAGAACATTATACAACAAATACATGGAACTTTCAAGAGTATATAGAAACAATGTTTTGAAAAAATGATGGATAACAAAAAATCTACAAGGATTAAATGGGATGTGTCCAGATTTTTCTATGGGGGGTAACATGGATAAATTTAGAAGATTTTTCAGGTCTATTATTATCTTAACAGTTATGGTTTTAGTAGCAAAAATGTGTTACAGTGCAACAAAGTTGACTGAAAGTAATTTCATTATACTTCAGGATCGGTCATCTGAAGGAAAAATACTTTTTACTACTTCAAAAGACAACGATTTTTTAAGTTTAGCGACAATATCTTCTGATGGAACAAATGAAAGAATCATTTCCTCTGCTTTTAGTTTTCATGGGGAATATTCTTCTAATGGGACAAAAATTTATTCTGTTGATGTTACTTTTGAAGGTTATAAATTTTACAAGATGAATTCCGACGGTTCTAATAAGAATCTGATTTTTCAACTTAGTAATGAATATTCTATAAGAGGTGAAGCAATTTCACCTGATGAAACTAAGTTTGCATATATAAAGGAGAATATATTGACCGGAGATTCTGCTCTATGGATTATCAATACAGACGGAACGAACAATACTCAATTAACCAGTGCTTCACCTAATAATTATGGTGATATTGATTTTTCTAATGATAGCCAATGGATAGTTTTTCAATCTTCTTATCCTTATTATATTTACAAGATAAACATAAATAATACAGGACTCACCCAGTTGACTACGGATTATGCAGATGCTCCTTATTGGTCACCAGATGGAACAAAAATTGTTTATTACTTATACGGAGATATATGGACAATGAATTCAGATGGCAGTAACAAAACAAACCTGACCAATGACGGTTACACAACAGTTGATGGCGACCCTAAATGGTCTCCTGATAGCACAAAAATTATCTGGGTAAAATATCTAAGTAGTGGAAAATCTAGTTTGTGGGTAATGAGTGCTGATGGTTCGGGAAAGAAACAGTTAACCGATACTTCTTCTTATAATAGTGGATTATGGTCAAAAACAAGCGATAAAATCGCATATACTGACAACCAAAATATCTACACTATCAATATTGATGGCACAAATAACAAAAAAATAACCAATAACAATTTACCTATACAAAATGGATATTGTAAATGGTCTGGCGATTATAATAAGATAGCATACATGGCAAGGTTTTCAGATGAATACAGATTGCGGACAATGAATTCTGATGGTTCTGGTAAATATGACATAGTAACTTCTACAAATTATATTTTTCCGTTATGTTTTGCCCCTCATTCTACAAAAATTCTCTATTACGATAATGGAGATAATGGATATATATGGTCAATTAATTATGATGGAACAGGAAAAAAACAACTCGCACAAGGATGGGCAGGTGCTCAATGGTCACCTGACTTAAGTAGAATTGCTTATTATCTTTCGGGGCTGTGGATTGATAGCGGTATCTACATTATGAATGCTGATGGGTTAAATCAAACCAAAATTGCAGATAGAAGTTGGGGTTCTTCAAATGTTCCTGGTTTTTCCTGGTCACCTGACGGCACTAAACTTGTTTATTGTGATGATACTAAAATATGGATAGTTTCTACTTCAAGTCCATATCCTACGAGTTTGCTGACAGACGAAGGTAAAGATACCAAGTATCATACTCCTGTGTTTTCACCGGATGGGTCAAAGGTTGCATACTGTGTCCTTTCCAGTGGTAATTCTTATGAATTAAAGATTATAAATACCAATGGAACAGGTAGGACCAGTGTTGCTGAAGGACTTATCAGAGACCAAAACCTGAAGTGGGCAACTAATGACAGAATATTCTTTACTAAAACGGAAACATTAAATAGACTCTGGAGTATAAAGTTTGACGGCACAGATGAACGAGTAGAAAATGATATGTATGCTTATTATTACGATATAAAGCCAGATGGTACAGAATTTATTTTTGGCTTCGTTGATGTATGGTCATGCGTTAGTTTTTCTGTATTACCGCAACCATCCAAAGGTGAAGTAAAAATCAAATACTCCGGTGAAGGTATTGACAAAGGATATTTTAATCCAAAAACGGGTGGTAAAGTGTATGTCAACTTTAAGGCAGGTTCAGATGGTGAAGTGAAAGTAAAGATATTTTCATTGAATGGGCAACTTGTTAAGGAAATTAGTAAAAACGTGATTGGGGACACACAGGATTATGTAGAATGGTTAGGTAAGAATATATATGATGAAATAGTAGCAAGCGGAATTTATATAGTTAAGGTAGAAGGACCGGGAATAAATCTTATGAAAAAAATCTGTGTGATGAAATAAAAGAGGTGCAGGAGATGAGAAAAAAACTGATGTTGTTTTTTCTATCAATGAGTTTAGTAACTCAAGCAGGTATGGTATGGTCAAAAGGAGCAGGTTCTTCAGCTGGGTATATTCTTACAAGGACAGTCAGTGCTAGGGCAGGTGGACTTGCTGATGCTTTAGGTGCAGTGAATAATGATGTTTGCGGTTTACATTACAATCCAGCAGGTATAGCTACTTTAACTTCCCAACAAATATCCCTGATGTCCAATAGAGGTATTGCTGATGACAATTTTATTGCATTGATTTACGGACATCCGTCAGAAAAATTGTCACTGGGTGTCAGTGTGATTTACTATGATGCAGGGACATTAGAATTTTATGATTCAAATCTTATTCTGCGAACCAAATGCGCGGAAAAGGATGTATCCGCTGGTCTTTCAATAGGCAAAACGGTAGCACAAAATTTGCACGCAGGAGGAAACTTAAAGTTTTTATCTTCAACATTGGTTGAAGATAAAACTGCTACTGCACTTGCTATTGATTTGGGATTACTTTATTCCATCAATGGAGGATTAACATTGGGACTTTCAGGACTAAATATAGGTTCGGGATTGAAGTACATAAAAGAAACAGACCCCCTGCCTACGACAATACGTGGTTCCGTAGCGTATCATTTAACAAATCAATTGTTATTAGTTGGAGATGACTCATATTTGGTTAATGAAGGACAACTTGTGCCCGCTGTTGGATGTGAGTATGAGTTTAACATGTTTCATATTCGCACAGGTTATAAATTCAGTTCAGATACACAGGGGTTAAATATTGGAATTGGTTTTAATAGAAAGAATTTTGGAGTTGACTATGCATTTGGTTTGGTTAATAGTTTAAGCAATGAACATACAATATCGTTAAAAATGGCCTGGGGTGGTATTCCAGAAAGTGTCAAAGAAAAAAAAGTTATTGAAATAGAGAAAAAACCTGTTAGGAAAAAATCTGAAAGGACGGAAAAAATAAATATTGCCGTGGCGGATTTTTCAGGTCAAAATGTTTCTGCTGCTGATGCAAGTATAGTGGCAGGTTTCCTGAGGACGGAACTTGTGAACACTGGAGCGTTTAATGTTATGGACAGGGCAAATATGGAAATGGTGCTTGCCGAACAGAAATTCCAACTCTCAGGATGTACTTCAGAAGAATGTGCGGTTAAGATGGGTAAGTTATTGAATGTTCAACATATGATGGTTGGCTCTCTCTCAAAACTTCTGGATACTTATTATATAACGGTGAATGTAGTAGATGTAGAAACAGGGAAAATATTGAAATCATCTGACCAGAAAGCAATGAATGCAGACGAGCTCCGTTCGGCTTGCAAAATTCTTGCGGGAAAATTATCGGAGGAATAAACTTATGAAGTCAGTTTTTATAACTTTTTTATGTCTGTTTTTATTTGTTTTGAATGTTTCGGAAAACGATGCTTCTGAAATCGGTAAGAAAGCACCAGATTTTAAATTATCACAGTTCGGCACAGTAGATAAAATTTCACTTTCCGGTTTGCTTGACAGTAAGACAGTGGTAATACTCAGTTTTTTTGATACCAAATGCGAACCCTGTAAAAAAGAGATACCTGTTTTGAAAAACATTGCTGATAAATATTCGGAATTTGTCAGAGTGTTTCTTATTAATTTAGATGAAAAACCAGAACAGGTATTACCCGCCTATTTGAAAGAATACAAAGTTATGTTACCTGTGTTGATAGACCCTTTGGGTTACAGGGCTGGTTCAAACTATGACGTTTGTAAATTCGGCAGAGCTGAAATACCACAATTATTTGTTGTAGGAAAAGACGGGACGATAAAGTTACATCTTAAAGGCTACCATCCAGACATGGAACAGGTCCTTTCGCGAGAACTGCCAAAATTGAAAGACGAAAAAGTTCAGTCAACTCAATTAGTGCAGAAAGATATTCTAACAATTATTTATACCAATAGCATCAACGGATATTTAAAATCCTGCAATTGTCCGGAGAACCCGTTCGGCGGGCTTGTCCGACGGATTACTGCCATAAAAAACCTGAAAGAAAAATATCCGGATTCAGTATCGGTGGACTCGGGTGATTCTTTTCCTCCGAGAGACGATAGATTACTTGCAGGATATGTTTTGAAGATGATGGGGATGATTAAATATGATGTAGTATCTATAGGTGACCAGGAATTGATTTGTGGGGTTGATTATCTTGAGAAAAACCTGAACAAACTGCCTTTTTACTCTGCAAATCTCCAGGCATGTAATGAAACGATGTGCTACCCCTTGACAAAACCGTACCTGATAAAAGAAGTAAACAATGTAAAAATTGCAATATTGAGCATAATTGACAAAGATGTTTTTACCCTGTTTCCTAAAGAAAAAATTTCAGGAATTAAAATTATTGACCATAGGGAATATCTAAAAAATATTATTCCTGAATTGCGAAAGCAGGCAGACATTGTTATAGTCGTTTCCCACAGCGGCGATGACGAGGACAGGGAAATTGCAAAAGAAATTCCCGGGATTGAGGTTATTATCGGCGGACATTCCCAGACTTTACATAAAGTGCCTTTAAAAATTAATAATACACTGATTGTCCAGACTGGCGAAAATGGACACAGGGTTGGTGTTTTGAAATTGAAAATTGGTAGCGATAAGAAAATAATTTCCTATACGAATGAGTTTATTTTGTTAGATAGAGAAATACCGGATGATAATACTGGCGGACAGTTGGTAATTGACTACCATAAAACTTTAAAGAAAGATACTGAAAAACTCATTAAATGAGGGTGAGGGGAGTATTGCGAAATATTTGTTTAATCCGCAGGATTATCTTGTTTATCTGTTTTTCTTTCCTGATTTTAAGTTTGAATTTTAATTTTCTATATGCCCAGCCCAAAATAAATTTATCAAAAGCATACTGGGACTTCGGGACGGTCTCCGAAGGACAGGTTTTAAAAGAAACTTTAGAAATCAGGAATACCGGGGACAAGGTTTTAAATGTCAGGTTAAGAACATCCTGTGATTGTCTTACCACCAGTTTTTCTGAAAAAACCATCAACAGTCAATCCTCTGTTGTCTTAACTCTAACCTTTGATACAAAAGATTATCAGGGCAGGCAAACAAAATATGTTTTTATTGATTCAGACGACCCTGACCATCCCAACCTTACCTGGCTTATAGAGGGGAATATATACCCCTCACCCGACCCGCAGTGGGTCGCCTCTCCCATTGAGGGAGAGGATAGAGGAGAGGGGGAACAGATTCACCTGATTATGTTCTATGCGCCGGGTTGTAATTATTGTTTTGATCTGAAACAAAAAACTGTTCCTGAATTGGCAGATAAACTTAATATAAATGTGGTAGTTGACGAATACAGGTTAGACGAGCCGGACAATTACAAAAAATTATTGTCAGTAGAAAAAATGACAGGTGTTTACTGCAATGATTTACCTGTCCTTATAATTGGTGAAAAAGTCCTCTCGGGTAAAAAGGACATATCCGGTAATCTGCAGAGGGTACTTGTGGAAGTTATTAATACCGGGACTCACAGTTCATCTAAAATTGAGCAGGCACTGGAGATAACCGCATCTCCTGAGATTCGTTCCTTAAAATTGCTGCCGGTGCTCTTTGCAGGACTTGTGGACGGAATAAATCCCTGTGCTTTTGCAGGAATAATTTTTTTAATTACATATTTAGCTACAATCAGGAATAAATCAGCGCCGGAAATATTCTGGACAGGTGTGATGTATATAATCGGTGTTTTTATAGTATATTTTTTAATCGGGTTAGGGTTTCTTAAAATTTTTCAACTGGTCCAGCCCAGGGTCTATATATCAAAAATAATGTATGTAATTATAGCAGTAATTTGTTTTATCCTGGCAGTAGTAAGTTTCTGGGATTTTTATAAAACTAAACGGTTGAGTAAAGGAGAAAAAATAAAACTTATACTGCAATTACCCGAGAGTCTAAAGACAAGGATATATAATACAATAACGAAATACGGTAAACTTAAATATCTTATTCCTATCGGCTTAATTCTGGGTATTCTTGTTTCAGTATTTGAATTTTTCTGCACCGGGCAGATATATTTTCCTACTATTATGTATATAGTCGGAGTTCCTGAGTTAAGATTTAAAGGAATAGTATTACTTATTCTGTATTGTTCAGCATTTGTACTGCCGCTCATTGGAGTTTTTGGTATTGTTCTGTTTGGTGCAAAATCAGAAACATTAGAAAGAATTTGGCGTCAGCATATCAGCACAGTTAAGTTTGCGATGGGAGTCCTTTTTCTCGTTCTGTCCGCTGTCCTTATCACAATAGTAATGTAGTAGGGGACAGGTCAACACCTTCGCAAAATATTTATGTCATTGTTGACAAATTACATATTATATGATAACATATTATATGTATAAAATATTAAATAAAAAGGAGAAAAATACCCTATGAAATATTCTAATCCATTTCGTTTTAGAGGCCCTGCTTCTGAGGATTTTATAGTTGGCAGAGAAAAAGAAAAGAAACAATTATTAAGCATTATAAAAAATAGTCAAAGCGCTGTTCTCTATGCTCCAAGAAGATTTGGCAAAACATGGCTTTTGGAAATAGTTGCCAGGGAATCTTCCAGACAAAAAATTGTGCCAATCTATTTTGATTTATTCCCGGTATCATCTGCAGTACATTTCATAGAATTGTATAGTACTGCCATAATCAAGTCATTTGCTAAAACAAGCAAAGATGCACAAAAATTCTCCAGGGAGCGTTTCTCTTTCATCAATCCACAGATTGTTCTTAGCGGGGATAATTGGTTAATAACTTATAATTGGGAAAAAACAAAAAATGCAGTGGAGAGAATTTTACCACTAATTCTTGCACTTCCTGAAGAGATTGCTAAAAAAAATAATCTTAAATTGGCAATTATTTTTGATGAATTCCAGGAAATAAATCGGCTTAATGGAGAACAATGGGAAAGAGAAATGCGAACTGTCTTTCAACGTCATAAGAAAATCGCTTACATTTTTTCCGGAAGCAAAACACATTTGTTGATAAATATGTTTACTGATGTTCGCAGGCCATTCTATCAATCATCCGCAATGATTTCACTCTCGGAAATATCAAATGATGAGTGGAGAAATTTCATTTCCCGCAAATTTAAAGATAGTAAAATAAGTTTCAACGATGCGGTTATTGACCAGATTATCTTTCTAACAGGCGGACATCCTTATTATACTCAACTTTTGTGTTATTTTGCATGGGAAGTGGGTTTTAGTAAAGGTAAAATTGTGAGTGAAGATGTTCTTCAATGTTTTGTTGAATCACTTGAAAACGAGGATGCTTATTTTATGCAATTGTGGGACGAACTGCCGCTTATCCAGAAACAGCTATTAATAGCAATTGCTAAGGAGGGCGGAAAGCATCTCTTTTCAGGTGATTTTATGGTTGCTAATTCATTAGGCCCTGTTTCAAGTATACGGTTGGCCTCTATGGCTTTGTCTAAACAAAAAGGCATACTGGACAGGAAGGTAAAAGATGAATACAAATTTACTGACCCTTTCTTTAAATTATGGGTTCGGCGAGAAATTATTGGTTTTGAAGAATAAAATTTGACTTGTATTAAATATTTTAGTATATTTTATGGCCTAAGTGTACAAGGTGCACATGCAAAGTGAAGCGGGATTACACACATATTTGCTATTATAGGTTAATATGAAAAATATTACAAAAAAATGGATTGAATTTGCTGAAAAAGATTTGGAAGTTGCAAGTGATCTGTTAGAAAAGAGACACTGGCAATATTGTGTTCTTTTCTGTCATCAGGCGATTGAGAAAATATTAAAGGCGAATGTTATTAAAAGGGGCAAAACTCCAAGGAAGATTCATGATTTAGCCAGTCTATTAGGAGATATTGAGATTAAAGCACCTTTACATGTTATTTCAGTAATTGAAACGTTAAACCCACACTATATGCCACCTCGTTATCCAGATATAGCTTATAAAATGAAGTTTGTTTATACAAAAGAAATTGCTGGAAATTTATTGAATTCCACTAAGGAAATATTCCAATGGCTAAAAGACAAGTTAGTCCACGAGAAGTAATTTATCGGTATGTTCGGCTTTTAGAAAAAAAAATACATGTAGATCAAGTCATTCTTTTTGGTTCAACCTCAATGGAGAAAATTGGAGTGAATAGCGACATTGACCTTGTTGTACTTTCAAATGACTTTAAGAAAATGAATTTTCTCAAAAGGTTAGAATTTTTATCTTGTACAAGAGGCAGAAAATGTATTTCGGTAGCAATGGATATCATCGGATATACCAAAGAAGAATTTAGTCGGTTAAGTAAAGAGTCGATGATTCTTAGTGAAGTCAAAAGAAATGGACAAGTAGTTTGGTCAAGATAAAGCTATGGCTATTTACAGTAGATATTTTTTCCGGATAGGAATTATTTTAGGTTTATTTGCTCTTTCTAATATTTTAATTACCTCCGTCCCCATTATTTTTGCGGAGGAGATGGTTGTTACAGAGGTAAAGTTAGACGAAACCGGTAAAAACACAATTGCAGAAGTTGTCCTGAATGACCAGATAAAAATTAAAGAGATAAAAGTCAGTAAAGAGAAGGGGATATTGAGCGTTAAATTTCCCGAATATGTTTCCGGCAGAGGACGTGTATATCCCCAGGTTGAAATTCTAAACAAAGAGTTAAGTGACAGGATAACAAAGGCAATTGAGACAAACAGACCGTCAGATAAAAAACTCAGTGAAGTAAAATATGAAATTGTCAGGTTTTCACCGCTTTCAGGTAATAGCGCAAGAAAAGCAAACATTGATGTAAAATTCAATAATGCTGTTGTCGTCGCTTGTGGAATAATTGAGGGTGATAACTGGAAAAAAATTGCCTGGCCCTCAAGGAAAGATGAAAAAAGAAACATTTATATAAACCAGGTCCTTGTCCGGAAAAAATTGCGAAAACAGATAGAGAAAGACATCTGGACAAGATATGAGGAGTTTAAAGAAGAGGGTGGATGGGAAGAGGACGAATGGTAAAGTTGCCGGTTTATTAAATATAAAGCGGGCCCTTAGCTCAGTCGGTAGAGCGATCGGCTCATAACCGATTGGTCGGGGGTTCGAGTCCCTCAGGGCCCAGGTCGGGCGACTAGCTCAGTTTGGTTAGAGCGTACGGTTCACATCCGTAAGGGCGTTGGTTCAAGTCCAACGTCGCCCATGTTTGATAAAATTATAAATCCCCTGTATCCCCCTTTATAAAAGGGGGAAATTTATGGGGGATTGGTTAGGACTTAATAATTGAGTGAGGAAATAGTAAAGTTAATAAAATTACAGGATATAGATATGGACCTCGATCGCCTGAAGGAAGAGTGCGAGTCAATTCCTGCGGAGATTGAGAATTATAGAACTAAAATAGATGAAGATAAGAATAAATTTGAAGAGAATAAAAAACAAACTAAAGAGTTACAGCTCAGGCGTAAGGAAAAAGATTTAGAACTTGAAACGAAGGAGTCAGAAATAAGGAAACATAAAGTTGAACTAAATATGGTGAAGACAAACGAGCAATACCAGGCGCTCCTTAAAGAAATTACAAAGGCAGAGGAAGAGAAAGATGTGCTTGAAAATGAAGTTTTAGTTTTGATGGATAATATTGAAACACATTCGTCTGAGATTAACAAAGTAGAGAAGACGCTGCAGTCTGAGGAAAAGGAAATAAATGAAATCATAAGGCAACTTGAAAATAAAAAGGCAGAACTTGAAAAGAAAATACAGGATTTAGAATTAGAGAGGGGAAAATTTGCGTCTAATATTCAGGCAAAATATTTAAAAAAGTATGAGCATATAAGACTTGGCACAGAAGGAGTTGCTATTGCACCTGTTGAAAACAATAGTTGCGGGAACTGTCGTTTAAGACTTCCTCCACAGGTTATAAATGAGGTAACTAAAGAGGAAGACCTGGTATATTGTGATAATTGCTCACGAATATTATATTTAGAAAATACAAATAAGATAGTCCTGCGGACAAACAAAAAGAGTACTGATAAGAAGGAGAAGAACGAGGAATCGCTGCCCCAGTTTATTGGGGGAGAGGAAAGTCCGAACTCCCAAACATAGAGCTTTTCTATGTTTAGCAAGGTAGTGGGTAATACCCATCGTCCTGTGTTATATAAATCATGGGATAGAGGTGCGAACAGAGACGCCTGAACTGAAAGGTTAAGGGTCCCCAACGGGGATAGCCCTCTCCGGAAACCTGCGGGTTTTGAGCAAGGGGAGGGGTGAAACGGCTAAATCCTTACCCGGGAGCAAGGCCAAAAGTGGTAGGTTGCTAAAGTCTGATGGTGACATCAGACGTAGATACATGATTCCATAAAACAGGATTCGGCTTACAGTTCTTCTCCTTTTTTCCTTCCAATTATATAATCCGAGATTCTTCCTTTCAGTCAGAATGACAAATGTTTTTTTCTTAACCTATTGACAAATAATTATTCTTTATATATAATGTGGGGAAAAGTGGTGTAAGGTGGAGAATAATGTATTATAGTGGAATTTATTATCATTCATTAGATAAAAAGAACAGGTTTTTCCTGCCGTCTAAATTAAGAAAATCCAAAGCCAGGTTTGTATTTACTACGCCGGTAGTTGATAAATGTATTTACCTCTACCCTGATGATGAATGGAAGAAAATACTGCTTAAATTTGATAACCTGCAACTGAAGGATAAATCGCAGGAACGTGCATTCAAGAGGATTTTTCTGTCAAGTGCCGAAGATGCACAGGTTGACCCTCAGGGAAGATTGTTAATTCCTAAAAAGTTAATTTCAGAAGCAAAAATAGACAAAAAAGATAGTCCTGCGGATAAAAAGATAGTCATAGTAGGTATAGGGAACAGGTTAGAAATCTGGTCAGAGAAACACTGGAAACAATACCTGCTGAAAGCAAAGAAGATTTCTTATAAAGTAGCGCAGGAGTTAGAAATATAGTGATACACACCCCTGTTTTAGTAAAAGAGGTAATCAAATATCTTAGAATAAGACCTGAGGGTGTGTATGTAGATGCAACTGTCGGTACCGGCGGACATGCGAAATTCATTCTTGAAAAATTGAAGACAGGATTGTTTGTCGGTATTGACCGGGATAAGTATCAATTAGATATTACAAGAAACTATTTAAAAGCATATAAGAAAAAGGCAAGATTTTTTCAGAGCAATTATACCAGTTTAAAAGAGCTGCTTAAAAAATTGCAGATAAAATTTATTGACGGTATTCTTTTTGATTTTGGTATTTCAAGTATTCAACTGGAAACGCCGTCCCGCGGATTCAGTTTCCAGTCAGACGGACCCCTGGATATGCGAATGGGGACCACGGGTAAAAATACTATTACTGCCGGAGATATTATTAATACATATTCCAGGGAAAATCTGGCAGAGATTTTCTATAAATATGGAGAGGAAAAATATTCAAGAAGAATTGCCTCAGGAATTGTTGATTACCGTTCCAGCAAAAAAATAGAATCCACTGAAGAACTTAATAGAATTATTATTTCAGCCATACCGAATAACTTCTACAGCGTTAATATATCTGCACGAATTTTCCAATCTCTAAGGATAGCAGTCAATGATGAATTGGACAATATTTCTGCCGGATTGAATAAGGCAGTCGGTGTCCTGTCTAAAGGCGGTAGAATCGTGGCTATTTCATTCCATTCTCTTGAAGACCGTATAGTGAAAAACTTTTTCAGAAATAAAAAGCCAGAACTAAAAATACTCACTGCTAAACCAATTGTGCCTGCAGAAGAGGAAATTGAGAAAAACCCACGTTCCCGCAGTGCTAAGTTACGTTCCGCAGAAAGATTATGAATAAAAAGAAACAGGGGAAGTATTTTTTTATAATTCTTGCCGGGTTTGCGATACTTATGATTTTTGCCTGGGAACAGAATGAATCAGAGATATTGGGCTCCAGATTGAGACGGTTAAACATTGAAAAACAAAAAGAATTAAGCAGAAAAATGGAATTGCTGATGTTATGTAATAAATTAAAGTCTCCGGAAAAATTGTATAAAATAGTTAAAGAATATAATCTGGTTTTACCAAATAAGAATGATATAGTTGAGATAGTAGTTGATGAAAAATAAAAATCCCCCATCAGTCCCCCTTTGCGAAAGGGGGAAACAGGGGAATTCTAAAGGATTTTTAAGTGAAAGGTATTAATAAGCGTTTATTGTTTTCGTTTATAGTGGCCTGTTTAATTTCCGTAATATTGATTTTTAAGTTATTGTATATACAGGTGTGGGAACACACAAAATTTTATTCTTTAGCAAACAGGCAGTTAAAAAGCGAGGAAGTCAATTTGTATAACAGGGGGACAATATACGATTGCAACAAAAATGTCCTGGCGGTCAGTTCAGTAGTGGATTCCCTCGCTGTGAACCCTAAGATGATTAAAAACAAATCGGATTTTGTCAGAAGGTTATTGAGTGTTCTGGAGGTTGATTATAATGAGATATTGGGTAAGGTTAGCAAGAGTTGTAGTTTTGTGTGGATAAAAAGGTATCTGGACCCTGAAAAGTCCCGGAGGTTAAGAGAACTTAATTTAGAAGGGATGAATTTTGTAAAGGAAAACAGAAGATGGTATCCTTACGGGACTATGGCGTGCCATCTGCTGGGGGGTGTAGGTATTGACGGGAACGGACTTTCAGGTATTGAATATTTATATGACAGAGAACTTTCTAACAGGGACGAATATGCGGACAAATTAGATAGTCCTGCGGACAAATTAGACCGACTTCGTCGGCCTGCGGATATAATTTTATGTATTGATATAAATTTGCAGTCCATTGTAGAGGATGAACTTGACATACTCGTCAAGCAGTATAAATCAAAGAAGGCCTTCATAGTGATACAAAGACCATCTACGGGAGAGATACTCGCCCTGGCAGCGAGACCTAATTTTAATTCCAATAGTTATAATTTTACACAGGAGGAATTGTTGAATCCCGTGATAAACGGAGTTTTTGAGCCCGGGTCAACCTATAAGATTGTCCCGGCTGCAGCAGCATTGTCATTAAATATCATGAAACCGGATAACTTAATAAACTGCGAGAATGGCAAATACAAATTTTCCAGTATTACTATTAATGACCATAAGAAATACAACTACCTGACTTTTGAAGGCGTTATGGCGTATTCCTCTAATATAGGCATTGCAAAAATAGGGTTGACAATCGGCAAAGAGAAGTTATATCAATACTCACAGAAGTTTGGTTTTGGCAGTTTAACGGGGAGTGGTTTGCCCGGTGAACAGGAAGGGATACTTCATCATACACAGAGTAGAAAATGGTCAAAAGTAACCGCTCCTGTTATGTCCTATGGACAGGGGGTTTGTGTTACCGGGATGCAGCTCATTAATGCATACTCATCAATTGCTAATGGGGGGATGTTGATGGAGCCGCAGATAATTAAGTCTAAACCACGTATTATACGGCAGGTTGTATCTGAAAAGACGGCGGAAGAGTTGAAGAAAATGCTTTCAAAAGTTGTTGAATACGGCACAGGAACAAAATCTAAGGTTGACGGATATACTGTATGCGGCAAGACAGGGACCGCACAGAAAATTGACCCGGTTACAGGAAAATATTCAAAAGATAAATATATTTCATCTTTCTGCGGCTTCCTGCCTGCTGACAAACCTGAACTGACGATTTTAGTTGTTGTTGATGAGCCTAAAGGGTGTTACTGGGGCAGTGAAGTTGCCTGTCCCTCATTTTCCCGGGTTGCTAAAAAGGCAATGAACTATTACAGTATTTATGAAAAGAGGAAATTAGACTATGCGAGTATTGAGTGAAATTATTCAAAGCGATTATCAGGTGTCAGGTGATAAAAATGTTGAAATTAGCGGAATAACACACGATTCGCGCAAGGTTGAAAAAGATAATATTTTTGTATGCCTGCCTGGACAGAATACAGCAGGTAAAAATTTTGTCAACGATGCAATTAATCGCGGGGCAAGGGTTATTGTAGCAGATGAAACAATCCCTGTTGGAGAGAACGTTGTATTTGTTCTTGTCCCGGAGGCGGTCAAAGCACTGGCGGACATCTCGTCAAATTTCTATTTCGCACCTTCAACAAAACTTAATCTGATAGGTATCACCGGGACAAACGGTAAAACCACGGTTACATATCTGCTGGAATCAATTTACAAAAAAGCTAAGACCCCAGCCGCAGTGATTGGAACAATAAATTATCGTTTTGGCGAAGAAATACTTCAATCTACCACAACCACGCCCCAGTCATCGGAATTGCAGTATTTGCTGAATAAGTCCGTAGTTGATGGATATAAATATGTTGTCATGGAAGTTTCATCTCATGCACTTGCATTAGGACGCGTCAGGAATTGTGAATTTGACGTTGCAATATTCACCAACCTTACGAGAGACCATCTGGATTTTCATAAAACAAAGGAAGAATATTTTCTTGCCAAATTGAAATTGTTTCAGATGCTGGAATTAGAGGGTAAAAAAACCGGCGAGAAGTTTGCTGTATTAAACAACGACGATGAATATAGCCAGGAAATTTTAAATTCAATTAAAGTTAAAACTATTACTTACGGGTTAAAGAAGAAATCTGATTTTACGGTAAAAAATTTAAAAAATAACATAAGAAACACAAAGTTTACAATAAACGATGAAATTGAAATTTCAATGAACCTGATTGGGAAACACAATATATATAATGCACTTGCGGCTTACGCTTGTGCTAAAACCCAAAATATTGAACCCTCAGTAATCAAAGACGGTATTGAAGCTGTTAAAATAATACCCGGCAGGCTTGAAAGTATTGATGCGGGACAGAAATTTGGTTTATTTGTGGACTATGCTCATACTGACGATGCATTAAAGAATGTATTAAGGACGCTTAAAGAACTCAAACATAATAGATTAATAACTGTATTCGGTTGCGGAGGTGACCGCGATAGAACGAAGAGACCGGTAATGGGTGAAATTGCGGTTAATTTAAGCGATTGGGTTATAGTCACGTCAGATAATCCCAGGACTGAAGAGCCGGAGAAAATCACTCTTGATATTGAGGTGGGTATCCGTAGAACAAAAAAGGAAAACTATGAGATTATTCCTGACCGCGAGGAAGCAATTAAAAGAGCTGTCTATATGGCTAAAGAAGACGATATTATACTGATAGCAGGCAAGGGACACGAAGAATATCAGATAATAGGTGAAAAACGCATCCCTTTCAGCGATAGGGAAATAGCGTATAAGTATCTAAAAAGATGAACATATTACTTAGAGAATTAGTTAAATCAACAAAAGGGAAATTTATTTTTGGCAATCCGCTACAACAAATAATGGGCGTTTCTACTGACACACGTGCACCCTGTAAGGGAATGGCATTTTTTGCCTTAAAAGGGAAAAATTATGACGGCTATGAATTTATTAAAAAAGCCGCTGAAAAAGGTGCAGCTGTTCTGATAATTTCAAAACTTGGTAATGAATTAGACGAGTTTTTTCCAAATATTCCCGGAGTTATCGTTGTCGGCGATACACTACAGGCCCTGGGAGATTTTGCAGGTTATTATCGCAGCAAATTTCCGGTAATTACAATCGGTATTACAGGTTCAAACGGTAAGAGTACGACCAAAGAGATGCTGGCTTCTATTTTAAGTATTGAGAAACCGACACTGGCAAACTTTGGTAGTTACAATAACCTGGTTGGAGTGCCACTCACTCTGTTTGAACTGAATAAAGAGCACCAGTATTGTGTTCTTGAATTGGGCATATCCGTTCCGGGCGAAATTGACCGTCTTATAGAAATAACCAGTCCTAAAATATGTGTTATAACAAATATAGGCTCCACGCATTTAGAATACCTGAAAACCATTAATGGTGTGTTTGAAGAAAAAAGAAAATTAGTGGATTCACTTGCCAAAGATGAAATTGCGGTGCTCAATATTGACGACGAATATCTGAAGAAATTATCAGGTGAATTGAGTTGTAAAGTCATAACCTACGGCCTGAACCCTACCGCAGATGTCCATCCAACTGATATTTCCATGAAGGAAACTGGATTAAAATTTACTTTACATTCACCTTCAGGGACTATTTCATTAGAATTACCCGTATATGGCAGATTTAATATATACAATGCACTGGCAGCAAGCGCCTCCGCACATGCACTCGGTGTGAGTCTTGAAACTATTCAGAAGGGTTTATTGCAATTCAAACAATTACATATGCGTATGGAGATAATCAAAACTCCCGAGGGAGCAATTATCGTTAACGATGCCTATAACGCAAATCCGAGTTCTATGCGGGAGGCATTGGAGAATTTCGTGCAAATGTATCCTGACAGGCAAAAAATAGCGGTGCTCGGAGACATGCTTGAACTGGGAGATTCTGCAAAAGAGGAGCATGCTTTGCTGGGTGAGTTTACTGCCAGATTGCCGTTATTTAAAATTTATCTCTATGGCAAGAAAGTAAAATATTTTATTGTCCCTTCTTTGACAGAAACAATCTATTTTGAAGACCAGGCGGCTCTAACTGTTAAACTGAAGTCGGAATTGAATGATTCTGTAGCAGTTTTATTTAAGGGTTCCCGGGCATTGGAATTGGAGAAAATAGTTGAACGTTTAATCGTTTAATCGGGGACTCCAAGGGAGGAAACTAATTGTTATATCACG
>Ga0100392_1001617_pt1 | contig 20889 bp, 17 predicted proteins | sample CryGeymeta201516_FD_81548 | JGI IMG/M metagenome (GOLD analysis project Ga0100392, IMG submission 81548) | Groundwater microbial communities from Crystal Geyser aquifers in Utah, USA - Crystal Geyser metaG 2015-16 | ecosystem: Environmental > Aquatic > Deep subsurface > Groundwater | place: USA... | reverse complement strand
TTACTCTATTAGGTCGTGTGCCTATGCTTGCTCTGTATACACACACACACCACTAGTTTGCTCCTACTATTATCATAATATTTATCTATGAATATCTAATAGTCTCCACACTAGCTTTTTACGGTACTATCAAATTACTACTACTAGTCTACTCAACACATCTCTCGCTCGTCGTCTTCAAAAGAAAAGCTCAAGATTGCTTACTACTAGGAGTACCGTAGTAGAGAACAAGCAAAACAATGATACAGTAATATTATGATCCTCGTCATCTATGAAGGAATCGCACTGGTGCAACCATAAGCTATCGAAAGGATCGGTTCATTATAATAATCACCTGCTCCGAGAGAAGGACACGAAAAAGTTGAGATCGAAGCAGAATGTTTTCTTTGACGACGAGCCTTGTTCTAAAACTGCTGCTCCTGTCAAGCTGTTATCACGTCCGATCCGGGCTTGCCTTTTATACTAGCAACTTGGTCTCTACATTATGTCGGAAGCACCACTCTATTTATATTCGGCAACAATCAAGCATCACCAATGATGACGATGATTTTGCATTAGTGGGTCTCAATGTAGATACGACGACCGCACCGAATTTGTTGGACGTGATACCACCCAGTCAGCAATCGCACAACGTCCAGAAACGTTACGACGATAACTCGACGATAACAATATTAAAGCAAAAAGAACAATCAACCAACACATTTTCTTCCAATCATTCCTCGGCTGCTACGTTGAATCCATCGTGTGGGTTGCAGTCTGCTGCTCAAGATAGTATGATGGCATCAACAATACTCTCCGTGTCGGAGGCAATCCAATTCCAAACGAAAAATGTGCCATCAAAATCTTTTCGGGATGGTCTTACAGAAGACGGTGATTTTATTTTAGAGGGTATGAATGGTATCGATCCCACTGCTGCGAGTCAAAGCCTTGGAAACATATGGTTCACCCGTCGGTCCAAGTGGTGCGGACATGAACGACAGTACATCCTTGAATCTCTTTTCCCCGCTGGTCGTAAAACCACAATTTACAGCTTGCAAAACCTGACTCACAAATCACAGGATTGACAGATGATGGGGATCTAGCTCTGGTGGGAATCAACGTTGCGGATTCCTGTTTGGTGAAAAGCGAGAACGAAAGTGATGTCGGCTGGAGCTGGAGTAGTACACAAGCATCCACATCGCGGCTACCACTACTAGAGCCAACGGTTGTTGTTCCCAATGTCAATGAATCAGCTGCACCATCAAGTACGAGTATTAGTAGTCAACGAAGACCTAACAATCCTGAACAAGTACAAGAAGTGATGGAATGGCTGATCGAGATCATTCCTACGCTGCTAGACAGTGGTGACGACTGTAGATTTTACGCAGAAGAATTGGTCGCCATTGGATTTCATCCAAATTGCGTAACTCAGTGCGAATTGCAAATGGACGATCTAGCTTTCATGAAGCCACTGCATCAACGATATATTTACAATGAAGTGACCGGACGGTCGCATCCTTGGAAGCCATAATGTCCATTTTGGAAGAAGAAGAAGAAGAAGAAAAATCTCGCAGCAATTCGCGTGTGAGAGATACTTTAGCTACCAGTTGGAATAGGCATTTCTCAACGGAGAAATCCTACTCTACCAATTTCTTCCCGGGAGGCCATTTCTGCTCAAGAACCCCTTCCTCCCCAACGGTGGTTTTGGAGCCTCCCAGTCGTCGAAAGTCCAGAATAGGTATGTGTTATCATGCCCAGAATCCCCACAAAATGAAGGGCGAGAGAGAAAAAAGGAGACCTGATGCAGCGAGGAGAGGGGGCATAGCAAGTACTCGAGTACTCGTACCCTGTAGTGGGAGTGCAGAATCTGCCATCATGCTTTCATCATCCTTTCGTAGAGGCATCGACGTAAGACTTTCTTGATCAAGATCCTCTAGAGAGATTCCACTACTGCAGTACTAGCTAGCTAGTAGTCGTACTAGTGCTGTAAGTACCATGGTGTTGAACTAAAGAAGGCTTGCAGTTTCATCAGAATTGCTTGCATCATCATGACCTGGACAAGGCTACGTAACCTGTGAAGTTTAGGGTTGACGTTATATGTATCATAATTATGAGTGGAGTACTCTACTCTAGACTACTACTACTAGCTACTAGTAGTAGTAGTAGTACTGGCTAGTACTGTAGTAGACTAGTACCAGAAGATCTCACGCAAAAGATACCTCCACCAGTCCGTACTGAGTAACTACTGGTAGATAGTAGAGTAGTACGTATGTCACATTGACATCGAAATTTTTGTTGTTGGCTGCAAGTAGACTACTGTAGTTCTAATCGTCTCCCCTTCCTCCTCGTGTCCAGCAAACCACTTGCACCTCCTTTTGATCTGCTGGCTCCAACAACGCAATTACACTGCATATTTCTATCAAGTAGTAATTCCACGATGAGAATCTCCCTTTCGGTTGCCTCCCTATCCTTTTTTGCGTCTCAGGTTGCCGCCTTCAGTCCTGCCGCCTGTAGTCCCCGTACGACCGTCAAGGTTCAGGGCCAAGCTGAAGAACTCGGCATTCCTTGTGAAGATGAGTGTGCTCTGGAATCGTTCCCAAACCTTCCCCCCAGTATCCACCCAGGTGTTCTGAGTGGACAAGCTCAGATGGATTTGTTGGAACATGCCAAGAAGAACGGTACGTTCAGCACTTTCTCTCGTTCTTTGTTATGATTTGCGTGACGGAAGGGTTCAACCAGGTTGAAAAAAGTTCAATTCAAGATGAGGAAATGCGGATGCTTTAATCTCAGCGTAGTTCAGCCTTGCGGAAACGGGTACCCGGCTACTGCTGCGCTTGATCTCTTCGGACTACAGTCATTTTTCGAGTGATAAATTCAGGTCCCTCTGTGTCCAAAATCATTGCAATTTTTTTTTAAAATGGCCAAATTGCGGGTCGTTTTTGGGGGGCTATTTGGGATTACCCCTTTAATTTGGGGGCTAAGGTTGATCGAACTCTAAACAAGGCTTCGTGAATGTTTTCAACACTCAATTTTGCCCCCAAATAGCCTTCGAGAAAATTATTTTTGGAGAAAAAGCTTTCTTTCCTATTGGCTTGAATCGTCTTTTCTCCCTACCACTGTTCACTCACCCACCTACCATTGCTACTTTATTCAATCATACAGGTTATGCCATTCCAGCTGTAAACTGTGTTTCCAATTCCGGAATCAACGCCTGTTTGGAGGCTGCCCGAAAAAACGATGCTCCAATCATCATTCAATTCTCCTCGGGTGGTTCTCAGGTAAGCCTCTCGTGACCAGGATCACGTACAGATCTCATCGAAAAAAAGAGCAAATTTTCATTGCTCAAAAAGTCTCACCCTGTCTCATTGATTGTATTTCCTGATACATCGAAACTCTTTCATCTTTCATATCCTTGGATGAAAATCACAAAACCTACACAAACAATAAATAATAAATAAATGTAGTTTTACGCCGGAAAGGGACTCGACAACACTGATTTCAAGGCTGCCATTGCTGGAGCCGTCTCGGGAGCTTTCCACGTTCGAACCATGGCAGAACAGTATGGTGTCCCCGTTATCCTTCACACTGATCACTGCGCAAAGGGACTCCTACCTTGGATCGACGGTCTTATCGCCGCCTCTGAACGATACTACGAAAAGCACGGCGAACCTCTCTTTTCTTCCCACATGATTGATCTGTCGGAGGAACCCATTGAAGAGAACATTGAGATCTGCAAGGAATACATGAAGAGGATGTCTAAGATTGGCCTTCTTTTGGAGATGGAACTTGGAATTACAGGAGGAGAGGAAGATGGTGTTGATAACAGTGACCGACCTGTCGAGGACCTGTACTCCAAACCTGAGGAGATCTACCAAGTTTACGATGAGTTCAAAGACGTGACAAACATGTACTCTGGTAAGTGATTACAAGGTCGCTTGCTTCGTCATTTGGTTGCAAAAGTCTATTTCTGATTTCATCTTGTGGTGATTTTTTCTTCTTTTCCATTTGTCCTTTTCACCAATGCACTGGTGAACAACAGTTGCTGCCGCGTTCGGTAATGTGCATGGTGTCTACAGTCCTGGAAACGTCAAACTCGACCCCAAAATTTTGAATAAGGCACAAGAATACATCAGTGAAAAGCTCGGAGACAAAGCCCCCGAGGATGGAAAACCTGTATACTTTGTCTTCCACGGAGGCAGTGGATCTGATGTCTCTGATATCCAGGAAGCTATTAGCTACGGTGTGATTAAAATGAATATTGACACTGATACCCAGTGGAGCTACTGGGAAGGAATCAAGAACTTTGAAGAAAAATACCACGACTACTTGCAAGGCCAAATTGGAAACCCTGAAGGACCAGACAAGCCGAACAAGAAATATTACGATGTAAGAAACTATTCTGCTTGTGTATTATTTGTATGCCGCAACTATTTTGTGTGTGGTGCCTATTTACGGTTTTGTATACTCATCCTTTTTAATCTCGTTTCTTTTCAATCGCAGCCTCGTGAATGCATGCGCGCCGCCGAAGTCAATACTGTCAACCGTCTGGAAAAAGCGTTTGCCGATCTGAAGTGTCAAAACATCTGCGGTCTTCCAAAAGTGGGAGAGCCCGTCAACACACTTGGCCCCCGCCGAGGAGGACTTCCAGTTTAAAAATCAAAATTATGCCTGAACATGTTTATAATCGGTTGCGTAGTGTTGAGCTGTGAATGACTATTAGTAGGAATCTTGTTTCCCTCAACTTTTTTATTGTGACATACTCCGCTTGCTTTTGGTGGTGTCTGAGACCTTGCTAGTTCTACTTTTCTCGTAGTGCCAGTAAAAGATCGTCGTGCACGTTTTGTTATGCTGCCCCACAAGTTAACTATGATTATCTAATACTTCTTGATTTGGCTCTCTACTTGAATACAGTACTAATCTAAAAAATGTTGATAGCGTCAATCCATTGCTTTCCTCGTCCTTACATTTTCGCCATTGCCTTCGAAATGAGAGGACTCATTTCGGGATCCCCAAGATACTTCATAACGTTCATTGGATTTTCCAAACAATCTTCGACGGCTACCTTGAAGCGAGGATTGCTTTCCACAAGACTCTTAATTTCAGGGTCCTTTAGAATTTTCTTTGCTTTATCAACAATGCCACCGTTCGCAGAGGCTGAGATGCCGTTCGCAGGAGCTGCTCCACCATTGGCAAGTGGGCTGTTGGGCTTGCTCTTTTTGTCACTATGACGAATGAAAACGATATTCTTGGATTGCAGAGCGAGCGTCTTGGTCTTGCCTTTATACTGAATACTGACTCCATACCGCCCCGTTTCGGCGTTTTGATGAGACGTGACTGCTCCTTCCAAACCATTGAAATGGGGAGACTTTTCTAAACCGACGACTTGAACGATGTCGCCGGGTGAGAAAGTTGCGTCGCCACCGTCGTCCGACTCGTAAGTGGCGTTCTTTTTGGCAATCAAATCGTCGTAAAGCTTGGTACCGCTGCCAGTTTTCCCGTTTTCAGAGATGGTACTAGAGACGTCAGGATTTTTAATAAGCAATTTGGAAAATCGCTGGATCGCCTCAGTGCCGGTAACTTCTTCAGCAAGTAGAGGCACTTCGCAAATGCCTTCCAGAATGGATTGGGTTTCCGGGAATCCTTTGAGATCCGACAGGTAGCGCTGTTGGATCATTTTGCGCGCCGTGGTAAGGCGACATGCATGAACCGTTTTTTGCAACAACGCTTGTGGTAGCTGCAAATTACCAAGTTCTGCGAGTGATTCCAATTCAGCCAGTTCCTTCGTAGCAAGGGCATCTTGCACAACAAGCTGATTGACGACAATGTGAGAAGCAATCACTTTGTTCTTGCGTAATTCCTGTAAGAGGCGCTGCGTCTCTGAAACTGACAAAAACTCGGCAATGCACACCACCACAAATCGTGTCCGAGTTTGATCCTGTAACATCATGGCGACCTTTTGAATGTCGTGCTTATACTTTGTCAATTTGTCTCGGACATGATTCTTCAATTGTGCTCGTCGTTGAGCCTTGCTCAAGGCACCACCCGACGCTGCCTTGAAAGCTTCCCAATAAGAGAAGAATGTTGTCTGCCAGGATTGTAACTTGTCGATACCTTGCTCGAGAATTTCTGGCAAAGCCAATAGTTTCAATGTGTGACCCGTTGGCGCTGTGTCAAAGACGATCAAATCATACTTGCCAGATTCAATGTGCGTAATAGCCGTGCTAAGAGCAGTGGCCTCGTCGATTCCAGGAATCCCAGAGAGCCATTCTTGAAACTGGCCAATTTTCGAGGACCATTCGTTACCCCCTTCCGGACTCTTGTCGCCGTCGTCCACGAGTTCCTGGGAAACCTCGGCCCATTGTTTCAACTCACCCGCCATACTTTCTTGAGGATCAACCTCCATAATATCGAGAGATCCGCCAGATCCTATGCCCTCGACACTGGTTGGAGCATTTGAAAATGAGCTGCGCCAGGCATCGCCCAGGGAGTGAGCTGGATCTGTACTCACCAAAAGAACTCGTTTTTGACACAACGTTGCTAATAGTGTCGCGATCGCTGAAGAAGATGTTGTCTTGCCAACACCACCTTTGCCACCGACAAATACAAATTTAAGTTCGTTGCCAGCGGCAGCGCTCACCAAAGAGTCGAGAGACATGTTCTAATTCGAGAAATATAAAAAAATATTCTAATGCCGAGATGACATCGATTTTTGCTTTTGTTTTTGTGAGATTGTAAAAGCTCTGAAATCAGACGTGCACTCCATAACGATGACGTGGAAAAGACAGTAGCGATAGGGTTTAATTATCTTTGAACCAAAAAATCGGCTAGCTACTCTACTGGTGCTTAATTTTTGAATCAAATCTGAGCAAGGTACGATGGTAGATGGTAGATACTGGATACTTCAATTATTTCTAAATAATTCATTCTGTAACTGCCGTAGCTGATAACGAAACTCATACGAACAGTATACAAAACGTGGTTCCGTTGCTTGCAGAATACAGTCTTCTTTACAACCTGAAATGCTGAGGAATGTTTCGTTTGGTCCTTTGTCTACTCCAGTTTTTATCCGTCAGCGGTTTTCAGGTTTTGTTCCTTCCAATACCATCGTCAACCACAATTCCATCATCATCATTCTTTCGAGGTAGGCCCACAACGTCCATATTCACTAGTACTAGACTACAAGGATCATCCGGAGATTTGTCTTCTGCCACAAAAAATATCTATTCTGCTAATGTAAAAGGTGGTTGTGTGACAAACAAATCCGATCATATTCGACTTTTAGAACAATCGTAAGTTTCCACAATTCATCGCGTTTCATTTTTCGAAAGAAAAGAATAATGCACCAGGACGGTTATAAAAGCGCCGCAAGTATACTGACAAATCAACTATTTTGAACTCTTTTTTCACTTTCATCTTCACGTGCTAATATTCTACCTTTAGTCTTGCAATCTCGAGTGGTTTCGGAATTTTTCGACGTATCAATGATGTACTCTGGGAAGAAGAGGAAGAAGCAGAAGCAGCAAGCGAACGTCCCCAAAAGATATCAGCTCTGAAAAATAATATTACAACGCCACAACAACTGGATGAAAACGATCGGTTTGGAATCCTATCGCACGGAATTCAACAAGATCCAATCTACAATTACGGCAATGTTGCTTCCTTGAAGCTTTTTGGCTACACCTTGGAGGAATTGTGTCATACGCCGTCTCGTTTTAGCACTGTACCGTCTCTCATGGATGATCGACGACAGTTACTACAGGAGATTGAACGAGTGGGTTATGGAACCATTCGTAATGGCATACGAACATCGAAGCAAGGTACCATGTTTGTCATGGAAACCATTTGGGTATGGAACGTGTACAGTGATGATGGAAAACGGATAGGATTGGCAGCCATGTATGATCGAGAGCGAGTGAAACCTTATACAGGTAATCAGCCATAATAATAAGCCTATGCACGTACACTTTCAGGAAGCGACTAGAGTGGAGAAAAGCGATTTCGAATGGGAAGACGAGGAGAAAACTCCCCTCCCTGACACTGGCGACCAAAGTAGAATGCTCCGCAGCCATCTGCTGCGATTACTATTATGAGTTGGCAAACACTGTGTACCCTCTTCTTCCCACTATGTATCACGGATTGTCGACCCAAATGACATTCTTTGCAACAATGCAGTGGCCACTGATGTAAGGTCCATGTCAATGTAGATTAAATTATTTATTTGAGATATTCCTCGCAAGAAGAATAGTATATTTAATCCTTCTTCTTTCTGTTTTCTACAGCGGTACGGTATCCTGCAACCTTGGATTCTTGTCGGGCTAGACGCATGGTGGTAAAGGCCTTGAAATCCTTCATCTCGTCGGTAACAGTCTCCATAATAACTTCGTGAGCAGGCTTGACAATAGGCTGAATGGGTCCTGCAGTGACAATGCCCTCGGGAGCAGTATCGGCCTTCTTCAGGACGACCAAGTTCTTCTTATATTCCGTCAACCGGGCCACGTTGCGGTCCAAGGATTCCTGGCACCGGTTGGTACGGCGGTGGTCCACGGCAATTCCGACCGATCGGGCGTAGCTGGGGTTCAAACCGGCAGCCTTTACTTCCTCCAGAGTAAATCCGCGTCCCAATCGCTGTTTGGAAGAGTAACGCTGTGTTTGGCACTGCACCACGGGTCGCAAGAGCTCGGTGGGTCGAGGCGCTATGGCGGCCGCTTTCTTGGCACGAGCCAAACGACGGGCCTTCTTGCGCGTGGCTTGGTTCAAATTGAGCCTGACCTTGAGGGGTCCACGAGAAGACTGCAAGTACTTCTTGTGGAAATGCAGATTCGGGATAATGTTATTGTGCTTGACCATTTTGGAAAAATTCTACAAACTACGGCTTTCGTAATTGAAATTGGATGGGGGAAGGATTTCAACTGTTGGGAACCGATCGCATGAACAGGAGCGGGGAAGAACGAGAGAAACGATCTGAGTGAGACAAATAAAACACACAACTGGCACAGTACAGGTCTAAGGATATACTGAGAAAAATGGTAGGATGGATTGGATCAGAAAGGTAAGATAACAAATCATCATGGTCGTACCTCCTTGCTCGGGTTAGAAATAGAGAAAGGCTCTTGACAACAGCAGCGACAAGCTTTGCTATTATTATTTGCTTTGTTGATTGTTGAAAGCCAAGGAAAAGGGTTTTGAGTAGAGAGAGAAGAGGTAAAAATGGTGGAAGGACGGACGGACGATTCTCGTTCACGAATGCATCAGTCGCGTTTTCAAACTCACAAATTATTTTTTGTTTTGCTCATTGATCAAAATTTCAGGTTTGTTTTCTACAGTGCCTACTTTTAGTACTTAGTAGTACATCAATGTAGCTTCTTTGTTCCCCATTAGTTAGACATTTTAGCGAGTTGTATCCAAGGATGCAGTGAAAAGCTGAATTTCCATGTACGAATAGTAGTTATCAAACATCAATTCAGCAAAGACGATGTGTAATGTACTCGTTAGCACTTAAATCTGTCAAAAATATTCGTATTAGCCACTTCTTTTTTCGACAGCACCATGAGCATCACCAATACGACCGTCCCTTTTCTTCCCCTTGCCACTATCAATACGACCATCAATATTCCTAGCATTCCTCCCGCATTTGTTTGGCCGACTGTCAAGGCCATGGATCGTTGGCATCGATTTCAAGATATCTTCAAGGTCGAACTGGTTCATCGTAGTTTTGACGAGCCAGAACCCATCGTCGAAGTGGGACAAGAAATTCACATTACAACCGATTTTCCGTTGACGGAACAAGAAACGCTGGAAGAATACAACGAAATTATTACCGACAGAAAAATTTGTTGGACGTTGAAAGGCTTTATCGTTTTTTATATCTTGACCGTGCCCAGTCCTCCCGACATATTGCGAACCGCTCGCTGTATCGAGTTATTTGACAACGGCAGCGGTGGAACAGAACTGCACAATTGGATTTCCTATGCCGGAATTATGTGGCCTGTGGTGATTACCGCGACGGGAAGCACTACGGAACATTTGTTTAACGATTTCAATGAGGCTTTGCTTCAGTTTTTAACGAGTCCATGAGGATGACCTGCTGTGGGTGGAATTCTAACAAAAGTCGAAATGATGTATTTTGCTTCGCAGCACACAGCAACAGCATTCTTCTACTACCCAGCAACTATCAGGGAGCTGAAAGGAAGGGACTACAGCTGACAGCACAGCAAGGAAGAAAACGGGGGAACCTATATTTTACTCGTGTGTGAACCAGAATTGTTTTTGACGTACAGACTATCAAGGAACAGCGTAGGTGGTGGTGCTTTAGGAAGAATCACTGCACAGCGAGGTGCATTCCTGTTGCTACGAAACTATCTCTACTGGACACAAGTACAGAGATACATTTGAAAACAAATGCGTCATATTACAGTAGCAACGCCGTAGACAAATCATATGATGCCTAAGCTTTCGCGATCACTGTCGTGATTCTGGGTCAGACCAATTTTTTTAGTCGACTGCTTCAGTCCTGGCATTTGTTTCTCGTTTGCTCCTACTAACAGTAGTTATGGTGCTGGATGTGCCTTGTTGGAAAATGTTGCAAGTCTTTTCTTGTTTCTGCAGTTGTTGATCCAAGTACGCTGCCAAGAGATTGGCGGCCTCAGGCTTGTGTTCCAGCCAAATATTTGCTGTCCCCGCGGCCAGTTCCATCAGGACCAAATTTCCGTCATTGTCATCGATGACATCCACTCGTAAATACGCTGGCTCAGATTCCGTGAGTTCCTTTACTTTTTGAAACACGGTCTGCGCAAATTGAAGTTCTTTCTGCGTTGGATCATAGAGGCTCCACGTGCCCCCAAAATCGGTATTGACCAAGTAGTCATCTTCCGCAGGCATTTTTAAAATACCATGGGTAACCTGGCCTGCAACGACTACAATGCCCCGTTCTCCTCTCGTCTCTATGTGATGTTGGTAGCATTGAAAAATGACAGTCTCTTGTCCCAGCCAAAGCACATTGTACAATTCTTCAAAAAAGTCATGGTCGCCAGGGTACAATCGGACTCCTACCCCACCATTTCCACCTGTTGGCTTCATCACAACATTCTTACAGCCCAACTTTTGTTGAATGGCGTGCATGTCTTTTGGGGTGGGTTCATCATCCCAATCAAATAAATAACTCTCGTCATCGTTGCTATCGTCTCTATAGTTGACAAAAAGGGTGGGAGGCACAGGAACACCTGCGGCTTGCAATTGCTGCAAGTACGCCGCCTTGTCGGCTTGCCATTGAATGACGGACAAGGGATTCATAAGAATCGCAGATTGATCCATGGTTTCCAAAAATCGCAAGTATTCGTCCGGATACTCGTACCTGCTCCAGGCACTGCGAATAATTACCATTTTGGTCCTCGTCGAAAAGTCAAAATCGTCATCTTGGATGGAAATGCGTGTAGCGCGACGTCCTAATCGTCGCATGGCGTGTACTAACGCCATGTCTTCTCCTCGACCTTCTCCATAATTGACATCGTCCGTAATCGCCACCATATCGTACCAAGGAAAGGCTCCATCATCTGGTCGATTTTCAAGGTTGGTAGATAACCATAAGTCACACCAGTGGTGTTGTAACTGGGGAGGATTTGCTTGCGATGACAAGGGCGGAACAGATCGATTTTTTTCAGATTGACCGATGCTGATGTTTCGACAGTCGCTGTTGGGAAAGGTGTTCGATGTTGACATTTCCTGATGTTCTGAGTCCAAGAAGGCACCGTCATTATTGGCAACCGCTGCTGCTGCTGCTGCCCAGGCGAGGGGAAGCAGCAGCAGTACAACAACTAGCTTGAGCTCGGAGCAACACAGACTCATTGGTCTCTCGATATATTTTCAAACTTTTGTTTAAGAGTTGTCAGTAACTCATCATTGTGAGCAGTCTAGTATCATCAGACAGGGATAAAACGGGTAGAATGCCTTCTGAAAGTTTATTTTCTTTTAGGTTTAAGGAGCACTGAAAACGATTTCAACTCATGAAGAGCACGTGTTCATTAGCGTTGATAAAAATAATAATGCAATAACGCTGAGGTTTCTTATGTAAACGTCGCACAATAGCTCGTCCAGGTGCACTCTGGTTTTTCCAATAAAAATAATAGTACTGGGCCATTCCTGCTGAGGGAGCGAAATTGTAGTACTACTAGAGAGCTAGACCTACTACAGCTAGTAGATACCTGGTACTCTACTAGTCTACCAAAAGTAAAATAAATAAAAAATACTACCAGGTACCATACTCCCCTGGTACTACCTCAAGGAACTAATAATCAAATAATGGTCATGTTGTTTTCGGCTGCTATCATCTCGGGCTGATTGTTACCGTACCACTCTGTAATGGTACCAGTTCTCGCTCGATTGCCGATTTTCCAGTTTTTCGTTAAGTAGGTCTACTACCAGGTACTAGTATGAGCTGTACTAGTAGCTACGTACCAGAATCTGGTGGCGGTACCCTACCTGGTACCTCGCGGCAAACTATAGTACTAGTCTAGTACATTATTCGCGACATTAAAGGAAGAAGAAGATCTGCTGTAATTGTCGAGCATTTCTGATTTCTGAGCAATTTTTTTCATACGACTACTCTAGTAATAAGTAGTAGTCTACCCTGGTAGTAGCTGGTACCGGTACCAGGTACTTGGTACGGTAGTACTAATACTGTACCACCAGCATACTAGTACCAGTACAAGACAATGAAAGTACCTGGTAGGCTCATGGATCGCACAGGAATCGTTCGAGAAAAGAAGCAAAACATGACTTCATAGATTCTTCAAACGTAAAACCTTCGAAATGCACCAAACTCCCTTCTTCCGTTCAGTTGCCATCGTAAATGCCACGCTTTCGTCTGCTACTAGTACCACCTGGTACCCGTATTAGTCGACCAGCACGACTACTAGACTACTGTTACCAGGTACCTGGTACCAGGTAGAGTACTACAGTAGTAGGAGGAGGAGAAAATTAATACTGCCGCAGCAATAATAATAGCCTTTCATGTTGTACCAGTAGTACCGGTAATAAGTTGTACAGTAAAACGTAAAAAAACCTAGCCCACCAAGCAAACAACAATACCGTAGTTTCATCCTCTCAACATTATAAGAATGGCATCCGATACGGCAGCTACCGATACGGAATCCTCACACGAAGGAGATCATCATCTCACCGTCGGCAGCGGCTGCAGCAGCAACAACAACAACAACAGCAACTCCAACAACAACCGAGCCAATAGCGCCCTTCCCGAAACCTATCGACTCGAAGTGGATGAAATAGTTCAAGCACCGCGTCCCTTTGATATTCCGATACAACCTTATTATCGGCATCATTGGACCGGTCGTGTAACCTGCGTTGCTCGACGCGAAGGTGGAGAAGGCGAAGCCATTACCTCTTATGAAGGATCATGTCCCAATGAACGGGTCGTCTTTTATGTTCAAGGCATGCCAGGAATTTACCGAACCCGAGCTCTCTTTGTTGCTCAACAAAGGCTAGGAGTTAGAGGCAGCAAAGGTCCACGGTACGAAATTTATAATATCTACAATGACAATGCGGAGAAGGGCAAGCAGTTTACTGCCGGTTGTCAGGATCCACGATACGCGGGACATTTGGAGACCCGTAAACAGTCGTACCGAGGATATGTGCACTGCTCACTGTTCCGAGCCGACGGAAAGGAAGTATCGAGTACCATTTACGAGCGCAAGTCGTTAGGATATCATGTCACAAATGGATCGGCGGATCGTGTAGCGTACTCGGTAATTCGATTGAAGAAGCCGATCTGTGACTCCCGCAACAGTACGGGCAGCAGCAGCAGCAGCAGCAGCAGCAGTCTCCACCAGGTCATTCAAGAGAACATACATCAAGACATTCACAACCTTCGAACCCAATACAATGACGTGCAGGTATTTCAGAGCAAACGCAGATTTACAGATCACAGGGGTAAAGCCGCTCACGACGATGCGCATCCATTTTATCAACGCTTTGGACGACGAGCCCAATTGCCATCCAAGAAGAACATTCAATTAATGGATGTCGACACGGGTAGAATTATGATTCAGGTGGGACGATGGGATGCAAACGAATTTACGTGCGACTTTTTACCGCCCTACACACCCTATGATGCCTTTGGATTTGCTCTCGCCCAGATGGAATGCAATCGTTAATAGCGCACGAGGACTTGTCTACGTGTACAGTAAGGCGGGGGGAGTGAATAAAATATCTACTCTTTAGAATATTTCCACGGTAAAGTCACCTCGATTACTTTGCCTGCGAGACATGTGAAGACTATCCTGATCGCCATTCTTAGAATTCGTAGTCAGCTTGGCGGTAGACATTCGAAAGACTTCGGACATGTTGTCGCCCTTTTTAGATTCTACGGATATTGACGACGTGCGTGTGTCGTTTTCCACGTCCACGGCCGCAAACCAAACCAGGTAGGTGGAGAGTTTATGTTCGACGTCGGAATCCAAGAAAGAACAGTCTTTGGATCTACAAAAGGCCAACAGAGCATCGACTGCTTCTGTGTGGGCTTCCGGTAGGGTGTACTCGTCTTCGACGAGCATACGGATGGCAACTTTAGCACCTGTCTTGAGATCTGCTTTCAATAGCATGTACTTGATCAACTCGCACTCGACTTGCTGCATACGACCAACGGAACTCAGCTCGTCAAATAAGACCAAATTCTCATTTTTCAGTTCCTGCTTGACAATTTCGAAGAGATCTTCCAACAGTTCATCCACGTCCCAGTCGTCAGGATATCCCATCTCGAGGAGCTGTAAGTGGCCCTTGACACGGCTCAACTTCACATCAAACAGCTGCTCTACTGTTCGAACGTTCCAGCCGACTTGGGTACCTTCATCTGCGATTTCAACATCCATGTCGCGAACAATTTGAAGATCTCGACATCCTAGCTCTTCCAATTCGGAAGGAGCGGAGTAGCAATCTTTCACGGTCAACAGGAACATAGCTCGATTAAAATACCGATTCGATAGATGCTGCATGAATTCCAAGCAACTAGGCGACCAACCCTCAGCATTGTAGAATTCGTCGTAGGCAGACTCTCCCAGCTTGATAGCTCTGTGGAAATAACCAACACCTTTCTGGACGATTTCAATCTTGGTAAATCCACAGATTTTATTGTCACCAGTAGCCTCCAAGGTCCGATACATTGTCAGCATCATGTTGCCGAGGTTATTGTGGCTTACTCCAATTGCCTTATCATTCCCCAGGCGTTCGAACAGCCTAGCGCTATCAATTAAGACAGCGAACGCTGTTTCAATGTTACCTGCAAAGAATGCAATATTGGCGTCGCGAACAACCTTGTAGAGCACTTCCATTGTGGTAGAAATTTGCCGCACTTCTCGGCAACCAAATTCTCGGTCTATCTCTGGAGCCGTTGATGTCACCTCGCTCTCTACAAGTCCCCTGTTGATGTGGCGAATCAAGCCCAACAGATGCAACATTGGCATAGTAATGGATGCTGCAAACGTGTTGGACAAATAGACTACCGCAAGCGTCGATAGGGCAATAGCCAAACAGAGAACAATGATTGCAATGCTAGTTTGGCGGGACACATCATCTTCAATTGCCTGAAATGGCGCAAGAATTCCAGCCTCAGATTTTGCAAATGCCAGCGAGTAAATCATACGATCAGTCGAATTCACACCTCTGAAAAAGTCGGATGAATCAAATCCGCTCACAGCTTTGACCTTCACTGGAGCAAACACAGCGTGAATTCGTACAGGGTTGTCCTCGTGGTCGGAAAGTAGAAAACTGCAAGTTTCTGCTCCGCCTTGTTTCATCTTTGAAATCGTCTTTTCAACATCCTCCTTGCCAGGACAAAGTGTTTCGGTGCAAGTGAGGCTATTGAGCGAAAAGATGACATCGACAACAGTTTGAGGGCCCATGTCAAGAGAATACCCGGGTGCAATGACGGTATCTCCACCAAGAACATCCTGCTGTGGTGTGATCAACAAAATAAAGCCATCTTTGCCAAGTGGTGTATTGTGTACGTTCAACGCTTCAAAGACATCTGTGGAGCGAAAGTCAATCAATGCCTGCCCCACGTGCCTCTGGTTTTGAGGGTCAATCAAAGGTGATGACACTGATTGTGCACGAATGCCATAATTATAGAGATATGGCGCTGTCAAATGAAATGAAGGATCGCCCTTTTCCGTGTAGCTCTTCCGAGAGTCATCGTACCACCCTCTGCAGCGTGGATCGAAGCCGAATTTTCCTTCCGGTCAAAGCTCCGGACGCAATGAAGGTGCCCCGTTCTCTGCTGATGCCTGCCATTGAGCAACTGCGGCCATTGATTCACAGCCAGCGTAGCCAATGGTAAGCCCATCATCTTCCATGGCAATGTAAAGTCCTTCAGTGTATTCCCGTTTGTGGTCGTGATTGTAAAGAGGCTGAAGAATCGGTACAGATGAAAGAACTCTCAGTCTGTCATATGTCGTTTCGTAACCACTGCAGTTGCTGCCCTTTTCCCATCCAGGAACATTTTTCGCATTGTCCCACCACTGAGTTGCTTCGGGGGAATAGGATACGCTTGGGAATGAGGTTTTGTGGCGGGCTCCATCCAGCATGTTATCCCCTGATTCGGCAAAATAAAATGTCTTTTGAATCTGTCGAATATCTTCATCGTAATCTACGCACGAAGCTTGAATTGATCAATAAGCCAAGTGCAATCACAAGTAAACTCTCGGACAAAACCACATTGTGAGGAATCTAAAAGCCCCTTGCACATTTCTGCTCCGGTTGTAATTTCTGTGAACGAATTGCTGCGGTTGATGCCACCAAACAACGCCCAGCTTGCATAGCGAGTCACAAGATGCAAGTCCCGTGTCGGCCGAGCCGTAACTGCAGAAACATATTGTGGTCTAAGATCTATGGAGACTTGCAGAGCAAACAGATCGATATGAATGAAATCGGACTTGACATTTTCAACAAAAGCGGGAAAGTCTGAAGAAATGCTATGCATCACAACCACTGAGAGCGTAACAGTTGCCAGTAAAAGTGGTCCTGCGAAAAGGGAAACAATCCAAAAGAAAAGCGGGGAAGCAATTGTCCGTTGTTTTTTAGCAACCTCGAGTTTCAGCGAGCCATTAGAGTGACTCCTCACCAGCGCGGGCGTCGATGATGCACAATATTTTTGATGGAGCAGTGTTCCTTGATGTCTGTGTTTCAATAATGTGTATTGCGCCGTTGAGTCTACGCGGGCAAAAAAATCGCGCGAGTGGCTTTCTTTCATTTTGTAGGAAAAGTCGCTGTCTTGTCTAGTTTCGTATACCTGGGCAAATTCATCAAACATGTCGAATCGGTTCTTCACTTCGTCGTACTGCCTTTTCATTGCCTTGGCATTTGAAGTGCCACTAAATCGAGTCACCATGTTTCCAAATTCAGTAACCACTTCGCTGACTTCCGTTTTGGGGGTGCAACAAGTGGTATAGTTCGCAGGCTGAGAGGTAAATTCAATACCCTCCTCGTCATTATTGACTTAGTTGTTCACTATCTCGTTGGCAACATCATTCATGAAATTCAGAGGAGATGTAAGGCGGTTGGAAACCATGGCAACAATAAATATAACAGCGGCGATTCCAACCACTCCCACCGTAAGTGATAGGCGGACAAGCTCTTTCAGGTTGTCATCCACTGTTTCCAGAGACGTGTATACGTCGCGGAAAATGTCATCTTTCCAGATGGACGTTATCACCAAGAAATCAGGTCTATAGTATGGGTCGTGAGACGTTGGTGGAGGGGGAATCGGGTATGCACCTACCACAAAGCCATCCTTTTCTATGAAAAAAAATTCGTACGCTTCTCGCAGTGAAGCTCCATCCCAGGAATCATCGTAGTCGACGAGATTTTTTAAGAGAGTCCAGTCATGCGTTGAAACGCCAACATTAAGCTCATTCACACTAATAGATTCAGGTTCCAGTGTCATATTTCTCGCCGATGACGCAATGACTGTACCTCTACTATCCCATCTCACCACTGTAACTTCTGAGTGTTCTGTCACACGAGTGTCAACCAGCACCTGTTCCAAGAAATCCAAGACAAGTGCTATTTCGATGCAACCAATAAAGGCGTTCGTTACTCTGTCATATATTGCTTTTCCAACTGTCAATGACCAAAGGAATTCATCCCTGTCGTGCCAATTTGGATGTAAGTGAGGGCCATCGATATGGATCTTGTCGGGTTCTAGAGCTTGCTCCTGGCACCAGGATTGCTCCATAGGGTTGTACTCTCGAAACAAAACCTGTTTTCCGGCAGGATGACAATTATTTATCATGTCTGCGCTTCAGATTTTCCGTTCCGGTGCATACGGGTTTGCTGCCTCCATCCAATCACATCCCTGTGATTCATACGCTTCATCTGCGTGCATTTGTGTATGCGGAAATGAAATAGTGCTCCCAGCGCCGTTGTTCGCAAAGCCGATACCCAAGAAAATGACGTCTTGATGATACTCGTACAGAGCTTTAAGTATTGGGCTTAGGTCCGAACTCTTTTGGTGAAGCAAGAAATTCGTATCCGTTGGCGCAATCACCCCACCTGTTCGAAGATTATTATTCGCATCTGTACAGTTTTCATAAAAGGATTGCTTTGAGGTCGGATCTTAACTTAGCAGCTGGGTTGCAAGTGCCTTGCATGTGGTAGGAAGCACTCTGTGTGCTAAGTCCAAGATCTCCTCTATCAGAGGTATGCCATATCCATCGGTTCTGTGTATGCTCAAATTGATTGGATTCGTTCACGTTTCTGTAGCGCCTGAGCTGCCAATCTAATGGCAAGGGTTGAGAAATTATTGGATAGCGATTTTTCCCGGAATCAACGTCGAAAAATGGAACATAAGCATCTTCGGCAAAGCCAGGTGCATCTGGATATCCCACTATCCGATCGCGAGTGGTCTCTCTAATTATCTCTACCAAATCTTTTGGTATCAACTTGTGGGTTAGAAATTCGGCCATATATCTCCCGGTCGTTCCTTTCACTCGCAGGGCCAACTCATCAAAGGTGTCGAATGTTGAATTTTTTACACTTTGCCCTGAAAGAATCGCCACGGCCACACAAACGACCGTAACAAAAGAAAGCATGGCAACACTGACAAATCCAAAAGAAAGCATCAATTGCACCTGCAGCGAAAATTTCGGATGAAGGCAGGTAGAGCGCAAAAAGCTGCACCTTCTGCCACAAGCAAGGCTGGGACGACTGCTCCTGCTGCTTTGCCGACTGGCATGACTTACATGCATGCGTGGCTCTTCGGATTTGCTGCAAATCACCATAGCTTCATCTTCTAGTTTAGTCAAATAAGATGAATCCAATGCTGATTCCGCACTTCCCAAAGTAAAACTGAGTGGATTTTGCTTTCGAAGAGCCAACGAGTGTCGTCGCTTGGCCTTGCTCTCGGTGATACTGACAGATGTGACCGGGTCTTTATGAGTATCTCTTTCGCCACTACGACTATCAGCATCACCTTTGTTTTTGATATCGGATATGAAAATCTCGGAATGTATTTTCTGACCCGTTTCGTTCGTGTGATGATGGTCACTGCCAGCGGCACAATCTGGTTGGGTAGTTGCTTCAGTTTGCGAATTCGCGGGATCAACATGAAAAGATGAACCTACCGGCGATTGGTGTTCACTCTTTACGCCCTTTCTGGAGTTGTTGACAGATGATTGCGACATTTCGCTTTGTCTTTACCGCCCTCGTTGTGTGAGCAGCAGGTGCTTTTCCACCTTTAGTAGAGGAATTTTGCATTGTCAAGCTTCTGAGATCGGTCTTCTCTTTCTCGGTGGAGACGGATAAGCTAGTCTCTGTAATATGGTGGCGTTGTGGATAATGTATCCGTCCAAACAAGCATATAATTCCTTCCCCCCCCCCTGGTTTCTTGTCTAGTACGTTTCAATTCGGTCAAGACGTCAAGACGGTTGCCTGCCGTAAGCTTGGGGAGCAAACCAATGGAAGGCAGATCGTGTGTAAATGAGTAGCTTTCCACCAAACACACCAATCCGTCTGGTACAGCTCCTCCACGAGGCTGCTCCATGAAGTCAATTTATACCTTGTTTCCTTTCCTTTGATGTTATTTGAAAGCGGTGAGTGGTTACCTCTACTCTACTCTCCTCCTGGATGGCCTCGAGTCTTACAGCTTGACACACGGTAAAGAATTTTCATTGGCAAGCGGCTACTGGTGGACTACTAGTAGTAGTAGCAGTAGTAGGGAGGCAGTAGATAGACGAGTCTTCATTATTGTGTGAAAAAATAATGCTGAAAAGTACTTCAATCTTACTTGTCTACTACTACTAGGTATTACCTTAGTTCGACAATCACTTTCCGAATGAGATGACTGTACAGACCAGAAAGTTTCTGTGGTCCAGTCATACCAAAAGAAGGGGACGCTCAGTGCTTCTTTTGCATTGACCGCAACTCCATTGCAGTAGTCTAGTCTAGTGTATTTTTTTTTATTCGACATCGTAGTAGACTACTACTCGTAGCGTAGTACCAGGTACCTGGTAGTATTCTACCATCTTCTGCCAAGCTCTCGAAAAGATGTTTATATCTTATCATTTTTTAATCTTCTATCACATTCTTTGACACAACAGTTTTACAATCCAACCAATTCGATAGTAATGCAGCCGAAAAATTTAAGTCGAGATCAACAGAAAATCCAATAGAAGCATTCCCTGCTAACGATGAGGGCCCAACACTGCAGTATGTGACGCCAACGTTGAAGCGTGAAACACACTAGGGAGGATTCAATCCAGATGAACAAAGGACAAAGTCAGAGGACTAATATAAGGGGTAAATATTATTATTTTATTATTTTTATGGTAAATTGTGAGCCTAGTTTTGGTAAAATGAACCTGTTCCACATTATGAGCGATCCATAAGTCCATTGGCGAGTGGCTCGCT
>Ga0100392_1001604_pt1 | contig 20998 bp, 22 predicted proteins | sample CryGeymeta201516_FD_81548 | JGI IMG/M metagenome (GOLD analysis project Ga0100392, IMG submission 81548) | Groundwater microbial communities from Crystal Geyser aquifers in Utah, USA - Crystal Geyser metaG 2015-16 | ecosystem: Environmental > Aquatic > Deep subsurface > Groundwater | place: USA... | reverse complement strand
TGTAAAAACGGCGGGAAGCTTGAATTTTGTTTTCCGTATCGCTTAATTCATCTTGCAGTTTAAGGAAGTTTTGGCTGGCTTTTAAATCCGGATAGTTTTCGGCCAAGGCAAAAATGCTTTTTAAGGTGTTGGAAAGCATATTTTCCGCCTGCGCCTTATCTTCAGTCGAATTGGCGCTCATGGCGCGCGAGCGCGCTTCGGTCACTTTTTCAAAAACTTCTTTTTCGTGAGCCGCATAGCCCTTAACCGTGTTTACCAGGTTGGGAATCAGGTTATAGCGTCTTTTAAGCTGCACGTCGATATCGCTCCAGGCTTCATCGACACGGTTTTTCAGCCGGATCAGCCCGTTATAAATTGTGACGGCCCACAGCAAAAGGGCCAGCAACAAAATCACTAAAATTAATCCACTACCCATATTATTTATTGATTTTAATTAATTAACTTTCGCTTGTTTTAATTTTAGCACTTTTTTGGCAAAAAAGACAACTCGTTTTTTCCAGCATCGCCAAACAATCCGGTTCGATTGTATTTCTTCTGAAAATTATGTTATAATTCGCTTGTAAATTTCGCGTCTTCCCGCCAGTATCAAATTCCGTAGAAAAAATTTATTCAAGCTCTTTATCCTGATATTTTCCGGAAGGCGTGAAATAAATCGCTTATTTTTATGGAACTTCTCAAACCTTATTACATTTTCCTTCTTCCGGCTTTTATCGGTATTTTTGTCCAGTTGATAAAATTCGTTATTTATTCCCTGAAAAACGGCTGGAATTTCCAATACGCTTTTACCCACGGTCACATGCCTTCGGCTCACACCGCTTTTGTTGTTTCTTTAGTCACCTCCGTCGGTTATTACGATAAAATAACTTCAGGCGCTTTTGCTGTCGCCGTGGCTTTAGCCATTATAGTTATCGATGACGCGGCTCGATTGCGCATGTATTTGGGCGATCAGGGCCGTTATCTGAATATGCTCGTCCGCCAATTGAATATCAGCGAAAAGCAATTTCCCCGCCTCAAAGAAAGAGTCGGCCACCGAATCAATGAAATTATTATCGGCGGAATATTGGGATTTATCCTGACATTGGCGTTGGCTAAACTGCTGGAATAAAAAAACTTTTTTGAATATACCTAAAAAGCTCTCGAAAAGAGCTTTTTTTATTTGTTATTTCCGGCTTGACCAGGAATCCAATAAATAAACTGATTCAATTTTCTGGATTCCCGTTTTCCCCCGGCCCCGTATTTGCGGAGCCTCGCCGCTGGCGGGGCGTGGCACGGGAATGACAACAATCAACTTAAACGGCTTTTTATATTTTATTCAATTCTTCCTTCACCACCTCTTTTTCTTTCCAGGAAATTCTGTCTTTGCCAATGGCCATGGTTTCTTCCGCTCCTTTGCCGGTTATGACGACAAAATCGCCCGGTCGGGCCAGTTTCAAAGCTTTTTTTAGAGCCTTTCTTCTGTCCAATATCCGCCAACAGTTTTCACCCTCAATAAAAGAATTTTGAATTTTATTTGGAATTGGGAATTTGTCTGGCTTTGCTAGATCTGGCGTAGCCAGAGAATTTGGAATTTGTTTGTTTTTTATTTCCTGGTTATCGTTTATTTTACTAATTACTCCACTAAAAACTTCGTTTATAATTTGGTTTGGATCCTCTCCATACGGGTCTTCATTGGTTACAATTACGTAGTCGGCGTATTGAGCCACGATTTTCCCCATTATCGGCCTTTTCCCGCGATCCCGTTCCCCGCAAGCGCCCAAAACCGCGATGATTTTATGTTCTCCTCCTTTGGAAAAGGAGGGGTTGGGGGAGGATTTAAAATTTTCCGATTGTTTTTCAAATCCCTCCCCGCCTGTTGGCAGGACTCCCTTTTCTAAAGGGAGAATATTTTTTATTTGATTTATTAGTTCATACAATTTTTCCAGTGAATCCGGCGTCACCGCGTAATCAATAATAATTTTAAAGCCTTTATTATTGGGCACATATTCCATCCGGCCGGGGATGCCCTTAATTTTTTCCAAAGCTTTTTTAATCGTTTCTAAACTAATGCCTTGCGACAATCCTACGCAAGTAGCCGCCAGAGCGTTCTCGATATTAAATTTACCAGGCAAATTTAGTTTGTAGTTGGTAGTTTGCAGTTGGTAATTGGAATAATCAATTCCCGTTTCAATATTTTCCGCAATAATGATTTTTATTTGATCATCAGAATTTGGGATTTTATTGGAAATTGGGATTTGCTCGCCTCGCGTCGACGAGCAATCTCTGCGAGTCGAGGCGGGGAAATTGGGATTTGAAGTTGTAAATCCAAATTTTAATTTGGAATTACAACTTAGGTATTCTTCCGGTTTCTCCATATCCAAATTAACCACGATTGTTGGCGCTTTTTCAAATAATTTTAATTTGGCTTTTCTGTATTCCTCCATCGTTTGGTGATAATCCAAATGTTCCCGGGTTATATTGGTTATTACCGCCACGGCGAAAGGGATTCCCCAGACGCGAAATTGATCCAAAGAATGGGAAGAGGTTTCCAGAACCAGATAATCGCATTTTTCCTTAACCGCGTTCCGGATAAATTTTTGCACGGCAAAACTGGAAAGAGTGGTAAATTTGGTTTTATTAACCCATTCTTTAGTGCCAATCTTAAAATTAATCGTGGAATTAAGCGCTACTTTATGGCCAGCTTCCTCCAAAATTTTCCCAATCATCCAGACCGTCGTAGTTTTGCCGTTAGTGCCAGTCACGCCGATAATTTTTATTTTTCGGGCTGGCCCGCCTCGACTCGCAGAGACTGCTTGTCGACGCGAGGCGGGAAAACCATAGATAAAATTGGCCAGGACAGCCTGGCCAAGATGGTAAAAATTTTTTATTTTTTGCGGAATAAGAAACTTTATATCCATAAAAATTTAGAATTTCCAGACTTGGCTGTCTAATCAATTCTTAAATTTTAATATTCGACTTTGGATTTTGGAAATTTGAATTTTGTTTGTCATTTGGAATTTGCCATTTGGAATTTCTGATTATTCTTTCCCCGCTATCACCAAAATATCCGCCGTTCCCTTATTTTCCCCTTCCGGAAGCGAACCGACCTCCCCGCCCAGTTTTTGGGCGATTATTCCAGCCGGCGTTGCGTTTTTTCCGGAAAGGTCCACTACTAAAATTTTCAGATAAGCGCTTTTTTGGGCATTGTCCACTTTGGCCAATTCTACATTTTCCATTCCGGAAAGCTTATCGGCTGTTTCCCTGGCGAAGCCTTTGATTTCCGTTCCGTTTAAAACATCCACTTTGACTTTATTTTCTATTTTTTCCCCTTGTTTCGGAGCATTCGAAGCCGCGCAGGCTTTAGCTATCCTGGCTTCCGTTTCCGAAGCTGATTCGGAAAATAAGGAAGCGCTGTTAATCACTTCGTTGGAAGACGGCCGGTATAGGATAACTTTCTGCGACTGGATATACAGTAAAATCTTGTCTCCTTCCAGAGCCCTGGCGAAAAAAGGCTGGCTAATAATTTTTTCCTGATCAGTAACGGTTGTTATGGCCGGTTTTTCTTCGGAAAGCTCCATAAGCGCCCCGACTTTTTCTTCCACTATTTCAGTTTCGTCAGAAACGGAAGCCGTGTCGGAAATCTTTGCCGCTTTTTTATACTGCCAAAAAAAATATCCGGCGGCCGCCGCCAGTCCCAAAAAAAGCGCCAGAGTTAGAATATTTAAAAGAATTTTCCAGCTTTTCTTTCCGGTTTCAGCGGCCGAAACAGTTTCCTCTTCCGGCAGGACTTCCAATTCCTCCTTTTTGAGATTTCCGGCGGATTTAAAAAGATTATTAATCTTTTCTTCCCGCTGTATCTCATCTTCAGATTTAAAAATGTTGTTCATATGTTTTATCCCGTTAAACTTTCCTTAAAGCGGAATTTATTTAACCGGGTGAATTTTAATTTTTATTTGACTATATTCTATCATATTTCCGGCAATATCCCGCAAGGCGGAAACCTTCTTCCTAAAAAAGCGCTGATTTATTTTTCCCATAGAAGCCCCGCTTGATCTTCTTGCGTTTCGCGATTTGACGGGATTATTTTGACGGCTTTGTGCCTCGATTTGTTGATAAAATAAACTGCCGCTATTCCGCCTAAAAAAACCAGGAGAAATACGGCCAAAATAACTTTCTTTCGCAACGTGGAATTATCTTTAATTTTGTTTTCATTTTCACCTGTTTTCTCGCCTAAAAAAATATTCAATACTTTTTCATCCCGGCCGCCGATGTCTTTTTTCCGGCCAATTCCCACCATAGGATTAAGCGATTTTTCCTGCACCGCGAACTTAAGAGATCGAAAAATATCCGTTAAACTTCCCGCTTTGTCTTCAATATAAACCGAATTTAAGGGAATATTTTTGATTCGAAATATAGTCGACAAACTCTTGAATCTTTTCTTTTTCCGGCAATTGAAAAAAGATCTTAGTCGCGATCACCAAGCCGTTTCGCGTCACCGTCAAAAGAATTTTTTCGTCATATCTGGCGGCAAATGTCGTCTCGTTTTTGCTTTCGGGAATTACGCGGCTTAAGGAAACTGATTCGGCTTCTATCGCTTCCACCCGCGATTTTGCTTCCCAAAGCGCTTTTTTGAGAGCCAAAAAAAATTCCTGCCGGACAGCCATCACTTGCACATTGTCCGATTGGCCTTCACAACTGTCCCAGCCGTCTTGCAAACTTTCCGGTATCAGCGCTCGCGCTTCACTGATCACGGAACCGCTTTTTTTGTCTTTTGGAAAACTTACCACATAAGAAAATTCTTCTCCCACTACGATGCGAATTTTTTTAGGAAAGCGGGCGGCGATATCTTCCAGCGCGGAACGCAGGTTTTTTTCCGACCAGGGAAGCTCCTGAACCGGGTCAAAAACCTTTCCGCCGGGCGCTTGCCCTTTCGCCCACCGGATTTTTTCCTTATTGATAAATAAAATTGTGCGGTAATGATTAAAAATCATTTTTTTATATTTTCTGATTTTTCAATTATACACCATCTTATTCTTCCTTCCAATTGACTACTTGCAACTCTTCCGCGCCGAAAACCGCTTCCGCGATCACTCTGCGTTCAAAAGGAGCGTTTTTACCCGTAGCCTGGATGATATATTCTTCTTCATTTTTTTCGACCGTCACTTCGCAAGCGCCTTGCGGTATTTCAAAATTTTCGCCGCTATAATCGGGGTCGCGAATAATCCGCAGCAGCCCTTCTTCCAGGCAGGATTCGGAAAATAAAAGCGCCTGCTCTCCCTGGCGGAGCGCTTCCACCGACTGAACTTCGCCAATTGAAGTGAGTAGCAAAGTCGTCGCGATTCCCCCGGTCACCGTTAAAAGCACCAGAACCGCTAAGATAGCTATATAGCCTTTCATTGTGTATTTGGGATAATTTTTTAACATTTATTTCAATGGGAATTTCTTAAGGCGCTGCCGGAGCGGAAAGAAAGCGCATACTGATATTCGCTCCGCGTGGAAGATCCGGGATAGCCGGCGACCGCGTCGAAGGAAAATCCGACATAATCCGTTTCGTCCGTCCCGGAAACCTGTTCCGTAAAAACAAAATTTTCAATCCGGATGTCGGGAGAATGCCATAAAACCGGATCGGCCGATCCCCTTTTAACCGTAATTTGATTTCCCGCATCTTCGATCTCCACCGTTTCGTCGCCCTCCTGAAGCACTAATTTTGCCGGCGTTTCGCCAAAGACGGACGCCGTCCTGTCCACGCTTTCCGCTTTCCGAATTTCATATTTCAGCCGTTCTTCGATAAGTTGGGCCGCGCCAGCCGTTTCGCGGGTAACTTGCGATTTGATGTTTATTTCCATGACATTCCAGCCGTATAAAAAAATAGCTCCCAGCGCAAAAACGGCAATTCCCAAATACAGAATTGTTTCAATCAAGGACATGCCTGATAATTTTTTTTCCTTTCCGCCGGAGACGGAGTTCTGCCGGCCGGCAGACGCGGCGCTTTTAGCGGACTTATTTTTAAATGGCATAAATTATGGCGCGACCACTATCTCTCTGCGGGAAAGATAAGTGGAAAATTCCACTGAAAAATTATTTTTTGTCACGACAGAGGTGATTAATTTTAAATCTGCGTCTTCGTCTCCCTCTTCGGCCACGATATTTCCATCCTCATCGTGCCGAGCCGGCTGGACGGACACCGTCCGGGTATAGCCTTCCCACTCATCCTGCTCTCCGGAAAACTCCCATTTTCCATCTTCAAAACGAATACCGGAACCGGAAGTGTCGCTTAATAAATCAAAGGATTGGGATCTTACGGCGCGAGCGGCTTCCAAGCCTTCCATCGCCCATTGCCTCGCGACTTCCGCGCGGATGCCGGATTGCCCGGCGCTGCTGCCTTGCAAAATGGCCAGAACGATTGAAAGAGAAAATACCGAAAAAAGACCGGCCGCCAGCACCAGTTCTATAACTGAAAATCCTTTCAATTTCTTTTGCATTTTTGTTATTAATGCCAATCACTTGCTGTGAATAGCCCAGTAGCAAAAGTAAGTTTTGCGCAAAAAAGATTGGTTTTCAATACAATACTGTTAAAATCAGAAACCAAAGCTTTCCAGTCAACCATAAATCAAGAGCCGCGCTAAATTATCCACAGTGATTGGTGGAGCAGTTTTTTTACTTTGAAAGATTATTCTCCAATTCTTCTATTTTTTTCTTAAGCTCAATCATTTTAAGCTCTCTTCCAACAACTAATGTATTAAATTTCTCTAACTCCTCAATTTTTGATTCTAAGTCTTTTTTTGTTTTTTCTAACAAATATTTTTCTTCCTTGATTTCCGACATTTGACGCTGATAAAGGTTTACAACTTGCAACACATCCAGGGTTTTATTTAAAGCAGCTTCCGTATCCGCAGTCATATTTGCCTTCTCTTTCACAGGTAAAGAAATATGTATAAATCCCACTTCTTTTTTATATTCAATGATAGGTGCTGCTGTAACATTTACTAAAATATTTTTATTCTCTTTAGTCAAATGAGTATGAATTTCAACAGAAGGTTTGCCTGTTTTTATCGCTTTTTCAATTGGGCATGGATCGCCTGGGGGTTTACATGGGCTATCAAAATGATGGGATATTTTATAGCAATGCTGGCCGACAACTTCATTTCGATTCATTAAGACCTTACTCAGGAAAGTTTTATTTGCGAAAAGTATTGAAAAATCTCTATTTACAATCAATACATCAAAATCCAAACAGTCTAAAACAGTTTCTGCCTCTATTTTAGTAACTTCGTCTCCATTTAAGCCTTGATTTTTCTTCATATATTTTTTTGAATTATTATTTTTTATTATAACCATACTAATATTTATTCCAGCGCGCCTTCCGCGTTTAAGGAAAAACTGGCGGATTCCGCTCCCGGCCGCGAAATAGTTATTTCGGAAATCGCCGTTTCCGGCTTTCCAGAGGGTATGGTAAAAACCGCCTGCGTAAAGCCGGAAATGGAAACTTTTTCATTAATGGCTGTTTCTTCGTCAAAAATCTGATCCCGGGCGGAGTAAGAATCTCCTTTAAAAAGCGTGATGACCGAATCAGCGTAATATACGCCCCAGGGAGAATATCCGCGACCGGCGATGGCGTAGACTTGCGCTTTTTTCAATTCGCTCCGGAGTTCCTCCCGCGCGTCCCTCACTGACATTTGAGAAATGAGCCGCAACGGAAAAGCAGCCGAAAAAAACCCCACCGTCAGCGCAATGGCGATTACCAGCAATATTTCAATCAGGGTAAACCCCGCGCTGATTTTCAGGGAAAAAATTTGCGTTTGCCGGGTGGAATTAAACATGGCGATATTTCTTCGGCTAATTTAGGCGGACCGCCCGAAGCAACAACCAAAAAAGTTAGCGCGAGAAGTTTCTTTTATTTTAATGATTTATCGATCCGGTGAGCGTGTAAATAGACAGAATGACCGCCAAAGCCACAAAACCGGCAATTAAACTGATAAACAAAAGGAGGAGGGGTTCCAGAAGCGCCGACCCGTTTTTAGCAGCCACGTCCGTTTCGTCCTCAAAATAATCAGCCAGATATAAAAAAGTTTCTTCCAGTCTCCCTGAATTCTCCCCGACGGAAATCATCCGGGAAACTAAAGCCGGAAAAATCTTGTAATCCCGGGCTAATAATTCTTTTCCGACAGTGCTGCCGTGCGAAACAGCTTCGTGAATTCCTTTGATTTTTTTCTGAATGACCAAGCTTTCCGCGATTTCGCTTTCAATCCGCAGCGCGTATTCCAGAGGCAAACCGCTTTGCAACATCACGCCCAAATCGCGGAAAAGCGAAGAAAACGCGGCGCTTTTCGTGACTTTTCCGATAAAAGGGATCTGAAATTTTAAATGGTGCCACAGAAGTTTAGCCGCCGGAGATATTTTTATTAATCCTGAAATTGCCAGAAAAAGAAAAATCAGGATTCCGGCAACCGCCAGCCCGTAAACTTTAATAAAATTAGAAATAAACAGCAGTATTCTTGTCGCCATGGGAAGCTCCACGTCGAAAGCGCTGAAAATTCCGGAAAGTTTCGGCAAAACAAAAAAACTGACAAAGCCGCCCACCGCGGCCGAAACCGTCAGAACAATGGCGGGATAAAAAAACATTGCTTTGACTTTTTTGCGCAACACGTCCTCTCGCATGAGTTTGGCTGCCAAAAACTCCAGGCTTTTTTCCAATGTTCCGGAAACTTCGCCCACGCTTATCAGGCTCACATAAAAAGTTCCGAATTCTTTGGGATATTTTCCCAGAGCGCCGGAAAGCGGCTGGCCGTTTTCCACGCTCTTGAGAATTTCCAGGGCCATCGCCCCGATGCGTTTCTCGTAGCGCTCGGAAAGCAATTTAAGAGCTTCCGCCAGGGAAATCCCGCCTTTTAAAAGAATGGCCAGATGCTTGGCAAAAAAAAGTTTCTCTAAAAATCCAAATGTGGAAAATAGGCGCATAATAAATTTAAATATATTTTCTATTATAATCCGCGAAAAACAGCGGTTTCCTTTTAAACTTTCGTGGCTCCTAAAATTTCATCCAAAGTGGTTAATCCGGATTTGACTTTTTCCAAACCGTCTTCCAGCATAGTCCGCATGCCATTAGCTCTGGCTAACATTGCGATTGAACCGGCTTCCTGGTTTTTGACAAGCGCTTTTTTAATTTTGTCATCCAAAATCAAAACTTCAAAAATTCCAATCCGTCCTTCGTAGCCGGTTCCGTAGCAGGCTTCGCAACCTTTGCCTTTATACAGCCGGACTGTTTTTTGGCCGGCTTCTTCTTCCGACACGCCAAAAGCTTTTTTTGTCGCTTCCCAGCCGATATAGTTGGCGATTTTCACAAAAGATATTTCCTCGCTCGCCCGGCAGGCGTCATGAATCTTCCGGATTAAACGTTGAGCGACAATGACATTGACAGTCGACACGATAAGAAAAGGCTCGATGCCCAAGTCGACAAAACGCGGAATAGCCGTCGAAGCGTCATTGGTATGCAACGTTGACAGCACCAGATGGCCCGTCATAGCCAGATTAATCGCAATATTGGCCGTTTCTTTGTCGCGAATTTCTCCGACCAGAATAATGTTCGGATCCTGGCGAAGAATGCTGCGCAGTCCCGTGGCAAAAGTGAGATTAGCCTTGGTATTGACCTGGATTTGATTTACGCCCTGAATATCGTATTCCACTGGATCTTCGATGGTCATAATGTTGACATTCCGGCTGTTTAAAATCTTGAGAATGGTGTAAAGCGTGGTGGTTTTTCCGCAACCGGTCGGTCCGGTGGCTAAAATCATGCCGAAAGGTTTTCTATAGGCTTCCTGGACTTTTAAAAGATCTTCCTCCGCCAGCCCGAGATTGGTCAGGGAAAAACGGCGCGAACGCTCGGAAAGCAGGCGCATGACTATTTTTTCCCCTTCGGTTATCGGAACAATGGAAACCCGGATATCCACCTCTTCTTTTTCTATGGGAAATTCTATTTTGCCGTCCTGGGGTTTTTGGTGCTCGTCCGTTTGCAAGCGCGCCAGAACTTTCAGGCGGGAAATCACCTGGTTGTGCAACGCCCGGGGCAAAGTTGAAACATCGTGCAAAACTCCGTCAATCCGAAACCGGACCAAAGAATCCAAATTTTCGCACGGTTCGATATGAATATCGGAAGCTCGATTTTTATAAGCAAAAGAGATGACGCCTTTTACCAGCTCTACGATGGGAGGTTCCGCTTTTTTATCCTGGCTGGCTTTTTCCACCAATGAAAGTATTTTGCTAAGCGCGTCGGAAAGCTCTCCGCCATACGCTTCCAGCGCGTTCTCGATATCCCGTTCCGTCGCCAGATAAGGCTTGACTGTCACGCCCTCCTTGCGCTCAATAAAATCCCTGATTTCCAATTCAGTCGGATCGGCCATCGCCAAATGAAAACCCGCCGAATCTTTCTTAAACGCCACGATGCGGTTTTTTTTGGCCACTATTTCCGGAATGGACGCTAATATATCCGGCGCTATGCCGGATTTCGAAAGTTTGATATAGGGAAAACCCAGCATGTCGGCTAAAATTCGCGCCACCTCTTCTTCCGAAAGAATTTCCAAACGAACAATGGCTTCCGCCAGCGTAATTTTTTCCTGCTTCGCCTTTTTTTCCGCCCGGGAAAAATCCTCTTCCGAAATAGCTCCGGTTTCCAGAAACATTTCCCTGGTTAAAGAAAAATTTTTAAAATGTGGCATATTCGGTAATAAAATTTCAGCGGCTTGAATGACGAATAAACCGCCTGAATTCTTGACTCAACGCTTAACCGGCCGCGAACTGCCCGTTTTTTTAATCCGAAACACCGGGTTTCAACCATCCTTCAAGCGCCGGGCAAAATTATTTCGCTAAGTATTTTTTAACCAACCTTACTATCTCGCTGAAAGAAACATAGGCTTTGACGACATATTCCACCGCTCCAAGATTCAATACCCGCTGCCGGTCTTCCTCCTGGCTCAAATTGGAAAGGATGATCACCTGGACATCTTTGAGGCTGGAATCAGCCTTCAATTCCTTCAAAGTCTCAAATCCGTCTTTTACCGGCATAATCAAATCAAGCAAAATCAAGTCCGGTTTGTTTTCCCGGGCCATTTTGAGCGCTTCCTCGCCGTTAAGCGCGTGATCCACCTGGAATCCGATTTTTGTAAGCTTGGTTTTATAAATATTTGAGAGAAATTTATCGTCCTCTCCCACTAAAATACGCGAGACTCCTTTAGTGTTGTTTGTTTCTGCGCACATAAAATTTAATTGAAAAATTATTTATTCTTTCGCCACAACGCTCCATGCGCGAGCACGAGGCTGGAAAGATCAAAAACTCAAATTGCCATCCGCTCTTTTTCTGCCGCCATAACCTTACGGGTGCGGAGATTCAGTTGCCTCCCAAAAAGGCAAAGCAACATAAAATGTCGACCCTTTTCCTTCTTCGCTTTTAAACCAAACTTTTCCGCCGTTTTCTTCTATAAACAACTTTACCACATTCAGCCCTAAACCCGAACCGTCGGCTTCTTTGAGAACGGCGTTGGAAGCGCGGAAAAACTTGCTAAATATTTTATCCTGGTCTTTTTTAGGAATGCCGATGCCAGTATCAATTATGCTAACGAGGACTTTCCCATCTTTTTTATCCGCGACAACTTTGACCTTTCCGCCTCCGGGAGTGTATCGGATAGCGTTAGAAATAAGGTTTTCCAGAGCCTGAAAAAGATGTTTGGGACTCGCTTTGATTTTCGATTTCAAAGAAGGCGTTTTTTCATAAAAAATTTCCACTTTGCGCTCATTGGCCAGGCCTTTCAATGTTTCTACCGCTTCCTGCAGTATTTTACAGATATCGACCGGAATGGAAGCTTCTTTGTTTTTGCCCATATTAATCCGGGAAACATCCAGCAGATCGTTGACCACGGTGACCAATCGCTGGTTGTTTTCAGAAATCTGCTTGAGATAATCTTTGGCCTCCCTGGAAAGCTTGCCCGCGTCGCCGTCCAGAAGCGATTCCAGCATCCAGCGAATGCCGGAAAGCGGGGTTCGAAGTTGATGGGCCGTGATGGACATGAAATTGTCTTTTTCTTTCTCGATTTTATGACACTCCGTTATATCCTGGAAAACGCCCACGGCTCCCAATATTTTTCCCTTTTCGGTAATCGGCGCGAAAGAACCGGAAATGGGAATATTTTCGACTGGACATTCAGATAGCAATCGTTGGGCAACACGTAAACTTGAGGGTTTTTAAGCACTTCCCTCACGGGATCGATTTTTTTCTTGCCGTCTCCTTTTCCGCTCATAAATAGAAAATTATCCGAATATTCTTTTCCGATCAGCGGATCGCTTTCAACTCGGGAAATCATTTTCACGGCTGTCAGATTGACAAAAATAAGAGAACAATTGAGATCGGTGGCGAACACTCCTTCACCGATGGATTGCAGGAACCGCAAAATGCCTTCGGCGCGTTTTTTTTGCTCTTCGACCAGCAGGCTGGCTTTTTTCAGTTCTATGGTTTTTCTTTGCAGATCCTGCTCCGAATTGCTGATATCTTCCAGAATATTCAGAATCGCTTTATTTGTTTTTTCTGAATGCTGGTTTTGTTTTTGGATTTTTTCCGTATCCGCGGTTCTCAACTTTTCCAGCTCTTTTTTTCGCGTTTCCGCCATATCGACTTTTTCCAGCATTTTATTAATTTCCACCGCCAAACGGGAAACCTCGTCTTTTCCGGAGATAACTTCAATCGCTAATTGGCCTTTATCCACATTGATTTTGTTGATATTCGCGCTTAGCCTGGACAGCCGCCGGATTACCAGATATTCAAATAAAATTAAAATGACCAGAATGATTGCGATTCCGGCAAACAAGATCGATTTTTTAAAAAACGCGATGGCTTTTAGCCCCTGTTGATATGTATTCCGGTTCATTTCCGCCCGCAATATCAAAACGGGATCGCCGAAAACATCGTTTATCAGCGCGTAAGCGGAAATTTTTTCCTGATTTTGAGGAGTTTCCACGAAAAACGGATGCTCTTTGGAAAGAGCTTGGCACGGCGCGTCAAACGCGCGATCCAAATTATCCGCGCCATACGGAGAATAGCTGATTTTCAAATAAGTAAGATTGGAAAGCTGCTCCACGGCGGTTTCATCGAAAAAATAACCGAAAGCAATTTCTCCTTTTAAGGGCGCGGTTCCGTCGCTGGAAGTTACGCCCCGGGAAACTATGATTACGGGCCCGGCGGGGATGATTAAAATTCCTTCATATCCTTCCGGAGCGCTGTTTTCTTCCTCCGGAAGCGCTTTTTTCGAAGGAAAATACTGTTCCAATCTTTCAGGAAAAGGCTTTTCTTCTCCTTCCCGATTAACATGTTTTTTAAAGATAATATCTCCGCTTTCATCCGTTATGATTATCAGATTAATCTGCAGGAGCGTCAACGCCTCTTCCTGCAGGTTCACGTCGACATATTCTTCATTTCGATCCTGGACAAAATCATAAGTGTCGTCCCATTGCGCCCAATCCGAAAGCTTAACGGAAAGATCGTCGATTCTGCTTGCCAGAGTGTCATAAGCCCGGGAAATGTTTTCATACGCCTTATCTTCTTCCAGTTTTCGGAAATCTTCGGTAAGATTGGCTGAAAAAATATAGAAAATAACGGCGGTCAAGGCGCCAATGATGACTATAACGGATAAAATCACTTTAATGCGAAGTCGCATATGTTTACTCCTCAATTTTTTTATTTATTCTGCCGCCAATCATTGCAAAGCCCGAATGATAATCAGAGAGGGCTATATGTCTTGTTAAAAATATTTATATCGCGAAACAATTCCGTCCGCTTAATCCGCTTTAAAATCGCTTCCGCTGATAATTAAAATGTCCGCCTCCGGCTTTTGCTCGCCTTCCGGCAACGCGCTTTCTTCCCCGCCGATTTTTTCCATGAGACTTTGGACGAAAGCCTCGTTGTTTCCGGAAAGATCGATAATGATTGTTTTGGCGTAAACGCCTTCGGCGTTGGCTATCGCTCCGATTTCCACTCCGGAAAGCGCGGAAATTTTTTCACTGATATTTTTCGCCAAACCCTTGGTGCTGGTTCCGTTATACACCGCCACTTTGACGGTTTTGGGCGGGGCTTCCTTGAGCTGACTTTCCGCCGGAGTTTGTTCTTCAGAAACAGTCTGCTCCGCTTTCCAGCTCTCGGCGGAAGCCTTATCCGCGCTTTCCTGGTTTACGCTCGACTCGCCCGGATTCCCGCCCTGATCCGGCAAAGAGGGCTCAAGCGCCGTGGAAGAGCTAATGGCCATGATTTCAATAACCTTATTTTCCGCGGGGCGGTATAAAAGGGCTTTTTGCGCTTGAGTGAAAAACAATACTTTGTCTCCATTTTGCGCGTTGGCAAAAAAAGGCTGGTCTTTGAGTTTTTCAATATCCGCCACCGTCGCCAGAGTCGGCTCTTCAGCAGGCAATAGAATAAACTTTCCGATTTTGGCCGCGTAAGTTTGCGCTTCGTTTTCCGCCGGATTGGCTTGAGAAGCGATCTTGTATTTATAATAAAAATAACCGGTCAAGCCCAGCAAACCTAAAACCAAACAAATTGCCAGCGCGATCAAAGACCTTTTCAGCCATTTTTTCTTTTGGTCTTGACTTTCTTCTTTTGCAAAAACATCCGGTTTCGCTTCCGGCTCATCTTTAAACTCTTTTTTATCCGCAATTTGTTTCTCTTGTCCGTCCGGATTCCTCCCTTGATCCGGCGAAGACGGCGGCGTTAAAACAAACGGCGGAATTTCTTGATTGAGATTTTTCAGATCATTTTTTGGCGCTTCTTCAGATTTTTCCGCGGGTATCGGAATGCTCGCAACGGAATTTTTTTAAAAAAAATTTTCCACCAGCCGGGAAGATTTTTCCGCCGGCTTATTTTGATCCGGCTCGCTTGAACTTGGCGCGATTGATAAAACAGCCTGCCTGGCAGATCTCTTTTTTCTTCCGGGTTTTTTAGCCGGAACCGGCTTCGCCGCAGGTTCATCGGGGCGGATGGTTTCTTCCGGTATTATTTTTTCTTTGGATAGGGGTTTTTCTTCATCCACAAATTTGCGCGAGTTATTTAGGTTTAATCAGCGGGAAACGGAAATTACCGTTTCTCCTTCGGTATCGCAAGCTTTGACGGTCACGATCCCGTTGCTGTCGCTAACTATCGTGTATTGAGTGCTGGCCGCCGAACCGGTTTGCGGATCATAAGGGATGGTTTTGAGATATTTAGCCAGATCGCCGGATATGTCCAGACAATACGAAGTGTTGGCGCTGCATTCCCCGTAAGTCGCTTCGCAGCCGCTGCTGGCCGTGCCCAGCTGTTTTTCCGTTTCATCCACGCCCGAAGGGAAGTCGCCTTTATTGTCAATGACATACTGATGCACCGCGCTTAAAATCGTTTCCACATCGGAAGTTCTTCTGGCATCGCGCGCGTCGGCAAAGCGTTGAGCCGGATCCAAAGCCACGAAAGTGACTACCGCCAAAGTGGCAATGATACCGATAACCAGAAGCAGTTCCACCAGCGTGAATCCTCCATTTAATCTTAACTTTTCTTTTTTGTTTCGCATAAATATACTGCCCGCGCTGTTATGATTATTATAACACAAATAAAAAACAAAAAAAACTTGCCCGAAAATATCAAGGAATATACGCGCGCCATGGTATAAAAAAATTAAAACTATTTTGTATCGCGCTTTTGAATAGTTTTATTGTTTGCTTGAATAAACGGTATCAACCCCGGAGTGTAGTAGAGGTTTTAACAACTCTGCAGCCGCAATTAACGCGGACGAATGTCCGTGCGGTGCAGATATCGCTAGATACCCTGGGCGTAAGTCCAAAGGAGTTTCATTTTTTGCATAATTCCATACAAGCAATATTTTTTTCTGTCTATTATTATATCATAACTGCCGGGAAATTTTACCGGTTCGGCGGCCGGCGCAAAACCCAGCTTGAATTTGGTAATTCCGGACCAATTTCCGGAATTTGGAATTTGGAATTTGTCTGGCTTTGCCAGATCTGGCGTAGCCAGAGAATTTGGAATTTCCGTCTTGATTCCTCCTAAATCATACCGCGCGTAGCCCGCTTTTTTCGCGTCTTGTATCGCCTGCCATTGCAAAAGATAGGGCGCCATCGTATTGCGATATTCATCGTCCGTCGCGCCATGGAGATAAGTCGCCGTATCGCCATAGAATATTATTAAATTAGCCGCGATGACTTTATTATTATATTCCGCCACATATAATTTTAAAATATTGCCCGGAATCACCTCTAACATTTTTTGATAATAATTTGCTGAATGAAATTTTATATCCTTCCTTTTTTCCGTTAATTTAATTAATCTGATAAATTCAGTAATATATTTTTTTGTCATTCCGGCCCCGGAGCCGGAATCCAGAAAATCAGTTTCCTGGATTCCCGCCTGCGCGGGAATGACACTAACATATACGCCTCGTTTTTGCGCCAAGTTGATATTATACCGTGTTTTGCTTTTCATTCCGGATAGCAATTCTTCCTCTGATTTGGTAATGTCCACAATCAAAACTTCTCTCGGCTGCATATCATGCGGCGCCTTGCTTATTTTAAAATCAACCTGTTTTTTTATAATTTCCAGCGTTTCTGCATTTTCCGGTTCAATTCTAACCCATCCGGCATTTTTCTTTTTCGTCAAGTCTATTAACAAATTAATTTGGGATTTGGAATTTGGGATTTTATTGGAAATTGGGATTTGGTCATTGGAAATTCCGATTATGGGGCCTCGTGGACAATAAAAATATTTTCCCACCACCGGTAAGATATGTTCAATTATGCTCGCCGAAAAACTAAAACCTTCCCCCTTTTCAAAAGGGGGATCGGAGGGGGATTTTAATTCCAAATGAAAAGTCTTGTGCCCAGCACTTTCCTGAAACTTCCGCCAAATATCCGATTGGAGAAAATTATTGTCTTTATTTAAAGTCATATATTTCATTGTCATTCCGGCCCCAGAGCCGGAATCCAGTTCAATTTAATACTAGCATAGCGGAAAACAAAGCTCTAATCAAAAAGCCCGTGCTATGTATAATAAAAATTACCTATGTTAAATCGGTTTTTTTATATTAAAAAAACGCCCTCGATAATCAGGGTATTTTTTGCTAAAACAAAAATGCGCGCGATTTTCATTATTTATAGTCCCCTAAGGTGGACAAAAACAAGAAATAAATGTTTTTTTGCCCCAACCCGCGCATGTTCGAAAACTTTTTTTCTCCCTTTATAATACCGCAAATGAACCTGAATCTTGTCTTGACAATGGTTGTAAAAAATGAGATTCTTAGACTAAGAAGAAAAACTATGAACGACGCGTTGCGAGTAACAAATATACGTATTTTCATCAAATCCCAACCAGAGATGACTCATGCTCTCGCTCGCTTACTCTCTCTCAAAACTCTAACCGCAGAAAAACTTTTTAGAAATATCTCCCCTTTGTTCGCAAGGGGATTTTTTGTGACGGAAGCGAGAAAATAAATTTATGAGCAGAAAAATCATCCAAAAAGTTAAGAACTATTTAAATAATTATTCAAATAAAACTAACTAAAAGGAGGTGAACGTATGCAAGATAATAAAACCATAACGCAATCAGACGCGGAAATCTCCTTGTATTACATCAAAACTTTTTCAGATACGGCCAGAGAACCGTTTTTGATTCTTGATCCTAAGTTTCAAATAATCGGGGCAAATGCATCTTTCTACAAAAACTTCCAAGTTACAAAAGAGCAAACGGAAGGTAGGTTTATTTATGATTTGGGGAATGGTCAATGGAATATCCCTGAACTGAAGAAGTTACTGGAAGATATTTTGCCTAATAAAAAAGTTTTCAACGATTATGAGGTTTCCCATGACTTTCCTGGCATTGGAGTAAAAACAATGCTGCTTAATGCTAGGCAGTTGGATGCGACCCAACAAATTTTACTAGCAATTGAAGACATTACTTTAAAAAGAGCGATCGAGGTGAAACTTGCCAATTATACCAAAGACCTCGAAAAAGGCGTGAGCGAGAAGACAGAAGAACTTAAAATTCGTATTGATGAACTGGCAAAGATGAACAGTTACATGGTCGGGCGAGAATTAAAAATGGTGGAACTCAAAAAAGAAAATGAGGCTTTGAAGGAAAGACAGAGATTAGAAGAATAGCGGGAAAGAAAATTACGGAGCTTTCCAGGTTTTTTCGTAAACGAACTCTAAGCAAAAAACCTGCTTCCCTCAAAGGCGCTCTTTGGAAAAACAGGCCAAATAAAAATAACCCTCTAACGGGTTATTTTTAATATGTTTTGAGCGGGCCACCTTCGTTTCACCCAAAGGGCGAACGGGCGAGCCTCGCTGATAATGTTTCGAAATTATACGAGCGGGCCGCCTTACGGGCGAGCCTCGCTCAAAAAAATTTCTTGAAATTTTTTTGAGCGGGTAGGGGGAGTCGAACCCCCATCTCAACCTTGGGAAGGTTATATAATGAGCCGCTATACGATACCCGCCTATTATTAAAAATTCGTATATTCGTATTTTATTAGTAATTAGTAAGCTATTTTTTTCCCAAATTCCTAAGCGCCCACTTAATTCTTTCACCCACATCTTTAATATCTTTGGGAGCGGTTTTCAAAATATCCCGGGCTTCGGTCACCGAATAACCCATGCCGGTTAGCGCTTCAATCGTGTCCGAATCCACTACCGCTTCTTCTTTGTCGCCCACGGAAATATCGGCCACTTTATTTTGGAGTTCCAGAATGACCCTTTCGGCGGTTTTTTTGCCGATGCCGGAAACTTTAGTGAGAAGAGAAGAATCTTCGTTTAAGATGGCTGTTTTAATGGTTTTCGGAGAAGCGATGGAAAGAATTCCCATTCCGGCTTTGGGTCCGATGCCGGAAATGGAAATAAGCAATTCAAACATCTCCAGTTCCTCCGGCGCCAAAAAGCCATACAGCGCCAAGGTGTCTTCCCGCACATGGGTGTGTAAAAAAAACTCCGCTTCTTCCCGGCCGGCGATTTTTCCCAGAATATAGGGCGTCGAAAAAACTTTATAACCCAAGCCGCCCGCGCCAATCACCGCGTAGCCGTTTTTGATATATTCAATTTTGCCCTTAATTTTAGCCAACATAAATTAAATTGTTACATTGTTATATTGCTAAATTGCTAAACTAAATATTAAATCTTGATAACCATTTGACCTTTTTAATTCTATCATTTTCCCCCTTTCTTGCCAAAAAATTGATATTATGATAAAACTTACTAAGTATATATCCCGTATTTTTAATATTTTATTTTTAATTTTTTATTTTAAAAAGATTTATGCCTATCAAAAAAGCGGCTAAAAAATACATCCGCGTAACCGGAAGAAAAACCGCCATTAACAATCAAATTAAAGGAATTTTCCGCAGCGCTATTAAAAAAACCCGGGAAGCCGTTGCCAGGGGTGATATTAAAGAAGCTCAAAATTGGCTGAAGAAATCCTTAACGGCTCTTGACAAAGCGGTTCAGAAGAAAGTTCTGCCCAAAAATACGGCCGCCCGCCAGAAATCCCGCTTGAACGCCAAAGTCAAAGCGCTGGCAAAGAAATAAAAGTAAATTAAAAAGTTCCGAGTAATCGGAATTTTTTTAATCTTAATTTTAAAAAAATGTCATTGCGAGGAAGTTTCGCCTCGAAACGACCGTGGCAATCTAATAAACTTTAAAATTAGATTGCTTCGCGGAGTTTATACTCGTGCAACGGGTGCTCGCAATGACAAATCTGATACGGCAAGAAAAAGTAATTACATCTCCGCTATAAATTTATCCAGCGCCAATTCCGCCCCGACTTTTCCCGTTTTCATCATGACATCCAGCTGGCTTAATTTTTGGTAAAGTTTCGCCAATTGAACAAAAGTAAAATTGCGAATTTGGTTTAAACTTTTGCGCACGATAAAAGGGTGCATTTGGGAAACCCGAATGATCTCCCTTTCCGGATAGCTAAAATTTTCTTTTAAATCGGCGACCTTCAGCAGATTGCGCAACTGATAAACCAGCATGGAAAAAAGATAAAAAGGATCTTCGCCTTTACTAAGATGCTGATGCACAAGCAGCAGCGCGTCTTTTTTCCGGCCTTCGGCCACCGCGTCAATAATGGAAAAAATATTGCCGGCAAGCGCCGCCTGGACCAGCTCTTCCACGTCTTTCTCCTGGATAGTTTTTTGATCGCAAAAATTGGCCAATTTCCCGATTTCATTATTTAAAATTCGCGTATCCTGGCCGCAAAAAATTATGAGTTTTTCCAGAGTTTTTTGAGAAATATTCGCCCGGCCAAAAAGTTCCTGCATTCTTTTTAAAACCCATTGCTCTAATTTGGCTCCGGAAAGTTTTGTGAATTCCTGTTGTTTAATTTCTGTCTTTTCGGCAGTTAAAAATTGGAAGAGCGCATTCTTTTTTTGATTTAAAATTTCTTCCCAAAAAACGATTACTAAATCCCTATCTCCTTCTATTTTTTTCTGCTTCTTTTTAAGATAAGCTAAGATATTTTCCTGTTCTTCTTTTGACCCTTGGGCAATTATTCTCTTGATTATCACCAGTCTCTTAGGCGAAAGTAAGTTGGCTGATTCCAAAATATCTATCAATTTTATATCCTTTGTTTCTCCGGGTTTTTCTCCATAATCCAAAACCGATAATCCGGAAGCGGAAGTGTCGCTTAAAAGAAACTTATCCTTAAGGGCTCGCAGTTTTAAATTGGACCGGAAAGCATCCTCTCCGTAAAGAAAAATAATCATATATCCAGTATATTGTATCTTGAAAATATAACAAAATACTAAAAATCTATTCCGCCCTTACGCCGGAAAATGGTATAAATTCGAGATGAAGCGAGCGTAAAAAAACTTCTCTTTTAGCGTAAGCGACTTGAGAAGTTTTAGCGAGTGAATCCGAATTTGTCATTTTCCTAGTCGGGGCGGGCTTTTCTTTCTCCACTTTCTTTTCTAAAAAGAAAGTGGAAATAAAAAAGAAAACTCCCCTTAACGGAAAGTTTTCT
>Ga0100392_1001593_pt1 | contig 21080 bp, 20 predicted proteins | sample CryGeymeta201516_FD_81548 | JGI IMG/M metagenome (GOLD analysis project Ga0100392, IMG submission 81548) | Groundwater microbial communities from Crystal Geyser aquifers in Utah, USA - Crystal Geyser metaG 2015-16 | ecosystem: Environmental > Aquatic > Deep subsurface > Groundwater | place: USA... | reverse complement strand
TCCGGCCCTCGCGCAGCGCGGAAAGGCTGTCGGCGGGCACCTTCGACACCTTCTCGGCGATCATCGAGTGCGCCGCGGCGCAATAGTCGCAGCCGTTGGCGAGGCTGATCGCCAGGAACACCACCTCCTGCTCCGGCGGCGTGAAGCCTGCGCCTTCGCGAAAACCGGCGTAGGCCGAGAGATAGGCCTCGAGCAGCTCGGGCACGTGGCCCATGTAGCCATACATGTTGGGCAGGAAGCCGAGCTTTTTCCGCGCGCCCTCCAGCAGGTCTTTCGTCTTGCCTTCGGCGGTCTCCGCCGTCAGCTGCGGCGAACTCAGGACAGGATCGTGAGTCATGGTCGATCTCCCTTCCGTGATTGGAATGATCGTTTTATAAATTGCCAGCACCCGTGCGCAAAGCTATTTTTGAAACGATGAGTTCACAAAGTAGCGAGACGAAGGCGCGCGGGCGGCCGCGCCGCGTGGCCGAGGCGGAGGCCCTGGAGGCGGCGATGCGCGTGTTCTGGGCGCGGGGCTACACAGCCGCGTCGGTCGAGGAGCTGACGCAGGCCACCGGCCTCAATCGATCGAGCCTCTATCATCAGTGGCGCGACAAGCGCGGTCTGTTCATGGCGGCGGTGGAGCGTTACGCCGCCACCCGGCTGCGCGCCGTCGCGGCGGCGCTGGACACCGGCGCGACGCTGGCCGAAAGCCTCGACGCCTTCTTCGCGGCCGTCACCGATCTTGCGCTGGACAGGGACGGCGGCGGCGGGTGCCTTGTCTCCTGCGCGCTTGCCGAGGCCGCCGCGCTGGACCCGGATCTGGCTCAGGCGCTGGCGGTCCGCTTCGACGCGGTCGAGGAGCGGCTCGGCGCCCGGATCGCCCGCGCCGGGCCGGGCGAGGCTCCGCCGGGGACCGACCCGGCCGCACTGGCGGCGCTGCTGGCCGCAGTGGCGCGCGGCATGATGCTGCGCGCCCGCGCCGGCGCCGGGCGGGGCGCGCTGTCGGCGGTCGGCGCCATGGCCGTGTCGCTCGTCCGCCGCGACGGCTGAGGCCGCCGCAGCGCGCGACCTTATGGGCGCAACTGGAGGATGACGCATGGATCGGCGGGGCTTTTTGGCGGGCGGCGGCGCCGCCAGCCCGTGGTTCGGAACGCGCGACCTCAGCTATCTGCCGAGTCCCGGCGCGGTGGCTGCGCGCACCAACATGGTGCTTCGTCTAAATCAGCATCGACGAAAAGCGCATGACCGACCTGCGCGCAGTGCTGACCGCAGCGGCGCCGTCAGGCCGACGCGGGGCGCGCGCGCGCGAGCGCGCCGATGACCCGACGCGCTGGCCGCCGTAGTCGGCGGGCGCGCGGCCCTCAGGGCTTCGCAGGGCCGCCGCCCTGCGTCAGCCGCCGCCCTGCGTCAGCCGTCGCCGCGCGAAGGCCAGGTCGGACGCCTTGTCCACATCGTGCGCGGCGTCGGGGTGGTCGAGCGCCACCAGCGCGGCGGCGCAGCCCGCCGCCCGGCCCAGCGCCCGCGCCGCCGCCGCCGCGCTGAGCGCGCCCAGCGCGTAGCGCGCCAGCGTCAGCGGCCCCAGCGTCCGCGCCATGGCGAGCGGGTTCTTGCGCTGCGCCTCAAGCCGCCGCCAGAAGGCGATGGCGGCGCGGCCCTCCGGGCGCATCACCGCGAACATGTTGCAGCCGCTGGCGGCGCCGTCGCTGAACCGCAGCCAGGTGCGGCGCGGCCCCGGACCGCCACGCTCGATCACCGAGCGGCGCGCGACGGCGGCGGCGACGGCGGCGCCCGAGGCGGTCGCGTCGGCCAGAAAATCCGCCAGCATCGCCTGCGTCATCAGCGGATGATCCGCCGTCACGATCAGCAGCGGCGCCCCGAGCCGGTCAAAGCCGTCGAGAGCGCTCAGCGCGGGCGAGGCGGCGGCGTCCAGCCGCAGCGCCGCCGCGTCCCCCGGCAGGGGCGGCGCGCCCGCCTCGATCGAGACCGCGACGCGGCCCACCATCGGCGCCGCCGCCAGCGTCGAGAGCACATGCGCGATCATCGGGCGCCCGGCGATCTCGGCGAAGGCCTTGTGCGACACGCCCGCCGCCTGCGCCACCGGGTCGGCGCCGCCGCGCGACCCCGCCAGCACCAGCGCCGACCAGCCGCTCACAGCGCCTTGCCATAGACGCGCCACGTCTTGGAGACCGCGCCGCCGATCGACTCGATCACATGGCGCACCGGCCAGTTGTCCTCCAGCAGCCAGCTCATCTCCAGCGTCTCGATGCGGCGCGCCAGCGAGCGGTCCTCCAGCGCGTAGATCAGCTTGAGCGGCAGGGTCTTGCCCGCCATCGTCGCCTGCGCCGCCTTGCGCACCCCCATCAGGGGCACCCGCGCGCTGCGCACGCCGCGCACCTTCAGCCGCCACAACAGCCGCGCCCAGCCCAGCGGCAGCAGCCGCCCGCCCAGGCCCGCCAGCGCCTCGTTGATGTTGGGCAACAGCACGATGAAGCCCACAGGATCGCCGTCGATCTCGCCGATCTTGACCAGCTCGGGGTCGATGATCGGCTTGAGATCGACGGCCAGCGCGGCGGTCTCGCCCTCGGTCAGCGGCGCAAAGCCCCAGTTGCCCGCCCAGGCGTCGTTGAAGATCGCGGTGATGGTCTCGATTTCTGCGTCGAAGTCGGCCATGCGGATCGAGCGGATGCGCAGACCAGGCCCCAGCCGCTGACCGTGGCGGCGCAGCCGGTCGCTGAGGCCGTGGCGCACGTCGAGCGTATAGGCCACCAGATCGCGCGCCTTGGCGTAGCCGCAGGCAGCCACCGCCGCGCCCAGCCAGCGCGGATCATGCGCCATCATCACCGAGGGCGGCGCGTCGAACCCGTCGATCAGCACGCCCGAGGTGTGGTTGATAGACAGGCTGAACGGCCCGCGCGCCTGCCCTGCGCCGCGCGCGCGCAGCCAGTCCTCCGCCGCAGCCAGCAGCGGCGCCACCGGTTCCGCGTCCAGCGCCGCCAGCATCCCGAAATGGCCGATCACGGCGCCGTCCTCACGCGGCGCCAGCCGGTCGATCTGGGCGCTGATCCGCCCCACCGGGCGCCCGCCGCGCCGCGCCAGCCAGAACTGCGTCTCGGCATGGGCGAAATACGGGTTGTGCTTCGGGTCGAGAAAGCGCCGCCGCTCCAGCCGCAGCGGCTCGACCCAGTGCGGATCAAGCGCCATCGCCGCGCCGGGCAGGCGGAGAAAGGCGGCGCGCGCGGCGCGCCCCGCGACAGCTTCAACCGTGATCATGCGCCCTCATCCATCAATGCCAGAATCGCCTCCGCCCCGCGCAGCGACACCGCGTCGTCCACATGCGCATAGGCCTGCGCCAGCGCGGCGGCCTGGATCGGGGCGTAGCGCGCCATCTGGTCGCGCGCCTGCGTCAGCGCCGCGCCCAGTTCCGCCGCCGTCTCGACCACCGGCCCGCAGCGCCACAGCGCAAACGCCGGATCGTCGCGCCAGGCGCGGCGGGCGGGGTTCAGGAACACGCAAGGACGCGGCCTTGCGATGAACTCGAACACCTGGCTGCTGGCGTCGCCGATATACACATCCGCCGCGTCCGCAAGCGTCATGTCGATCGCCGCGCGTCCGCCCTGGTCCACGCGCACCGGCCCGCCGTCGCGCAGCCACGCCGGGCGCCGGGCGCCGCGCCCCATCGGGCGGCGGAACAACAGCACATGCGGCGCCACGATCAGGTTCATCGCGTCCTGCGCCTGAAAATGCGCCACCACGTCGCGCCCCATCGCCGCCCAGGACGACGCCAGCCCGCGATGATGGGGATTGTAGAGCGCGACCGGGCGATCGTCGCCGAACAGCCGCGTGCGCGGGCGGCGCAGCCGCGCCATCGCCTCCAGCTTCGCCGCGCCGGTCAGCGTCACCCTGTCCGCGCGCACCGCGCCCGAGGCGATCAGCGGCGCCAGCGCCGCCGCGCTGGGCGCCAGCAGCAGGTCGAAGCGGCCCAGCCGCGCGTCGGGCGGACTGAGCGCGCGGAATACGCCCGCCCCCCCGTGGCCGGTATGGACCAGCCGCACGCCCGCGCGGCGCAGCGGCGCCGCGATCTGGAGCACGGTCTTTTCCGGCGCCGCCACCACCGCATAGCCCGCCAGCCTGCGCGCGTGCCAGCGCAACAGCGCCGTCTTGCGGGCGAAGAAAGCGCCCTCCAGCCGCGCGGCGGCCCATTCCAGCGCAGGCGGCAGCGTCAGCGTCTCGATGCGCGCGCGCTGGCCGGGATAGCCTGCGGACAGGTCGCGCGCGAAATCGGCCTCGCCTTGCGTCGAGCACAGGATGTCCACCGCCACGTCGGGCGCGATCTGCGACAGGCGAAAGGCGTAGGGCGCCACATGCGGAACCTGGTGCGGCGCGGCGTGGTTGAGCAGGAAGGCGACGCGGCGGGGCCGCGCGCGCGGCATCGCTCAGCCCTCCGCCATCAGGATCGCCCACAGCGCCGCCAGCGCGCCGACCGCCTTGGGCGCGAAGGCCGCCGTCACCGGCGACAGCGCCCCGGCGCCGCCGAGGCCGCCGAACGCGCCGTCGAGCGCGATGTAGAGCAGCCCCAGCGTCAGACCCAGCGCCAGCATCCCGCCGCCCGCGCCGCGCGGCGGCCCGAACCCGGCCAGCGCGGCGAAGCACAACAGCATCGCGGGCGTCAGCGTCGCGGCCCAGACATCGGCCAGCCGGGTGCGCAGATAGGCCGAGCCGCGCGCCAGCGGACGCGCGCCCGCCAGCGCGGCGCGCGCCTCGCCCGAGGGCACCCGCTCCGGCCTGCGGGTCAGCGACAGCGCCGAGGCCGGGTCGAGCGGCGGGCGCCACAGGCCGGGCGGCGCCGGGCGCACGCCCTGCGCGTCGGTCAGCTTGGCCGCCTCCAGCCGCCAGCCGTCGCCGGTCCAGCGCGCGGCGGCGGCGTCGGTGCGGCTGAGGATCGCGCCGCCGGGGTCCATGCTGAAGATCGTCACCTGCGCCAGCGCCGCGCCCGAGGCGTCGGCCACGGTGAAGCGCGCGGTCTCGCGCCCCAGCGCCGCCCAGACCGGCCCCTGTTCGGGCGCTCGGGCCGCGACGCCGGGGAAATCGCGCGCCAGCGCCGCCTCGGCGGCGGGGGCGGCGCGCTCGGACAGCGCGTATCCCGCCCCGGCCAGCGCCAGCGCCAGCGGCGCCAGCCGCAGCATCAGCCGCGCCGCGCTCATGCCCGCCGCGCGCAGCGCCACCATCTCGCTGCGCGCCGCCAGCGTCGCGAAGGTCAGCGCCGCGCCGGACAGGATCGCCACCGCCGCCAGCTCGTCGGCCAGCAGCGCCGCGCGCAGCGCCGCAAAGCGCGCCACCCGCCCGGCGCCGCCCTCGCGCAGCAGATCGGGCGCCGCCTCCAGCAGCGTGATCGCCAGCGCCAGCGCCACCAGTCCGGCCAGCGCCACCGCGATGCGCGCCAGCGCCATGCGGCTGAGATACCACGCCAGCGTCACGCAGGCCCCTTTCGGCGCCCGACCGCCAGCGTCAGCGCCTCGGCGGCGCGAAACAGCCGTTGCAGCGGCGAGCGCGCGCCCTGCCCGGGCGTGGAGAGATAGAGAGCGCCGCTCAAGCCCAGAAACGCGGCGCCCAGCGCCCAGAGCGCGGCGACCGGGCCCAGCGCGCCCGCCGCCGACAGCCCCGCGGCGACGTTCAGCGCGTTGTGATAGCCCGCCAGCGCCGCCAGCGCGATCAGCAGCCGGGGCCAGCCGGGCGTGCGCTTGCGCGCCACCCCCAGCGGCACGGCGAGCAGCGCCACCCCCGGCATCGACAGCGCGCGCACCAGACGGCTGTGCAGCTCCGCCGCATGAACCGGATCGGGGGGAAAGCCGTCGCGGCCCCGCGCCCGCGCCCAAAGCTCGGGAAAGGTCATCTCGCGGGGGCCGTCGCGCGGGCGGAACGGGTTTGCGTCGAGGGCGAAGTCCTGCGCCATCTGAAGCCGCTCGAAACGCAGCAGGCCCCCGCCGCGCGTCAGCGCGCGTCCGTCCAGCAGCACGATGCGCACCCGCCCCGCCGCCGGGTCGGGCTCGACCAGCCCGCGCGCCGCCGTCACCACCGTCTCGCCGCCGCCAGCGCCGCCGCCAGCGCCGCCGCCCATCTCGCCGCCCGTTTCGCCTCCTGCGCGCGGCTCGATCAGCAGCACGCGGGTCAGGATGCGGCCGGTGGCGTCCACGTCCAGCGCCGACAGCACCGCGCCGCGCCCAAGGTCGATGAACACCCCCGGCTCGACCCGCCCGCTCCACCCGGCGTTGACCACGGCGTGCAGCGTGGCGCGATAGGCGTGGCGGCTGTAGGGCTGGATCACGCCCGAGATCAGCAGGCTCAGCAGCGCCAGCGCGACGCCGGCGACAAGAAACGGCGCGCCGATGCGGCGCAGCGACCAGCCCGCCGCCTCCAGCGCGTCAAGCTCGGCGTCGCGCGCCATGCGGCCCAGCACGCCGAGAACGCCGACGCAAAACGCCGCAGGCAGCGCAAGACCCAGGTAATGCGGCACCAGATTGAGCACCAGCGCCATCACCGGGCCGAGCCCCGCGCCATAGCCGGTCATCAGATCGAGCAGCCGCAACAGCCGCTCGATCAGCAGCGCGGCCAGCGCCACCGCCAGCGCCGCCGCCATCACCGGCGCCAGCCGCGCCAGCAGATGACGGTCGATCAGCGTCATGCCGCGACGCTCGCGCACGGCTGCGCGGGCAGGGCGAACACCAGCGTCGCATCCGCGCCCCCGGCGCCGTGCGGCGTGACCGCCGCGCGCCAGCGCCCCGCTTCGCGCGTCAACCGCACCGACAGCCACCCGCCAGCGGCGTCGCCGCCGGCATCGGCCCTCATGCTGACCGACGGCGCGCCGATCACCGGAATACGCTGCGGGGGATCGCCGATCCACGACAGGCTGAAGCGGTGCAGGTGGCCGTGCAGCACCAGCTCCGCGCCCTTGTCGCGCAGCGCCGCCCGCACCGCCGCCGCGTCGGCCAGCGCCTTGCGCGCGGGCGCGATGGCGGTGGGCGGGTGGTGGATCAGCACCACCCGCGCCAGCCCCGCGCGCCCGGTCTCGGCCAGCAGCGCCGTCAGCCGCGCAAGCTGATCGCCGCCGACGCGGCCCGTGGCGCAGAACGGCGGCGTGGCGACGGCGCTGGAGACGCCGATCAGCGCGACCGCGCCCACCCGGCGCAGCCACGGAAACTGCGCCGCGCCCCCCTCTCCCGTCAGCCACTCTCCCCAGGCGCTGCGCAGCGGCGCCGCCCATCCGGGGGCCATCGCCTCGTGATTGCCGGGGATCGCGACGAAGTGATCGCCCGCGCCCAGGTCGCGCAGCATGGCGGCGGCGGCCTCGAACTCTCGCGCCAGCCCGAAATTCACCACGTCGCCAAGGCTCACCGCCGCGTCGCAGCGCGCCGAAAGCGCCGCCCCGATCGCGGCGCGCGCCACCGCCCCATCGTGCAGCCAGCGCCGTTTCATGCGCCAGCTCAACGCGCTGAGCGCCCGCTTGCCCAAAAGCTCCCGTCCGCGCGGCAGGCCCAGGGCCAGATGCGCGTCGGAGAACACGGAAAGCGTGATGGAAGCGGTCACGGGCGCGGACCCCTCGGTTGCCGAAGGCGACTATAGGCGTATAGCCAGGATGGCGACAATCAAGCGCCGGTGTTCGGGGGGAGGGACCGCCATGGCCGACGGCGAAGCGATGATCGTGCGACCAGGCGGCGCCGCGGCCTTCGGGCTGACGCCGGTCGAGCGGCTGCGCCGCAGCCTCGCCCGCGCCGGGCTGAGCGAGACGGCGACGGGCGAGGGCGCCGCGATGATCCTGCGCGGCGATCACATCTACGGCGCCGGGGTGATCGAGGCGCTGCGCGACGCGCCGCCCGCCTCGGTGCTGACCGACGCCGAAGGCCGCGCTGTCGCGGCGCGGGTGGATGGCGAAAGCTTTGTCTGGGCGCGCGCGCTGCTCGACGCGGCGACGCCCGCGCGCCCCGACGACCACCCGGCGCGGCCCCGCGACGCGCGGCTCTTGACGGCGGCCGCGCTGGCCGGGCGGCACGACCGCAAGCTGCGCAAGCGCGCCGACCCGCTGCTGACCCCCGCCGACGACGCCGACCGCATCGAGCGGCTGCTGTTCTCCGCCGCCTACAAGGGCGTGACCGACATCGTGACCAAGCGCGTCTGGCCCGCCCCCGCGCTGGCGGCGACGCGCTGGTGCGCGCGGACCGCGATCACGCCCAATCAGGTGACCTGGGCGAGCGCGATCCTGGCCGGGCTGGCGTTCTGGCTGTTCTGGCGCGGCGATTTCGCGGCCGGTCTGGCCTGCGCCTGGGCGATGACGTTTCTCGACACGGTGGACGGCAAGCTGGCGCGGGTGACGCTGAGCGCCTCGCGCTTCGGCGACGTGTTCGACCATGGCCTCGACCTGATCCACCCGCCGTTCTGGTGGTGGGCGTGGATCGTGGGCTGCGCGGCGGCGGGGGCGCCGGTCGCCCATGGCGGGCTGGCGCTGGCGATCATCGTCGGCGGCTATGTGCTGCAACGCGGTGAGGAGGGGCTGTTTCTGGCGCGCTTTGGCATCGAGATGCACGTCTGGCGCCGCTTCGACAGCCTGTTTCGCGAAGTGACCGCGCGGCGCAACCCCAACCTGCTGATCCTGACCGCCGCCGCGCTGGCGGGCGCGCCCGCCTGGGGCGCATGGGCGGTCGCGGGCTGGGTGGCGCTGAGCCTGCTGATCCACCTCGCCCGCGTCGCGCAGGCCTTCGCCGCCAGCCGCACAGGGCCGGTCGTCTCATGGCTCGCCGCGCCGTGACGCCGCTGGGCGTGCTGCGCAACCCCTCAAGCAGCGGCAACCGCGGGCGCGCGCCGCGCCCGGCGCCGCCCGGCGTGGTGGTGATCGAGGCGCGCAGCGCTGCTGAAACCCCCGCCGCGCTGGCCGCGCTGCGGGCGGCCGGGGTGGTGGCGGTGGTGGTGGACGGCGGCGACGGCACGGTGCGCGAGACGGCGACGCATCTGGCGCAGGCGTTCGGCGGCGCGCCGCCGCCGCTCGGCGTCCTGCCCCATGGCAACACCAACCTGATCGCGCGCAGCCTGGGCGCGCTGGCCGACGAGGCGGCGCTGGCGGCGCTCGCCGCGCGGCTGCGGGCGGGGCGCCTGCCGCCCACGCGCCGCGCGGCGATGCTGGCGCTGGCCTTCGACGACGGGCGCGCGCCGCTGCGCGGCTTCATGATGGGATGGGGCGCCTATGAGCGCGCGACGCGGCTGGCGGCGGACGAGATCGCGGCGCGCGGCGCGGCGCAGGTGCGCGCGGCGTTCCTGACCGCGCTGAAGCGCGCGCTGATCGGCGCGGAGGCGCGCGCGCTGCGCGCGGGCGTGGCGGCGCGGCTGGCCATCGACGACGCCGGCCCCGAGCAGGCGCAACGCTTCCTCGGCCTCGTCACCGCGCTGCCGGGGCGGCTGACCGCCGGGTTCAACCCGTTCTGGGGCGCGGGCGCGGGGCCGCTGCGCTGGCTCGACGTGCGCGCGCCCGCGCGGCTGTTGCCGCTGGCGGCGCCGCTGGCGGCCTATGGGCTGCCGATGGGCTGGATGGCGCGGGCGGGCTATCGCAGCGGCCGGGCGCGGCGGATCGCGCTGCGCCTCGACGGCGGCTTCGTGCTGGACGGCGAGCGATACGCGGGCGGCGCGATCACGGTGAGCGCCGACGAAACGCTGGCGATCATCACGTCGTGAGGCGGGCGCGCGGCGCGATCATGCGCGTGTGACGCCAGGGCGGCTCGACCGGCGCGCGCGGCGGGCTTATCACTGGCGCATGACCACGAACGTCGCCGCACCCGATAAACCCGCGACGCTGCAACGCCCGCTGCGCCGCTTTGTGAAACGCTGGGGCAAGCGGGTGACGCGCGCGCTCGCACGCTATCAGGCGCGCCAGAGCCTGGCGCCCGACGCGCCGTTTCTCGACCCCGGCCTGTTTCCCTTTCTGGCGCCGTTCGAGACGCGCTGGCGCGAGATCGAGGCCGAGGCGCGCGCCATCCTGCGCCACCGCGAGGCGATCCCGGCGTTTCAGGAGATCTCGCCCGACCAGTATCGCATCGCCACGGCGAAGAACTGGCGCACTTTCGTGCTGTTCGGCTTTGGCGAGCGGCTGGACCGCAACTGCGCGCAGGCGCCGGTGACGGCGGCGATGCTGGAGGAGATCCCCACCCTTCAGACCGCGTGGTTCTCGATCCTGGCGCCGGGCTATCACATCCCGGCGCACTCCGGTGTCACCAAGGGCATCGTGCGCGCGCATCTCGGGCTGATCGTGCCGCGCGAGCGCGAGAAATGCCGCATCCGCGTCGGCGACGAGATCCGCGCCTGGACCGAGGGTTCGGTGATCGTGCTCGACGACACCTACAACCACGAGGTCTGGAACGACACCGACGAGGAGCGGGTGATCCTGCTGTTCGACTTCGACCGCCCGATGCGGCTCGGCGGGCGCATCGCCAACCGGATGTTTTTGCGGGCGATGAAGCTGAGCGCCTTCTACCGCGAGCCGCGCGCGGCGCTGGCGGATTTCGAGGCGCGCTTCGAGGCCGCGACGCGGCGCGCCGACCAGACGCTCGAAAAGCTCGGGGAAAGGTGACCGCGCTGGCGGCGCTGATCGCGGCGGAGATCGACCGCCCGCTCGCGCCGCCCGTCGCCCAGGACGCCGCCGCGATGACGGCGCGGCTCGCCGCGCGGCCCGGCGTGGCGGCGGTGCTGTTCTACGGCTCGCGCCGCCGCAGCGGGGAGCAGGGCGCGGCGCAGGACGCAGGGCGGGGCACGGGGCCGCTCGATTTCTACGTGCTGACCGACAGCGACGCAGCCTATCACGGCGCCGGGCTGGCCGCCTGCGCCAACCGGCTGTTGCCGCCCAGCGTCTATGCCGAACGGCTTGCGCGGCCGGGCGGCGGCGGCATCGAGGCCAAGGTCGCGGTGATGACCTGCGCCGCCTTCGCCGCGCGGATGCGCCCCGACGCCTGGGACACGACGCTGTGGGCGCGGTTCGCGCAGCCCTGCTCGCTGACCCACGCCCGCGACGCGGCGGCGCGCGCGGCGGTGGTCGCGGCGCTGGCGCAGGCCGCGCGCACGGCGGCGGGCTGGGCGCGGGCGCTGGCGCCGCCCATGGACGGAGCGCCCGACTGGGCGGCGCTGTTCGCCCGCACCTATGGCGCGGAGCTGCGCCCGGAGCGGCCGGGGCGCGCGGCGCAGCTTGTCGCCGCCGCGCCGGAGTGGTTCGCGGCGCTGTCGCTGGCTGTCGGCGCGCCCGCCGAAGCAGGCGCGCCTGCGTCGGCGGGTCTGCGCTGGCGGGCGCGAGTGGCGGTGGGCAAGGCGCTGAACCTCGCGAGGCTGCTCAAGGCCGCCTTCACCTATCGCGGCGGCGTCGCCTATGCGCGCGCAAAGCTGAGGCGGTCGAGGGCGGGCTGAGGCCCGGGACGCTTACGCCGCGTTCAGGCGGCCGAAGCCGCGCGTCCCGACGCCGCGAAGTCCCGCGCCAGCGCCCCAAACGCGCCCAGCGCCGCCTCGATCTGGTCGGGACGGTGCGCCGCCGAGGCCGAGACCCGCAACAGCGACAGCCCGCCCGGCGTGGCGGGCGGCAACGCGATGTTGGTGTAGATCCCGGCGTCGATCAGACGGTTCCACATCCTCACCGCCTGCTCCGGCGTGTCCAGCACCACCGCGATCACCGGGCTGGGCGCCGAGGCGACGGCGAAGCCCAGCGCGGCGATCCCGGCGTGCAGCCGCCGGGCGGTGCTCCACAGAGCGGCGCGCAAGGCGGGCAGCGCCTGCATCCGCTCGAACCCCGCGCGGGCCGAGGCGCTGGCGGCGGGCGTCATCGAGGCGGTGAACATGTAAGGGCGGGAGAACGCGCGGATCATCTCGAAATCGGCGATGTCGGAGACGCAGAACCCCCCGGTGGTGCCGATGCTTTTCGAGAACGTGCCCACGACATAGTCGCAGTCCGCCTCCACCCCCGCCGCCTCGCACAGGCCCCGGCCCCGGTCGCCCAGCACGCCCAGCGAATGCGCCTCGTCCACCACCAGATAGACGTTGTCGCCCGCCTCGCGCTTGACGGCGGCGATCTCCTTTAGCGGGGCGAGGTCGCCCAGCATCGAATAAATGCCCTCCACGACGATGATGCGGTCGCCTGGCGACCCCTTCAGCCGCGCCAGCCGCCGCGCCAGGCTGTCGGGGTCGTTGTGGCGGAATCGCACGGTGTCAGCGTGGCTCAGGCGGCAGGCGTCATAGATCGAGGCGTGGCTGTCGCCATCGATCAGCAGGTGGTCGCCATCGTCCGCGATCGCCGACAACAGGCCCAGATTGGCGCTGTAGCCGGTCGAGAACACCACCGCAGCCCGCCGGTCATAGAACCGGGCGATGTCGCGCTCCAGGCCCCTGTGGTCAGCGTAGGTGCCGTTGGCGATGCGCGAGCCGGTGGTGCCGGCGCCGCAGTCGCGCATCGCGCGCACGCCGCGTCCGACGATCTCGGGGTCGAAGGTGAGGCCGAGATAGTTGTTGGTGCCAAACAGCGCCACGCGCCGCCGGTCCAGCATCCCCTCGGTCGGGCCGCTCATGGCGTCGAAGGTCAGGCTTGTCGGGTCGCGCCCCAGCGCCTTGAGCGCGTCGAACGCCTGCTTGGCGGCGTGCGCCTTTTGTTTCAGTCCCATGTCAATCCCCCCTTCGGGCGGCGCTCTCAGGCGCCGTCCTCCTGAAGCGCCCGCACGACGGCGGTGAAGTCGCGCACCGTCTTGACGCCCGCCAGCCGCTCCAGCGGCACGGTCACGTCGAAGGCGTCCTCGACCTCCAGCAGGAAATCCATCACCGACACCGAGTCGAGCGCGGCGTCGGCGAGGATCGTGCTGTCCATGCCCAGCGACGCGCCCGGCGCGCGCGCCGACAACAGCGCCAGCACCCGGCGGTTGATGGCGTCGGCGGCGCCGCTCGCGTTGCAAACCCCGCTCAAAGCGCCACCGCCGACGCGTCGGCGAACAGCCGGGCGGCGACCACGCGCGCGGCGGCCTCGGCGGCGCGCAGATCGACCGGAAAATCCAGCTCCGCCCAGGTCAGCCCGTCCACCCGCGTCACGCCCACGCCGCCCTCGCGCGCCAGCGCGTCGATCACGCTGAGATACCACAGGCCTGTGCCTTCCGGCGTCTCCAGGACGGCGCGCAGCGCGGCGAGAAACCGCGCCGAGCCGCCGCGGCGAAAGCGGATCATGCCGATGGCCTCACCGCTGACCGCGCCCGCCAGCTTTTTGGAGATCCGTGTCAATCTGTCGCCGCAGACGCGCACCTTCATGTCGTCGGCGTCATAGTCGCGCTTGGCGCTGACCGTCACCGCGATGTCCGGGCCGTCCGCCGCCAGCACCCGCTCAAGCACCGCAGGCTCGAACACGGCGTCGCCGTTGATCAGCACGGTGTCGGCGCCGAATGCGTCCGCCGCCGCCCAGCACGAGCCGATGTTGTCGGCGACGGCGTAGAACGGGTTGAAGATCGCGCGCGCCTCCATCGGCAGGCCGAACGTGCGCAGCGCGCAGGCCACATCGGCCGCGCCGAACCCGGTCACCACGCTCACGCGGGTCACGCCGCAGGCGCACAGCGCGCGCATCTGCCACTCAAGCAGGGTGCGCCCGTGCAGCCGCACAAGACACTTCGGATGCGTATCGGTGAGCGGGGTCAGGCGCTTTCCCCGTCCTGCGCTCAGGACGACGGCGTTTATCATGGCGATGTCCCGGCTTTGATCGTGAGAAATTTATGACAAAGAAAAGACGCCTCCCCTGTGGTATTTGCAAGGCGCATGTCTGCGACCGCGCGTTACCGTCTCGTGATCGGCTTTATCGAGCGGTTGAGAACAGTGCGCCAAAACCCTGCGCCAGCGTGATCGACGGGCGCCACAGGTCGCGCGGCGGCTGGCGCTGCGGCGACGACGCCCAGTCGGCGTGGAGCATCTCGCGCGCCTTGCCCGGCGTCAGCATCCGCGCGCGCCCATCGACGCGGGTCGCAAGCGCGCCGAGCGCGCCGCCAAGCCGGATGGCCGCCGCCGGAACGCGCAGCGGGCGCGCGGCGCGGCCCGCCGCCGCCGCCGCCGTCGCCGCGATCTCGGCCCAGGCGTAGCCCTCGACGCGCGCGTCGCTCAGCTCCCATATCGCGCCGCCGGGCGCGTGGGTCAGCGCCGCCGCGATGGCGCGCGCGGCGTCCGCGACATGGATCAGGCAGAGCCGCGCGGCGGCGTGGTTGAGCACCGGCTGCACCGGACCGCCCAGCGCGCGGACCAGCCCTGCGGTCGCCGGGTCGTCGGGGCCATAGATCGCCGCCGGACGCAGGATCACCAGATCGCCGCACAGCGCGGCGGCGCGCGCCTCGCCCTCGGCCTTCGAGGCGGCGTAGTCCGACAGCCCCGGCGCCCGCGCCGCCATCGAGGACACCAGCGCCAGCCGCGCGGGCCCGGCGCCCCTGCGCCGCGCCGCCGCCACCGCCGCCGCCAGCGCCGCCGCTCCCGCCGCGTTGACCGCCATGAAGCCCGCGCGGTCGCGCGCCTTCACCGCCCCCGCCACATGCGCCACCGCATCGGCGCCCGCGACCAGCGCCGCCAGCGCGCCCGGCTCGGCCAGATCGCCGAGAACGATTTCGACCGGCGCCGCGCCCAGCCCGCGCAAGCGCGGCGCCCGGCGCGCCAGCAGGCGCAGCCGCCAGCCCTGCGCCGCCAGCTCTGCGGCGACGCGGGCGCCCAGAAAGCCGCTCGCGCCGGTGACGGCGGCCAGCCGCGTCACGCGTCGAAGTCGCCGGCCAGAAACATCTCGCGCGCGCGGGCGCGGATCAGCTTGCCCGAGGAGGTGCGCGGCAGCCGCGCGGCGGTGGCGAAGGCGATCCGCGCGCCAAGGCCGAACCGGTCGCGCACCGCCTGCGCCGCCCGCGCGCGCATCGCCTCGCGCGCTGCGCCGCCGTCCGCCGCGCCGCCGTCTCCTGCGCCGCCGCCGCCGCGGTGCTCGATCACCACCGCGACCGCCTCCTCCGCGTCGCCGTCGCCTTCGTCGGCCTCGCCGCCGCCCTCCGCCTGCGCGAGGCCGACGCCGAACGCCGCGACGCCGCCCTCGCGCACGCCTTCGACGGCGCGCTCCAGCGCCCACTCGATGTCCTGCGGCCAGATGTTGCGGCCGTTGACGATGATCATGTCCTTGGCGCGCCCGGTAACCACCACCTCGCCGCCCTCGGTCAGATAGCCCAGATCGCCGGTGTCGAGCCAGCCGTCGGCGTCCAGCGCCTGCGCCGCCGCCCCCTGCGGGTTCAGGTAGCCGCTCATCAGGCTGGGCCCGGAAAGCACGATGCGCCCGACGCCGCCCGGCGGCAGCGCCACATCATCAGCGTCGCGGATCGCGATGCGATGGCCGGGCAGCGCGGGGCCGCAAAGCGCGAACCGCCGCGCCCCCGGCGCGCCCGGCGCCGCCAGCCTGCGCGCGCCCGCCTGCAGCGCGGCGAGGTCCAGCCGCTCGTAGGCGGCGCCGCGACCGCGCGGCGAGAAACTCACCGCCAGCGTCGCCTCCGCCATGCCATAACTCGGCGCGAAGGCCGAGGCGGCGAACCCGGCGGGCGCGTAGGCGCGGGCGAAGGCGTCGAGGTTGCGCGGCTTGACCATGTCGCCGCCCACCCCGGCGACGCGCAGGCACGACAGGTCAAGCCCCTCGGCCGCATGGCTCCGGCTGGCCGCCAGCGCATAGGCGAAGGACGGCGCGTAGGTCATCGTGGCGCGGGTGCGCGAGATCAGCTCCAGCCACAGGCCGGGGCGGCGCACGAAATCGCGCGGCGCCAGAAGCTCGACCGGCGCGGCTGCGGCGATGGGGGTGAACACATACCCCACCAGCCCCATGTCGTGATACAAAGGCAGCCATCCGACGCCGCGATCGCCTTCGCCCAACCCCAGCCCATGCGCCGCGATGGCGTGCAGATTGGCCATCATCGCCGCATGGCTGATCGCGACGCCCTTGGGCGCGCTGGTGGTGCCCGAGGAGAACTGCACATAGGCGATGGCGTCGGGCGGGCAGGGCGGCGGCAGGGCGCTTTCGGGCGCATTGTCGAGGTCTGCGGCGCGGCCGACGAAGGCGAGGCCGCGCCCCGCCAGCGCCGCCGCCACCCAGTCGAGCGCGCTGGCGGGCGCCAGCGCCGCGCGCGGCGCGGCGACATCGGCGATGCGCGCGATCTGCTCCAGATAGGCGTCGCGCGCGCCAAAGGCCGCAGGCGTCGGCATCGGACAGGCGATCAGCCCGGCGTAAAGACAGCCGATCAGCGCGCGGATGAAGTCGGCGTCGGTCTCCGCCGCCACGCAGACCCGGTCTCCCGGCGTCAGCCCCCGCGACAAGAGCTGCGCGCCCAGCGTGCGCGCCTCCGCCGCCAGCCGGGCGAAGCTCAGCGTCGCCACCGCCGCGCCGCGCGGGCCGTAGAAGGTGAATCCACCTGCGCCGCGCGCCGCCGCGTCCAGCGCGTCGGTCAGCCGGGCGGGGCGGGGCGAGAGGAGATAATCGTCACGCACGCGATCATGCCCCTTCCGCGATGAACCGGTCCGCCGCACGCGGCGCAATCGTCCTTTCCGCAGTTCGCGGCGCAGGGTCAAGCCCCAGACGATCAACTCAGGGCGCGGCCGGATTGCGCAGCGCGCGCCACACCGCCGCTGCGCGCAGCATGAAGACGGCGGCGCTGAACGTCAGCAGCGCCGCCGCCGCCCCCGCCACGCCGAACGCCTGCGGCAGCGTCGCCAGCGCGACGGCGTAGAGCGCCGCCGCCGCCAGCAGCGAGGCGGTCACCGCGCGCATCCGTCCCAGAGCCAGCAGCGTCGGCTCCAGCGCAAAGCCGATCAGCGTGAACCCCGACGCCGCGCCCGCCAGCGCCAGCGCCGTCTGCGCCGCCGCCGCCTCCGGCCCGAACGCGACGCGCAGCAGCCACGGCCCGCCCAGCAGAAAGCCAAGGCCCAGCAGCGCCACCGCCCCGACCGCCAGCGCGGCGCCGCGGATGCTGAGCGCGCGCAGCGCCGCGTGGTCGCCGCGCGCGTTCATCCACGCCAGTTCCGGCAGGATCAGCGGCCCCATCAGCCGGGCGGGCTTGGCCAGCGCCTCGGCCAGTTGTCGCGCGATCGTGAACAGTCCCGCCTCGGTCGCGCCCAGCATGGCGCCCACCGCCAGCGTCGTGACATGCGCCACCGCGCCCTCGACCGTGGAGGAAAAGCTCGCCGTCCACAGAAAGCGCCACAAACCCGCAGGCGCCGCGCCGCCGCGCAGGCTCAGACGCGGGCGCAGCCCCTCGCGCCCCAGCACCCGCGCCGCCCGCCAGATGATCCACAGGCCCGAGACGACGCCCGCCGCCGCCCACACCGCCGCCAGCGCCGCCGCGTCGCCGCCCAGCAGATACATCCCCGCCGCGCCGACAAACCGCACGCAGGCCGAGATCGCGTGCTGCGCGGCGATGTCGGGGATGCGGCCGAACAGCCGCAACACGCCGTGCGCCGCGTTGGGCACGATGAACGCGGTCGCCGCCACGAACCACGGCGCCAGCGCGACCATCTCGGCGGGCCAGCCCAGCGCGCGCCCCAGCGGCCCGGCGGCCAGCGCGCCCGCAAGCGCCGCCGCGCCCAGCGTCAGCGCGTCGAGCCGGGCGCACCAGGCGACCAGCGCGCGAAAATCGTCGCGCCGCTCCTCCCGCAGCGCCGCCGCGCCGAAGCGGATCAGCGCCTGCCACGACTGGAACTGCGCCAACTCGCCCACCAGCCGCGCATAGGCCATCAGCAGCGCCACGACGCCGAACGCCTCGACCCCCACCGCGCGCACCGCCAGCCCCGCCGCCGCAAGGTTCAGCAGGCCGAACGCCACCCGCTCGCCGGCGATCAGCGCCCCAGCCCCGGCGAGGCGGCGCAAGGCGGCCTGCGCGCTCCATTTCTGCTCCATGACGCACGCGGCCTTTCGCCCGGGCGGCGCGGCGCCGCGCCGTTCACGGTTGCGCGACGCCGCCCCGCGCGACGACGCGCGGGGGTGGACATCGCCCGCATGGCGTATGAGATCATGACGCCATGCGCAAACGCCCTCTCGCCGCCGCCCTCGCCGTCGCCGTGATCGCCGTCGCCGTGATCGCTGCGGCGGGCGCGCCGGCCAAGGCCGCCTCCGAGGCGACAGGCGTCGAGGGCGTGTGGCTGACCGGCAAGCGCAAGGTCGCGGTGCGGCTCTACCGCTGCGACGCCGCGCTGTGCGGCCGCATCGTGTGGCTCGCCAGGCCGCGCGAGCGCAACGGGGCGCTCAAGCGCGACGCGGCCAACCCCGACGCGGCGCTGCGCGACCGGCCCTGGTGCGGCGTCGAGGCGATCACCGCCGCGAAGGCCGACGGCGACGGCTGGCGCAGGGGGCGGTTCTACAACCCGCAGGATGGCGCGGTCTATGCGGTCGATCTTGCGCCCCGCCAAGACGGCGGGCTCGACGTGCGCGCCTATCTCGCCGTGCGTCTGCTGGGAAAATCCGAAGTCTGGACACGATACGACGGCGACCCGCCGCCGTGTGAGACCGATGGCTGAGCGCGCGGCGCCGGACGTGTGCGGCGAGAGCGGCCCATGTGCGGCATAGCGGGCGTCCTCGCCTATCGCAAAACGCCGTCGCCGCAGGCGCTGTCGGCGACCGCGCTGGCGATGACCCGCGCGCTGGCCCATCGCGGCCCTGACGACGAGGGGACATGGAGCGACCCCGCATGCGGCGTGGCGCTGGGCCACCGGCGGCTGTCGGTGCTCGATCTGTCGCCGCTGGGCCATCAGCCGATGATGTCGCGGAGTGGGCGTTATGTGATGGTCTATAACGGCGAGACCTACAATTTCGCCGACATCGCGGCGGAATTGGCCGCCTGCGGCGTGATCCTGCGCGGCCGCAGCGACACCGAGGCGCTGCTGGCGGCGATCGACCGCTGGGGGGTGGAGGCGGCGCTGGCGCGCGCTTCGGGGATGCTGGCCTTCGCGGTGTGGGACCGCGCCCAGCGCGTGCTGCATCTGGCGCGCGACCGCGCGGGCAAGAAGCCGCTCTACGTCGCCGACGACGGCGCGGCGATCCTGTTCGGCTCGGAGCTGAAGGCGCTGCGCGCGGCGCCGGGATTTTCGCCGCAGGTGGACCGCGCCGCCGTCGCCGCGCTGATGCAGTTCGGCCATATCCCGGCCCCGCTGACGATCCATCGGGGCGTGGTCAAGCTGCCCGCCGCGACGCTTCTGTCGCTGCCGCTGACCGAGGGCCGCGTGGCATATGGCGCGGCGGGTCTGATCGCGGCGATGCGCGGCTACTGGTCGCTGCGCGAGACGGCGGAGCGGGGCCAGGCGGCGCCGTTCCGGGGCGACGACGCGCAGGCGGTGGAGACGCTCGACGGCCTGCTGCGCGCGGCGGTGACGCGGCGCATGGTCAGCGACGCGCCGCTGGGGGCGTTCCTGTCGGGGGGCGTGGATTCCTCGCTGGTGACGGCGATGATGGCGCGGGCCTCCGACCGCCCGGTGCGCAGTTTTTGCGTCGGCTTCTCCGACCGCGCGCACGACGAGACGGCGCACGCCCGCGCCATGGCGGCGCATCTGGGAACCGATCACACCGAGATCCATGTCAGCGACGCCGACGCGGCGGCGCTGGTCCCGCGTCTGGCGCAGATCTACGACGAACCCTTCGCCGACGCCTCGCAGATCCCCACCTGGCACGTCTGCAACGCGGCGCGCGCCCATGTCACCGTGGCGCTGACCGGCGACGGCGGCGACGAGGCTTTTGGCGGCTACAAGCGCCACGCCAGCGGCGCGCGGATCATGGCCGTTGTCGCCCGCGCGCCCGCCCCCGCGCGCCGGGCGCTGGCGCGGGCGCTGGCGCTGGGCGCCGCCAGCGGCTCGGGCCGCGACCGGCTGGCGGCGATCATGGCCGCGCCCGACGCCGACGCCGCCTATCTGCTGCACGCCGCGCGTGGCCGCCGTTTTGGCGCGCTGATGCTGACGGCGGACGACCTGTCGCCGCCGCAGGCGCCAAAAAGCGCCTTGCGCGGCGCGCTGGCGCGGATGGGCTATATGGACATGGCGCAAGGTCTGCCGGAGGGCGTGCTTGCCAAGCTAGACCGCGCCAGCATGTCGGTCGGGCTGGAGGCGCGTTCGCCTCTGCTCGACGACGCGGTTACGGCCTTCGCCTGGACGCTGCCCGACGCGATGAAGCGGCGCGGCGGCGAGGGCAAATGGATCCTGCGCCGCGTCCTCGACCGCTACGCCCCGCCCGCGCTGCACGCCCGGCCCAAGCAGGGCTTCACCCCGCCGCTGGGATCGTGGCTGCGCGGCCCGCTGCGCGACTGGGCGAGCGGCCTGCTCGACGCGCGCCGCCTTGCGTCGGGCGGCCTGCTCGACGCGGAGGCGGTGGCGCGGCTGTGGGCCGACCATCTGACGGGTCGGCGCGATCACGCGCGCAGGCTGTGGCCTGCGCTGATGCTGGAGGCCTGGGGAGAAACGCGCGAAAGTTGGTGATGCCCTGAGGGGCGGCATATCATGGCGGTGTCGAAGCGCCGTCAATTCTCAACCGAGAAAGCGATATACCGCACGCAAGACGATACCATCGCCACGCTGCCCGATCCATCCGGATTTTCCCCGGATCCGCTGACCGGGGTCATTCGGGATGGCGCCCGCAAGCTGATTGCGCAGGCGATCGAGGCGGAACTGTCCGCGTTGCTGGATGCACTCGCCGACAACAGGCTCGACGACAGTCGCGCGCAGTTGGTCCGGCATGGCATCTGCCGGAACGCGCGGTGATGGCGGGCATCGGCCCGGTGCCGGTAAAGGCGCCGCGTGTCCGGGACCGAAAGCCTGGCGCGGGCAGGACCATCTTCAGGCCCAGTATCCTGCCGCGATACCTGCGCCGCGCGAAATCGGTCGAGGAGTTGCCGCCCTGGCTTTATATCTCAAGGGCGTCTCCACGGGCGATTTCAATGAGGCTCTGGAGGCGCTGCTGGGCCCGAATGCCAGGGGCCTGTCCGCGAAAACCATCACACGCCTGAAGGCCGATTGGTGGACCGACTATGAAACCTGGCGGAAACGCGATCTCGGCATGCGGCGGTTTCTCTGCATCAGGGCCG
>Ga0100392_1001583_pt1 | contig 21143 bp, 12 predicted proteins | sample CryGeymeta201516_FD_81548 | JGI IMG/M metagenome (GOLD analysis project Ga0100392, IMG submission 81548) | Groundwater microbial communities from Crystal Geyser aquifers in Utah, USA - Crystal Geyser metaG 2015-16 | ecosystem: Environmental > Aquatic > Deep subsurface > Groundwater | place: USA... | reverse complement strand
TGAGTCCCATGAATATCGCTAATCGGAAACAGAGTAGACTGCCATGGTCCACCTGGGCTTATTTTGGAAGGCTCCAGTTATAGGTCGCACACCGACTTGGATTTTAAGATTGATTTTCTGCGCGAGGATGTGATGATTGATTTTAGAGGAATTCCTGGGCAAGAATCGTAATTGGCCCTTTACCGAATTTGTTAACGACCAGAGAGGGAACACTCTCGGTCTCATAACAACTAGTAGACTTCATAAGCCATTCTAGGTTGTAGGTAACATACAAGATTTTTTCTTACATGATGATGACTTCCCTCAGGCTGCTGTGCAGTTCTGCATTTCTATTTCCTCTGCTCGTTGATTGTTGGATATCGTCGCTTCGAACTACTGACTTTAGTAGTAGTAGTTATTCAAATTTCCATCAGATTCAAGCTGCCCAAAGAGGAAAGATTTTACCGCTTCTGGCAAAACTGAAAAAGAAAGAGAACGAAGAAAGTCCTTCCGATCTTAACAATGGAAAAATTGTTGAGTTGAATGGCATTCATCGCATTTTTGTTCTCAGTGATATCCATTCCGATCACAAAGACAATCAAAAATGGTTACACGAGAAAGTGGAAGAGAAAGATTTCAATGAAAAGGATCTGCTGATTATTGCGGGGGACATTTCACACAACATGGAAGCACTAAAGAAATCTTTGTCTGTCTTGCGACAAAAGTCGTCGCAAGTTCTGTTTGTTCCGGGAAATCACGAGGCTTGGGTAGATAGGCGGCACAAACCCAATTCTACCAGCTTTGACAAACTCTCTCAAGTGTACCAAGCCTGTTTTGACATGGGTGTCCATACTAAATCGCTACTGGTGAGAGGTGATGATTCTGATTGTCTCCATCCGTTATGGATTGTACCACTGGAGTCTTGGTACGATGGATCGTTATCGTTTCGAGAAGAATTATGTCGAGACTTTGAACACTGGCCATGGGTCGATTTTGTCAGGTGTCATTGGACATCAGATTTTCCTCCAGGTCCAATAGGAACCCCGGAAGGACGAATACCCACGGGATTGACAGATTATTTCTTGAAACAGAATGAGCCAATATTAGCCAACAATCCTTATCCGTCTATGTTTACTCCAGATGGCCCTGATCCGTTGACTGCCGGGATAATGACGGTATCCCATTTCCTTCCAAACCTCCAATCTCTGCCGGACTGGAAAGATCTGAAGGCGAGCGAATTTGATGACGCTTGGTTTGATCATGGTGCTGGTGGTATGAGCGCTAAGTTTGCCAAGGTGGCAGGCTCCAGCAAGTTGGACGACCAAATACGAACACTCCTACCATCTGCTCCTGATGACAAACGGCGCCTCATTCATGTCTTTGGGCATTCCCATCGTCCCAAAGATTTTGAGTTCAAGGGCATTCGGTACATCCACAATCCCCTCGGAAAACCAAGAGAGAGAGCAATGTACATGGTCTCTCCCAATGTTGACTTTCAATTAGTGTGGGATACTTCTACCGGAGAGGTAGAAGGTGAGAAAGTAATCCGGCTTTGGGAAGAACAAGGTGGAGGCTTGGCGGCGCTTGATAAACGACTAAAAACTCTAAGACCTAAGGGACGGTACAACAAGCACAAAGGCAGTGCTTTCAATCGACAAACGAACGTTACAGCCATCATTACGACCCAGTAGTCCGTCAATGGCGTCTCTCTAACCAAACTATCCATGGACTCTCTTAATACCTCCAATTATTCGAAAATGTCAACAGAGGAATGTACGTGATTGTTCTATTTTAAATGATTCGAAGACAACATAGACAGCCTTTTGCTGTACCCAGATCTCTTCCGTTTGTGGACCATCAGCTGCTCATGATTTGTATGTACATGCACGTATTTATCGAAGCATATTTATCGAAGCACATGCTGATTGAGAATCTTTTTCGATGGTCGTTGCTCGATTTCTTCTATGGCACTGGCACCTCAGCAGTAGCAGCAGCAGCAGCAGTAGTATTAGAAGCTTTCCCAATGGTGCTTTCAGCTACAGCGCTTTCTGCGGGTGAATTTAAATCAAGAAAAATATTGGCCTTGGCAATGTTCGCCGATCCCTCCTCTAGAATTATTTTCAATTCACGGGCCAACGACGTCGCAATTGTAACCGTCGTCCAATCTGGGTTCTCCAATTTGATGGTTACGTCCACTTGCACCTCTTGCAAGGCTTCGTCATAGTGCACAGTGCATCCTTCAATCGTCTTCACCGAGGCATGACCATTCAGAAGCTGCCGGGCATCATCTTCCACTTCTTGAAAGCTGCTGATCGCTTGCATACCTGTGTTCTCTCCCATACTACTATATTGTCCGAAGACTTCATCTGCGTAGGGAGAGTTTGCAGCTTCTGTTGACGGCGATGCTCCTTGAGGCTCGTCCTCAGGATGAATCAGGGCGCTGTCTTCAACAAATCTTGTTTCCATGGCATCATGGCTACGTGAATCTGCTTCTTCCTCTACAAGTTCGTTGGGACGAGGGTGTGAGTGATCATGGTTGTGTTGATTATCATCTTCGTCCATTGCATTGTTTGGGTTTAATCCAATCATTGTCGGTCGTTTGGCGTGCACATCCACATCGACAACATTCTGTTCGTTTTTGAGAATCGCAATCTTGACTCGATCTTCCACAGCACGAACGGCACTGTTACTGAGAGATTCCGACGTAGTAATGTAGACATCGACAAATGCTTTGGAACCCATTTGTCTTGTTCGTATGCCTGTGACTTCTTTTACATCCTCAGATTCTTGCAAAGCAATATTTTTCACGCTCTTTTCGAGTCCTTCATCTGCGCTCGAATCTGTCAATTGCTGGACGGCTTCTCCTAAAATTTCTGCTCCCGTCATACAAATCATACCTCCGACCAACAAGCCCGCAGCCGAATCTGCCGCAAGCAAGGATGGTACCAGCATTGCCAAAGAAATGGAAACCAAGGCCAAAATGGACGAATAGGCATCGCTGCGATGGTGCCATGCATTTGCCAACACCACCTGAGAATTTAAATCTTCGCCGACGGATCTTGTGATCCGATACAACCACTCTTTGCTAACAATCGACAAGAATGCCATTATTAACGCTGGGAAGGTAGGTACTTGAACAGCCGCCGCCGCCGCCACTGCTACCGTTCCTGCTTTTTGCAATTTGATAATATCCATCAATTTCCCGTACGAGGATCCTCCGACACCCAGTCCTGTACCCAGCAAGGTCAGAGCCAAGAACAGCGCTCCGATAGCTTCAAATTTACCGTGTCCGTACGGATGATCATCGTCGGGAGGCAACCGTGCAATCTGGACGGCCCAAAGGGTTATAAAATCACTAAATAGGTCACTCAGGGAATGCCCAGCATCCGCAATGAGAGCAGACGAATGGCAGGTAATTCCCACCACCAGTTTGCCCACACTCAAGATGAGGTTCGTAATGACGGCCAGTAATGTGACCCGATCAGCGGCCTGTTCTCTTGATTTTGAAAATAATCGATCCTTGAACGATGTTGGTTTGGCATCGCGAGGTGCATGTTTGAGTATGCCATCCTTCCAATTCATAACGCGTTCCCACACTCGTTGAAATTCTCTGCGAGTACCATCGGCAAAACCTAACGTTGCCGAAATGATAAAAAAGGCAGCAAGGTCCGCACGCGTCGTGCTAACCATTGCAGCTACACCCCTGTGTCTTCGTCGTACCAAAGCAGGAACAAAAACGACCAAAAAAGAAAATGCCAAACGAATCACGGGACGTTTGGAAAATCTCAATACGTGGCCTGCAATCGTTTTGGGTGGTGGAGACGATGGCGTTGTTGTTGTTGTTGTTGTTGCCACGTCTTGATGATGATGATGGTGTGAGTGACCGTGGCCCATGTGCATAGACAATTGATTACCACTGTTAGTAGTAGTAGTAGTAGTAGTAGTAGTAGTAGATGAAAGCGTATTACTGCGTTGGATGTTTTTGGAAGGATTATGAGTGAACGAAACCGCAGATCTTCCACCAGCCAATGATAATGATCTTCTAGATGCTGACGTTGGATGAAAGGAATACGCCCTGGCAGATGGCACTACCACCAGCACCATGAGGAGAGCGGTAACGACAAGGCTGCATAGCAGCAGTGCCTGTCTGTAAATCCTGCCACTCATTTTTGTTTGTGTCAAACAGTTTCGAATGTTATTTATAATAATATAATAATATATTCTTTCGTTGTTCCTCAATGAGTTTTCTTGTTAAAAATAATAAAGATTTTGTCTTCTGACTTGCTGCTGTAAATCTGCGTGCAATTAAATACAGTAGACTAGCTACCAGCCAGCCAGTAGTAGAGTAGTACAGTAATACAGAAAGAAGCCCTTTTATTTTAGTATTCGTTACTTATTAGAATTAGATAATACTACTGGTGGTATATGGTACTAGCTAGACCTACTATCCCGTAGTTGAAGGAATGGTGATGCAAGGATTGTGTCATTCTAATCTATTGCCCGGGTTATTTGGTATTCGAATCTGTTCGAATCTGTGCTCTTCGTTCAGCGGGGTCGGAATAGCAGGAGTGGTGAAAAGCGAACCAAGAAGTACCATGGTAGACTTTTAGTCTAGTACTAGACGAAGCTCCAGACAGGCGCAGTTTCAGCTAGACGGCTACAAATACTCCAGAAGATTGTAACTAGCTAGTATTAGTAGTGAAGCTAGCTAGCTAGCTAGTAGTAGCTGATGTACTTGGAAAGAGATACCCGCCGCAGAGCAAAGTCTTTTTGGAACAATCATACGTCGATCCGCCCGCACCTCTGTTCCTTTCGGGGAAGCTTTACGGAGGAAACAAGTACACTAGTACAGTAGAAATTGATACTTGAAAGTATTGGAATGGTATTTTGTTTCTCGTATATGTCGTGTCATCTTATATAGTGCCGAAGCACTGACTCACGTAACAAGCATACTGTACATGCTAGGATAAATAATCGATAATCGTCATGTCAAGAAACAACGCAAGAGGGCATGTATGCATGATATAGCATGCGGAGACACTGGAAAGCCTCCAGCACGTGTAAGATCTAATTGATGTGATATCTAAATTATAGATTCTAAAATGTATAATGTCGTGATCATCTAAATTTGTATGGAACAAATTGTAGTGTACAACTTGAGAGGAGAAATAATTATGTCTCTGTGGTTCTGTATTTTGTAATCATCTTTGCCCTGGTGTTTCGCATGGCAGGCTTCCAGGTGCTTGGTTTTTCAGCAGCGTCCGCAATCATCTATTTTGAAGCTTGAAATACCTTGAAATGAAAGCAGCCCTACTCGTGCAAATAACGATTTGCTCGTTCAGGCTAACTACCGGGCCCTGCTTGACCTTGGATAACACGTCACAGCAACATACTTTATCAGAAGCCGCAAACTTTTCCAGTCTTTATCTATAAAGACATCTACCATCGAGAGACACATATCATGTATGAGATGAAACTATGTACAGTAGAACGTAGAACATATTGACTGCCTAATCCCATCGCGTATTTACCCATGCCCAGGCTTGTTTGATGCTGAGCTGCTGAGCTGTTGCTTGCTTGGTACTTCAGCAATCATCTTCGTCAAAAGCATCACAGCGCCTCAATGTCCACATATCATCTTGTTCTTGACTTGTGGCAAGGTTCCTGGGAGGAGATCGTACTATAGAGGACATGTCATCTTTCGTGCGCCACGATGTCAGAGGAGTTGGAGTAGGATGACTGGGACTAGCGGGAGGAGTCATCTCGCTTCTCGTGACGACAGTATGTATATCGGACTGTTTGGCCGCCGAACCTGTAGCATCGACGGTTGAATCACTGCTGCGATTGCGAGTAATGTCAACAACCTGTTGCAGCTTGGGCTGTACATTCTTCAAGTGGAAGTTAAGGAGCGGCATGATGGTCAATGAGTACTCCACAATGAATTTTTCCTTTGTTGCGTGAATGTTGGTCTTGCTGGCCTAAAAGCGATGCGAAAGATCATTCGTACTTTTAGTAATAGAATGGTCGACATAGATTCGTTGGCAGCCATAATAATCGGGTCACTTAGAAATCGATAGAACCCCAAATAAAATTAGTTTAAGGGACTTTGAGAGTCCTTAGACATATAAATTGTCGGCTCTAATGTTTTTTTGACCCCTACAAAACAAAGAAAGAGGGAAAGCGCCAAAACATGTTCTAGCAAGCCGGATTAATGTTTAGCGCCAAAAGAACAGGGAGGGGCGCCAAATACAGTACAAATAATTTATAGTAAAATCCAGCCTGTCTCATGCGGACAAAACAAAACTCCAATGAGCTGGTAGCACTACTACGTAGTAGTGGTAGCCATGGTAGAGGGAGTGCAATACTAGTACCTGGTAGTAGTACTAGTAGTAGTAAGGAGGAGAGAGGACGACGAATTAACTACCAGTACTCTTTTGTTTCATTAAGCAATCGCTGATATGATTGTTAGTTATGTCCTGTACCTGGTAGGCCCAATAATAACAGGCAGCAACCACAACATCTACTACCAGGTCGTACGGTACTAGTCTACTACCAGTACGCTCCACTTGTTTGATTTATTTTTTCATCCTTAGTTTTTGCACGCCAGCCAAAGTCACATCAATTCAATTTTTGGACCGGCTTGTACGGTACCTGGTACCGTACCACTTCTTTTACTTTTCGCGGAACATTCCCGTCCAATATTTGGAACACCAAAGCAAGTAAGAAATGACAGCATCGCAATATATACGTGCGTGTTGAGGTTCACTTTTGATGCTTGATGCAAGGCATAGAAAGTAAAGGCTCTTCGATTATGGCAACCAGCTCCGACCTAAGTTTGGCCGAAGCTCTTTCTAGCAGATGGCAGAACGGCCAGTAAATGAAACGTGCCGTCGTCGACGTTAGTTACCAGGTACATTTCACTTGTTCACAAGAGACGACAGAAAATGGTCGTGTATTTTAAGTATTTCGTCTTAGGCTATCTAGCGTACCACAGTAACACCGTCGACGCATTTGTCACTCCAGGATTGCTATTGCACTCTAGACATTCGTCCACAAATTTCAAACAGCCAGCATTGTCATCTGTTGGGCAAGCCTACTTAGATGGACTCGCAGCAGCGGCAATATCGCCACCAACAATAACAGCTCCAGAAGCGGGCGCTTCGTCAAAACCAACATTAGCATCATCTCTGACAGTAGACAATAGATGCGACGGTATTGACGATATTGACAATGCATCCACGGTCCTAGCTCCCGGAGAAATCCAGTCCATGATGTGGCAGGGCAAGAGACTTGCAAAGAACGCCTATCGCATCGGTCTGCCAGTTCAATTGGTCGCTGAGCTGCAGCTGTATGCTAACAGAATGGGAATAACGGACTATTACCACAATCTGCTCGTCGATAACCAGCCGCTAATGCAAGGAACACAACGGAAAGTAATTTTCAACTGTGACGGTGATGCACAAAAACAAGAAAATCGAAATTGGTTGGTACAGCGACCAATGCAGCATTGGTGTTCCAACATGCACTGGGCATCTCCTGCCGACAAGCCAGCCCATGATGAGTATTTAAGTGTTCTCAGTGCTGGAGGATTTGATCGAGTTCTGGAAAGTATTGGGTCTCACTTTGACCACATAGAAGCTTTGAGCGCGTATCATTTGTCCTATATTGGGGTCTCGCACTGTGAGAAAGGATTTATTCACGCCGACGTGAACGATTCGGGAAGAATGGCATTCAATTTGATCATTCCTTTGATGTTAAAAACAGACGCTGGGTCGGAACTGGAAGTTTTAGCTGACGAGGATATCAACGATCGCGACAACGGGACCAAGGTAAGCAGCGTAAACGGCGATTTCCATAAATCCTTCTATAAATATAGAATAAATGCTGCTTCAATGGTTGGCGACGGAGCACTTCACGCAACTGCAGCGTGCGACTATAGAGGACACGCAAACAATACAGCCAGTGGTGGTATGCGACTGGCGGCCACGGTCTACGTGGGGGACATTACACCCGCCAATGTAAATCAGCTTCTCATGTCTTTAACACAAGCGTACCCACCACCGGGAGATGCACAATATCTCTTAGAACAAGCTGGCCAACACTGGAGTCGCTCCGACCCCTGCAAGCGTTTGCCAATGCAGCGCAGAAACTAATGGCTGGAAAGGCTATGATGTAGCAGCTAGCTAGATAGTCAGCTACGGACAAAAAAAGGCATTCTTAATTGCCATTATTCACAACACATCTTAGTTCGTAATGTATTCTACTCGGTTGGTTTACCCTCAACTGGCAAATTCTTTTTTTGCTTTTTCCTGTCTCTCCATTCCGCGAAACTGGAACTGGTCGAATCTTTCTTGTCAAGTTTCTGTTCGCTCTCCTCCTCCTTTTTCTTATCATCTAGCGTAGCGCTCGCTTCGTTGTCCACTGTTTTTCCATCACTTGCCTTGTCCTCTTTCGTGTCCTCCAAGCTTCGCTTTTTTTCGCCTTTTTCAACGTTGGTACTATTTTCATTCTTTCCATCGTCGCCATTTTCGCGCTCATCGTCGTACTCGTCTTCATCGTCGTACTCATCTTCATCGTCATCATCTGCCTCTTCTTCGTTCTCCTCCTCGTCCTCGTCATCCTCCTCCTCGTCGTCGTCATCATCATCATCGCCATCCTCTTCGGTACCTTTGTCATTTTCAGCTGAAACTTTCGTTCCGGGACCTTTCTTATTATCATCTTGTTTGGTAGGGTCATCAGCGGAATCAACTGGCAGCGGCAATGTTAGATCGCTCACGGAAAGCACTTCCATAAGCCATGCTGACATGGTGTCACTGTTTGTAGTGTATGGACGACTTGCCATTAGTTTCACCCACGTTTCCTTGCGAGCCTCGAGCAACTTATCACGCTTTGCACCCATGGGCGGGAGACTCGTGGCCCCTGCTGCACTTGTAGCAGCTGCCGAGTTTTGGGCGAGCAGCCCAAGAGGTAAATTCCCAAGACCTGCCGCGGAAAGTGCTGCACCATTGCCATTCATCGCACCGGCTCCCGTCAGTGCGGCCAGTATATTCTGTGCACCACCCGCAGCAGCAGCAGCACCACCACCACCACTATTCAATAAATTTCCAAGAGCCCCTGGAATCTGCTGCTGAGCTTGCAGAGATGCCAACACAGCCTGATGTTCCTGGAATTGCTTTGATGCAGCTTCTTGCTGTGCCAACTGCGCCATTTGGGCGTTTGCTTGTTGTTGAGCCGATGCTCGGAGGGCGTCCTGAAAGTCAGATTCTGGCGCGGCATCCGCAGCCCCGTTCATGGAGAGCCTAGAGACTGGCGCTGCATTCTTGGTCGTCGTTACCTGCGACGGAATATCGTCCATCTCAGCGTCTGCGTTCGCTCCAGCACTATCATCTTCGTTTGATTCATCATCATCGTCGTCTGCTACACCTTTGGGAACACTGATTCCATGCCGGTGCCGTTTACGAAAATTACGCTTTGCCACTGGCACTTTGCAGTGAGAGCAGTACCTAAATTTAACACCAGCATTCCTGCATGCAAAGTAGGAACAAATCAATTCTTCACCGTGACGAACATTCTCAGGAATGACAAAATAGGCCGTCTGTACAGGAGAACACATAAAAAGGTTTAGTTGCAATTATTCCCAGAAACGTTTTTCAGGCTTCAAGAACCTAACAATAAAGATAATCTTGTTTTTAAACAAACCTTGAAATTGTGATCCATTGGCATCCCGCGAGCGCGACACGGAACCACGACAGATCCTGGATCTCGGCGTTGATCATTCTGCTGGTCGCCGCTGCCGCTGCCGACTGCGGCAGCTCCATTTGCATTATTCGCGGCTGCAGCAGCAGCAGCAGCAGCAGCCATGACAGCCGCGGACGACGATGGAACACTTGCGGCTTGTGATTCTGCTCTGGATGGTTCCGGATCTCTCTGAGTTTGTCCCCTGAGGCCACCACCACCACTACCAACCTGCATTTGCGAGTGTCCTCCGCCTCCTGGCATTTGATTCAGTCCAGCAGCTAACAAACGCTGACGACGCTCCAGCTCTCCAAGGTTTTGCAGCTGCTCCAATTCACCGAACCTCTGCTGTTGCTGCTGCTGCTGCTGATCAACAAAGCCTCCACCACCGAATCCGGCCAGACCACCAACACCACCAGGGACACCACCTCCTCCGACTCCTAGCAGACTTCCAATACCTCCAGGCCAAACTCCTGCTGATCTTGCCAGGGCCATGAGATCAGCATTGGACAACTGCGGGTTTTGTGTTTGCCGCAATTGAGCATTCGCCAGAGCGGAACGAATGTCCGACTGCGAGAGCTGCTGTTGCAACTGCTGTGAAAACTGTTGACTTTCATTAAATTGTTGAAGAAGACCCGTTCCAGCATTTGATTGTTGGTGTTGTTGCTGCTGTTGTTGTTGTTGTTGCTGCTGGTGTTGTTGCTGTTGCATGGCTTGTCGTAGGCTTTCCTGCTGTTGCTGCTTTTGTCGCATAAGTTCCTCGTGGAGACTACTCATATCACCGCCACCAAATCCACGGCGCAACAACGACTCAGCCAGAGCTCGTTCTTGAAAGCCCATCGGACCTCCTCCACCACCCTGACTACCACTACCACTACTTTGACCATCGGCAGCATTCACTAAAAGGGACAACGAAGACGGTCCTCCAGATTGTCCAGATTGTTGTTGCTGTTGTTGCTGCTGCTGCTGCTGCTGCTGCTGCTGCTGTTGCTGTTGCTGCCTTTGTTGATGTTGTTGTTGGAGCTGCTGATGTTGTTGCTGTAACTGTTGAAGCTGTTCGAGCTGCTCTTGCGTTGCCATCTTACTACTGTAGTTGTTTACTCGTTCACTTGTTGCAGTAGTATCCTTCACTTGCTCCTAGTAGTAGTAGGAGGCAGAGATGTTGTAGTAGGAGGCCTACTTAATTATTGTTGTTGTTACCGTACTACTAAGCGGCGAATCCGCGTACCTGGTAGGTCTACCACAGGTAGGAGGACTGCTGGATGGTGCACAGGCGAAAAATAATTACTTTAATAATATGACGAAAGTTCTCCAGAGAGAGTCATTGTTTCATCACAGGGTTGATCGTTACTGCAGGGTACTAGTACCTGGTATTTACATCCGATTGACGGTTGAACCGTTAAAAATGACATACTACTACTACTACTACTACTAGTGCATCATACACAGAAAAAAGTTTTTACAAAACCCCAAAGTTTTATAAACCCTAGCAAATCCTACGGTGCGGCTGCGCATTCTCATCACAGTACTAGTCATTCTCATTCATCACAACATCATTATTAGCTGGTACCAGGTATCTCTCTGAACACTACCACGGTACAGTGTACTTGCCGGGGTCACAAAAGATTCCATTGGATAATCGAGAGTATTGCGAATCTAAAAAAAAAAACGCTGTTTGAGATGAAGGACTTCTGCGGAAAACGATTCTTTTCTTTTCAATGGTCGCCACAAGAAGAAATTGCGGTTTACGTTTACTACTAGCTACTGGTATAATTTTTTAATTTCCCCTAATGGAATGTAGTTTGTCGTCTTCTGAATGGCAGATATGGTGTTGGAACTTTTGATCGCACTTTGATCGCTTGCACGACTATGCCCCGAAAGAAAAAACGTAGACCGCTGAAATGAAAGCGACGATACTTCATCTCAGGGGGCGCGAATAGCGCGTCTGGGCTTCGTAAAACAACAGTTGAGAAATATGTACGAGTAGGTCAGATTTCGCTGCGGATCTATTTTCTTCCTGCTCTTTTGCTTGCTCTTGCGCATCATGCAATAGTTCATCATTTTATCCTGCTGCAGCGCCCTTCCTAGTAATAATGGGATGGAGAGGGGCCGCGAACAAACATTGATGACAGCGAATCAGCCAGGCAAAAAACACAATAAGAATGAGTGCGACAGGGAGAAGGACCTGCTTCTTTTGTGCACGAAATAATAATAATGGGGTCCTTGGCAGCTCACCTTGGCTCGGCGGATGTGCACGTGAGCTTGAATTCATTCTGACCTCTATCTAGTACGGACTCTACTGTAGAGTACTTGGTACTACTAGCTAGTACGGTAGACAGGAGTAGTTTGGAATACACTTTGTGCCAAAAGATGGCTAAGCTAGACTACTAGTAGAGACTACGTGGAACTAAAGGTAATTTAGTCGGACATTCCAGTAACAGCAGTACTACTACTACTAGACTGCTACGACTACCAGCCAGGGTACTAGTAGTACTACTACTAGTACTAGTAGAACTACTACGCACGACCACTACTCTAGTAGGAGTAATTAGTAGTAGTAGTACCAGGTACCTGGTACCAGCCAGGCAGTAGGTACCTGGTACTCTAGCTACACTCTGTACCAGTAGATCGTAAAACAAAAGAACTTAATATTTTATGTCAAGCTCGCTCTGCCAGTGAGAGATCAGCTGTTTACAAAGATTTATAGAAATAACGTATATTTAACGCTAAGAATGGTAGAGAAGAAAGGGACGAATGGCTGGTAGCCAGAGAACTGCATTTCCGTCCAGGCATATTGAGACTCGCAGCGCGGCGCCGGCGGTAGGGTACATTAAGGAAGTAAACAAACAAAGCACGCCCGTTCACAGTAGTCAGTACTACTAGTAGTAGTAGTAGTAGTACCGAAAACCAAAAAAGGACATCTCGGTGCAACACCTGATATAATACCTTGTATCTTATATCACTCGATAAACAAATTAGATTAAACAATACCAGGTACAAAGCTTTCGGCTTAACTCAAGGCCTACCAGGTAACTGTACAGGCTTTGCAAGACAAGTTAACAACGAGACCACAGAGGTCAACCAGACCGAGACCAAAGTGTCTACAACTTCTTGATCACTCGTGCTGACATTTGAAGGAAGACAAACTCTAAGAAGTGGTACTATTTTTCACCGCTAAAACAGCAGATTAATCGCATCCTAGCAGCTCGATACACCTTTGTAGGTCGTCAAATAAGAAGGTGCTATTAAACTGGAAGCATAGCAGCATAGCAAGAACGAATTTGTGAATTCTCTCTCCTTCAAGTTGATATTGCACCGGCTCAGCAGCTGAACAACACTTTTTACTTTTTACACACTCTAATACCACCACAGCCGCCACCAACAACTTCAGTACAGATCCACCAAACTAGCTAGAAAGTCAGCGGACAATATCCCTCTACAGACCTTAACCTCAACTTATTTTACTACTCGAGTACTTTATCATGCAGCACCTCCAAGAGCAGCTACAGGCACAATACAGCCGCCAGCAGCAGCAAAATCAGCAGCAGGGCCAAATGAATCAGCAGATGTTTCCTGGAATGGCCTCAGCTATGAACGACCCTCAGGCTGCATCTCTTCAGCAAGCGCAGTTTGGCAATCAAAATCCAAATCAGTGGGGACAGCAAGGTCTAGGCGATCAGGCGAGTACCTTGGCTATGATGCAACAACAGCAAATGCAGCAACAGCAGCAAATGCAAGGAATGGGATCCAATAACATGTTCAATATGGGCTTTGGCGGCGTCGGTGGTGGAATGCAGAATAACCAGGCAGCTGGTATGTCATCTGCCGTCGATGCCAGTTCTGCCAGTGGTGCACAGCTCGCTGCCTTTGCCATGGGTATGGGCGGGAACATGGGCGGAGGACAGAACATGGGAGCCGCCGTCGCTGGAAGGAACGATAATATGATGGGAAACACTAATATTCAAGCCTTTCTCCAGCAGCAGAGTCAGCAACAGCACGGTATTCATGGTATGCCAGGAATGGGGCTGAATCAACAGCAACCGAGTATTATGGGAAGCCAGCAGCAAGGCCTTGGCAATGTCAGCGGGAATGCCAACGCCCAAATGATGCTCCAGCAACAGCTTGCTAGGTTGCAGCGGCAATTCAATGGCCAGCAAGACAGCCAACAGCAAGGAGGAGCTGGTATGGACGCATCTCATCGAGGGTCTGCGGCCGCTAACGACCTCTTGCAAGGCCAGCAGCAGCTCATTCAGCAGATGAGACAACGTGGAAGTACCGCGGGTCTTCAACAGTTGCAACAGCATCGTGGGAGCGCAACTGGCGTTGACCTTCAAACCAGCGCTGCGAACCTCCAACAGCAAATGGCGGCTCAACAGCAGAGACAGCTCGCTCAACAGCAGCAACGAGGAAGCGCTGCGAATCTTCTGGGCCAGCAGAACCAGAGAGGGAGTACGTCCAGCCTTCATCAGCAGATGCAAAATCAGCAGCAGGGAAACGGAAATGGCCAAATGGACCAGCGTCAAAGTGCACTTGCTAGACTCCAGCTAATGGGTGGAGGTTCATCGTCGCAACAGAACGACAAAGCTAGTATTGGATTGCATAGGCAAGTCTCTGGCCACGTTCATGGCTCCAGCGCTCAGTTAGACAAGTCCCAACTGCAGCGGAACGCCTCGCAGGCGAGTGTCCACAGCAATACCAACTCCTCCGCGGGGGGTATGCAGAGACAGCAACAAGTTGGAGGTGACACTAATTGGATGGCAACAGCAGGCATGAACAGTCAGCAATTCAATCAGAACGTCAATGCTATGCAGCGTCTTCCTCAAACGTTCGGCAGCGATGCCTTCACGGGAGTACAAGGTGGCAATATGAACCAGCAAGAAATGTTGATGCAGCAGTTAAGACAACACCAGCAGAGCCAACAAGATCCTCTGATGATGGGCGGGCAGTCGTCAGACTCTGGAAACTCGAACATGCAAATGCATTTCCAAAATATTCAGCAGCAGCAACAAGGTGTTGGAGGTGGCAGTGGTGATAACTCCAGCATGCATTGCGTTAGTGGTCGAATCGGCCAAGGTATGGGAGGAATGCAGATGGGTGGCGGTTCTTCTTCGTCATCGGGCAATCAAGACAACAACGCTGCTGCAACCGCAGCACAACGATCCTTTCTTGATGGTAATTTCGCAGGTGGATGGCAGTCTAACGCTGATTTGCCAGATCGACGGCACATCATCTTTAGTATTTTGGAAGTCATCAAGCAAATGCGACCAGATACCAACAAGATATCTCAAAAGTAAGTTTCTTCTGCATTCCGATGTACGTGACGTTCTTAAAGACTGTCTGTATCTCAGTTTTTTCCTTTTCTTGCTCCTGATTACTTCCACCAGACTGCCTCACATGGCCAAGAGTCTAGAAGAACATTTGTACCGTTCGGCGCAAACGAAAGAGGAATACATGAATCTTTCCACACTAAAGAAGCGGTTGCAAATGATTGCCCATGGGCTGGAACTTCACCATCGCTCCGGAAGTGGATCAAAAAATAACGATGCGATGGGCCAGCCGCAAAGCCAGCAGCACCAACTTTTACTGCAGATGGCGAGCGGTAATCTCTCCGGCAGTGGCCCTACAAACGACCAGGACAGCGGCCAGCAAGGCAACGACGGTATGATGGTTGGCGATAATATGAGTTCAAGCAATGCTCCATCCTCTATGTTTCCCGGCAACGACAGTGTGTTAGGAAACGGTCCTTCTGTATTGGCTGGAGGCAATTCTTCGAAGTTTCAAGACCCGGTTGCCGCGCAAAAAAAGAAAGTCATTAGGCAGCAGCAGCAGCGCCTCTTGTTGCTGCGGCACGCGAGTAAATGTACCGCTGGTCCTACGTGTTCAACAAAGTTTTGCGCCCAAATGGTCACACTTTGGAAGCACATGAAAAAGTGCCGAGACAAGAATTGCTCGACGTCTCATTGCCTTAGCAGCCGCTGCGTATTGAATCATTACCGAATTTGTAAAAGCCAAGGAAGAACATCTAACTGCGACGTTTGTGGTCCTGTCATGGAGCAAATCAAGAGGCAAGAAACAGGTGACGAAATTGGTTCGGCAGACCCTCTAACGCAAGATAAAGAAATGCCTGTGTTGGACAGTTCAATGCCCAACTTGGACGGAAGCGATAATATGTCTTCTTCATCTCAAATTCAGCAGCAACAGCAGGGACCCGGCCAGGAGCAGTTGCAGCAGTTGCAGGTAGCACAGATGAAACTGCAGAATCAATTACAGGTGTTGAAGCAATTACAGCGTCAGCAAGAGCAACTGTTACAACAGCAACGGCACCTTCAGGAGCAACAAAGCCATATCAAGGATCCGAACGGCCAGCAAGGTCAACAGCTCCAACAACAGCAAGCTTTGTTGCAGCAGCTTCAGCAACGCTGTCAGCAGCAACAAATGTTGCTTCAACAAGAGCTTGCTCTTCAATCAGACGCCATTAACAGCGCGAAGCAAAAGCAGGCCAACCAAGCAAAAACAGGCGCCGGCGAGCAAGCCAACGTTGCGATGCCTGGAAAAAACTTGAACAGTTCTTCGTCGTCAAGGCGAGGATCGACCACACAAAGAAATCCAAAGTCGGGCAAGCGAAAAAGTGGAAAAGGAAAGGCTGTTCGAGAAGCTATTGATAAAACATTGAAGGAACAAAAGCCCTCAACCCCCAATTCTAAGAGACGTCTTTCTATTGCTGGAAACGGCATGCCAGAAGCCGCAAGGAAGAAAATCAAATTGGAGCCCCAATCAAACAACCAAAAGGGTGATGGACAGGAGGAGGGAAAACTTGTTGGCGAGGTCGACGACGATGAAGCGAAGAAGAGATTCATGTTTGATGACTCAATCGAGGACGGAGGAGAACCTCATGTGCAACCTGCGCCAACGATGTCTCGGGAATCTATTGAAAAGCATTTGAATTCTCTTGATAAGCCTGCAAGGATATCGACTCCCGATGAAATTGCCAAACATTTTCTTCCACTAGTCACTGACCTGATCGACGACCCATTTGGTTGGGTATTTCGTGACCGTGTTGATCCAGAGGCATTGGGACTTCCGGATTATTTTGAAGTTGTCAAAAGGCCGATGCATCTTGAGCTCGTTAAACAAAACCTCGAGGATCGAATATACAGTAATGTTGACACATTCCGAAGGGATTGTAGCCTCGTCTTTGAAAATTCTATTCTCTACAACGGCGAGAGCAGTGAAGTTGGCCAATTGGCCTTGACGATGCTGTCTTCTTTTGCTGACAAGTTTGAAGCCGTTTTGAAAGGTACTGACAAAGTTGGATAAAAGGCTTGTGTTGATTCGGTTTGCTTTCTGTTTTCCTCACGCACTCGTTGTAATACTTGTGTTTTCGTCGCATTTAATGCAGGTGAAGCAGGAGAGACCAGCGTCAAACCAACAAAACTAGACGAAGAAGAATTCGATAGCATGGACGTCAATTTAGAGGACAGCAAGAGTTCATTGCTTGCGGAAGAGTCGCTTCTCGATACTTTTGATACTCAACTCGGTGATTCGGGAGACAAGATTGAAGCTCCTGGTGACAGCGACAAAGTGACGAAGGAAAGCGATAAATATTCTAGGGAAATCCAAAGCTGCGACGTCAAGAAGGAGGATTCTGGCGAAGGAGACGGAGACGACGGAAAGTCTTACCACAACGACAACTTATCTGTAGATGAAGCCGGCAAGTCAAATGCAGATGCTGTTCCAAAGTCAAAAGAAAAAGAGGATGTCACTGCCACTGGGGATAACAACATGAAGGAAGAATCAAAAGCAGAAGAAAAATTCAATTTGGAATCTAAAAAAATTGACACCAAAGAGAGTGCCGAAATGCCGAAGGATGACGTAATCGCAACGAAAAAAACTATTGAAGCGAACGCATCGCTGGCTACAGCGGTGAACAAGGTCAAAGAAGAACCAGATGCAGAAGACTCCAAGGAGGTAACAAATGACATTTTTTCAGAGGCCGAGGAGTCAGAAAGCGAGAGGAACAAAGGCAGCGGCGATGAACCGGCTGGCACCGCCAGTTATATGAAGGTGCAAAACGAGAGTGCGAACAAAGAAGGTTTTGAGAACGCTTTTCCAGACACTGCCGGCGAAAAAGAAGAGAAAGCTTGCAATGCTGCCATCAAGGAAAATTCTGAGGATGTCGATAGGATAGAATCGGCTGAACACGACAAGAACACGATCGAACCGAAGGGTGATGATGCAATCGAGCCAAAAGCTGATGATGCAGTCGAGCCAAAAGCTGATGATGCAGTCGAGCCGAAGGGTGGTGATGCAGTCGAGCCGAAGGAATTGTCTGGCGGCACTTCATTAGATGAAAATCCCGCAGAAAGTTCAGCGAAAGACGACAAGACTGCTGTCGAAAATTTTGATGTAGCAATGAATTTGTCCGCGGGAAGGAAGGAGGATGCTTTATCGGAGTTTAATTCTAAAGAGCCAAACGAAAAGAGAGAGAAAGCTGAGAATCCCAAGGGCGACAGCAGTGAATCTCAAATGACCGAGGACCCGAAAAAAGAAGCAACAGACGCAGATACCAAGGCTGACGAATCGAACTTTGATAATGAGGTGGAGATAGCAAAGGCCTGTGCTTTCGAGGACGCTCCCAAGTCTATAGAATCTAAAGATGAGCAGAAAGATTCTACATCTGACCCAGCCGCTGAAGTTGAAAACGAAACGCACGTAGACAACAATACAGCTGATCTGGCTGTTCATGCTGGCTCGGGGGTTCCTTTGAATTGAAAATAAATCATCGTTGAAATAGATACGCAAGAACCAAAATTTGTTGATTGGCAACTTCACCCCAGCTACGAACATATCGCGTTGTACAGGATTATAAGAGATTGGGGGCTGCGAGGTGGCTGAAATGGTTATTATATTATCTAAATTTGGTAGTATCGCAGAAGTAAACTAGTGCATGTAAAAATAACATGGAGAAAAACTGAATTCGATTTAAGTCTACCAACCGCCAGCCTCCACAGTGATTTCAATTTTATTCGGACAACCGGCTCAAGTACTTGCTCGTGTCTGCTGTAGATGATAATAACATCGTGTATTGAGTGCAAACAAGCTGGACGCTACTACTAACATATTTCAACTGGTGTCAGCATGCTGCCGCCACTGTCCTCTGCAGAAAGTGCTGGGGTGGGTATCCGTTGTGGCGATGGAAACGACTTACAAGTTGAATCGGTTCTTGGGCCACTGTAGGGTGTTTGCGCTGCCATTGCAGCAAACGGATCGGAACTAGAGGACTGGAAGCATCTCTTGGGAATAGGATCGATCCAGCCCGAGTCTCGGTGTGGCGAGAGATTGGGCTCGTCCTGATAACGGCCTCCTTCTCCAATTTGAAACTGAGCGCTTTCGGCCGAGTCCTGTTGTCGCTTTTGTCGCCGCAGACATCTGCTTGCACCGGAAGCAAAAATGGCAATCACGAGAACAATGGCGAGGAATAATAAAATGACTTCAAGTATGATAAGACCACTATCTTTCAAGTTAGTCGAAGCGTTCTTAACTTCGCTATTTGTTTTCGTTGATGATACAGTGGGGGCGAAGAGAGTAGAAGTTTCGTCCTCCATTGAGCCGATGTGAATTTCACAATGCGGTCCTCCCCAAGTGGCCTCACAGCTACAGCCAGGATGTGTTTCGTTCGCTGATATTACTGCTTTGCATTGACCACCATGTAGACAAAAACTCAACGGTCTACTAGGGCCCCAGTCATCCTCACGGGTACAAATACTGGTCCCATCTTTGCTGCTGCTTGCCGTTCTTAACACTTCATGTGTTTGGAACTGGCATGCATACCCAGTGAAGCCTGCAGAACAATCACAACCTTCGTAAATATGGTCCTTGCAGGTGCCCTGGTTGGTACAAAAACGGTTCTGGCCATCAACGTCAGAAGTGCCGCAGGGGGTTGTCTTTTCGTATTCACAAAATTTTCCTGCCACATCCTTTTCTGCGGTGGAGCAATCGCAATGGTAATGCAGATTACCATCCATATCTGATTTCTCGATACATTGGGCACCCCACTGACAAGCCCCTTCTCCACACATGCCATTTTCCTTGGCCAAGTCTGGTTGTTGTAATTGCTGTTGATACTCACAAAATTCTCCATCGTATCCATCGCGGCACAAACAGTGTTGCATATCGTCACGGTTTTCCAACTGGGCATCTCCGAAATGATAGACACCGGACAGACTTGTATTGGTCAAGGGTAGCTCGCCTAATACGCAATGACCTCCATTTTGGCAATCCAATGCACATGTGGGTACCGATCCCTTGACATATTGACAGTGCTCTCCCACATAGCCTTTATTGCAGAGACACATGGGTCCAGTGTCATCTGCATTGCACTCTCCCTCTACGCAAAAAGCTACTTTACTGCTCATTCCACTGTTGCCACTGTCGCAATAGTTGACGGCTGGATGTTCACAATATTTTCCAACGTAACGATTCCCCTTATCGTCTGTCGCATGTTGACAATCACACCAATGTTGATCATTTCCGTATTTGTCGACCAGTCCATCCACACATAGTCCCCCGTTGTAGCATTTGTGATCAACCAAACAGCTCTGAAATTCTACTTTGCATTCAATGCCCGTCCAGCCGTCCTGGCATTCGCAGTGAAATCCATGTCGGGAGGTTTCTTGATGAAACGCTAAGATGGGTCTGCCACGACCCTCTGCTCCCGAAGTTGAGGGATGATCGAGGAAATCAGCCTCTCCAAGTGCGCAAGTGCCGTAGGGACCACACGACAAGGGACAGTCTTCAACGTGTTGTTCTTGTTGTTGTTGTTGTTGTTGTTGTTGTTGTTGTTGTTGTTGTTGTTGTTGTTGCTGCTGCTGCTGCTGCTGCTGCTGCTGCTGCTGAGCATTGACGGCGACAGTGGTTGCCAATATTATTAAGAATGTTACTGCGATGGAGATGGATTGGATTTGTAAGGAAACCATAATATTCTCTGCTACGGTCTGTGTGCTGTGTGCTGTATTTTTCTGCAACACTGCCTGTTGCTACTGCTACTGGTCCTTTATTGCCGTCTTACAATTTACTATGGTCAAAGGTCACTTTGTCGTCTTCAGTCCAAATTTTCGCGAGAGGTTAACTACAATAATCAAATTTGTGGGCCCCCAACCTCGAACGGAGCTATCAACAAAATCAGCTCAAATGAGATCGATGTCTTGTTTTTTTGGGACACTGGTTCCGAGTATTCTTGAGTACCTGGTACTCTTCTTGTGGAAGAAGTTGTCACAATAGTATTGTACTACACTTTATTTTACAGTCGTAAAAAGCTAGTGTGGAGACATAATAGATATTATTGAATATTATGATAATAGTAGGAGCAAACTAGTGGTGTGTGTATACAGAGCAGGCTAGGCACACGACCTAATAGAGTAAGACCTAAC
>Ga0100392_1001573_pt1 | contig 21195 bp, 12 predicted proteins | sample CryGeymeta201516_FD_81548 | JGI IMG/M metagenome (GOLD analysis project Ga0100392, IMG submission 81548) | Groundwater microbial communities from Crystal Geyser aquifers in Utah, USA - Crystal Geyser metaG 2015-16 | ecosystem: Environmental > Aquatic > Deep subsurface > Groundwater | place: USA... | reverse complement strand
CCCGCCCGATTGGCTACCCGAGTGTGAGAGCAACCCTAGCGGTCTGCCCTCTCACCCGGGCGCCTCAGAACGGAGAAAAGGTCGGCCCTAGTAAATTGCCGAGTTTCTCCAAACCACCCCACCTAGCCGAACGTAGCCCTAGAGAGCTGGCATAGTCGAGAGAACGCGGTAGCGTTCGCTCGAATGACAACATTGCAACCCGAACCTTATAAAGTCAATCGAAAACGAGCAATGCCACACTCGCTCCTCCTTCAATCTACACCAAAAAAATAAAAAAACGAATTAAACAATACCAAAAAGACAAGACATGAATAGGACACTCCGTTTTTCAATCAACCATGGACATTCCACTCTCTACAGCCGCTGCTACACTTTCTATACCACCACTATCAGCAGCATCGGATGCATCATTATCACGCAACTTATCTGGTAATAATAATAATAATAATAATAATAATTCGACCACAGAAGGAGGAGGTACCGGAATTGTTGTAGGTAGTAGTAGTAATAATAATAATGGTGGTGGTGGAGGTGGCGGTGGCGGTGGCGGTGGCAGTGGTAATGAAGCAGTAAGTAAAGATGAGGAAACCAACGAAGATCAGCTGTCCAAAGATCTTGCTATGTTTTTGGCCAATCCTTCCTTACAAGCGGCATTAGCGGATGGGTCTCTGGACTTGGCTTCGTACTCGTCCACGGTCGAACAGGAATTGCACGAATTAGAATCACAGTGCATTCAGGTCTACCGGAACAAGGAAAAGGAGATTCAACTGCTGCGCCACGAACTGAGTGATTGTGATGCCGTTTTGTTGGCACTGCAAGAAATGTTGCTGGGATTTCAGGCCGATCTGGGTGGACTGAGCGGTGAAATACGATCCATTCAAGAAAAATCGCGCGTCTTGGCCATCCAGTACGGCAATCGCAAAGCCGCCGAAGAAAGATTGGGTGAATATTTGAGACATATTGTCATTTCTCCCAATTTAGCACAAGTTATTACCTCCGGACCTGTCAATAAGGTATTCTTGGAGGCTGTTCGAGAAATGAACAACGTATTTAATAATGTTCACGATAATAAACCACAATCCTGGAGTGCCAATATGCCTCCTTCGCAAACGGTAGCCGGGAGGGAACTTCAAACACACAGTTACAAATTGCGATGCGTGGCCGTGGCACGGATTCGAGATTACTTCTTGGGACAGATGGCATCTCTGCGACGACCTCAGACCAATGTGCGCATGATTCAGGTCCACGGCTTGCTCCAGTATGCCCATCTGCAAGACTTTCTCGTCGAAGCCAACGTCGAAATTGCCTCGGAAATTTTCAATGTTTACGTAGAGAGCATGAGCAAGGTACGAAGAGAAATAATAATAATATTACTGACGTGATGGGGATGCTTTACATTTTCTTGGACTCTTTATGCATGTCATCGATTCTTTTTTAAATATATTTCAAAACAACTGACCCACTTTTCAAAACTTCCTGGTGACAATAAACAATAATCATGTCTACTCAAGACTCTCTACACTCTCTTTCGGACGTATCAGTCGCAATTACTACAAGTGGATGCTACCAGAAGTGCGGCCACCCGACAAGACGTCATTGCCATTGATGATGCAGCATTGAGGGATGCCTTGACGACCAAAGCCAAGAAACGTGTCGATGTTTTTGCACTGGGAGATCGAGCCAATAATGTGCTATTTCCTTCGGATTCTGTGGAATACAACGAACGACCGGGTCTTTCTCGTCAGCATCAGCAGCAACACCATCAACATCAATACCAACAACAACAACGTCAGCAACAAACATTGCCGCAACCAATTCTAGCACACGTCGCACTTATGGAAAAGAAACAATACCCTTATGAGTGTCTCTTTCGATCCATTATTGGGCATTTAGTGGAAGCCGTTACCAATGAGCACGTCTTTTGTCGACAATTTTTCAAACGCGATGCTTTTGGTGCACTCTTCAGTAGCACTTTGAGCGATATTCAGGAACAATTGGAAAATTATCTTTTTGGGTGTCATGATGCTTTGGCCCTCCTTCTCATGATCAAGGTGGTTCACCAGTACCGCCGTCTTGCGCGTCAAAGGACCATTCATTCTTTGGACGGCTTCTTTGAACAACTCACGCAATTGCTCTGGCCCCGGTTAAAAATGGTCATGGATGCCCATCGGCGTAGTATCAAAAGTGCCAATGCCTTGAAATTGGGAGGTGTGGATCTGCACAGTCATTACGTATCGCGACGATTTGCCGAATTCACGTGCTCCGTATTGTTAATCTTGAAAGACGGAAACGCGGGTGGTACAGGAGGAGGGGCTTCTGCACCTGCGATTGGATCACCAGCCAAACGAAAGAGCCATCGATCTCATCAACAGAAGACTCCAAGAAGTGCCGACGAAAAGTCAAAGGGTGATGATGGAGACAAAAAGAAAGCAGAGCTAACCCCGCCGACCCATACTCGCAAGTCTTCCGCCGGGAGTGTGGGAACCGGTGCAAAAAGTGCCGGGGATATGCTCCTCCAGGACTTGTCTGTCATGTTGGACGAATTTTTGTTGCTTTTGAATCGGCTGGCAGAGGAGCATTCTTCTCAGAAACGAAAATGTGTGTTTCTGATCAACAATCTCGACCAGATTGTTTGTATTTTTCAGGAACGACGAGTGGTTGGCAAAGAATATAATCGATTGGTGGAGAAACTCATGGCCCAACGTGAAGTCTTTGTGGAGGAGGAACTGCTGGTAGGATTTTCCAAGATGATTGCCTTTGTCCAGCAAACAGAGAATCACATTGCAGCAACGCCGAAAGGGGCCGACTACGACGTCAATGCGCAAGTCGTACAGTCCTTGGTGAGAGAATTTGCGGTAAATTGGAAGGCAAACATTGAACTCATTAATCGAAATGTGCTCTCTTATTTTTCCAATTTTCGCAATGGTATGGAGATTTTAAAGCAGGTGTTGACGCAGTTGTTGTTGTGTAAGTGTCAGCATATCACCAGTTTGTTAAAGCAATTACTTGGATGCCTGTGGTGTACGGTAATTGTAATCTAACCGCGTCTTTTTTGCTCCATAAACCACAGATTACACGCGGTTCATGGATATCATCCGCAAGGTATGGAAGAACAAACCGCCAGAATTCACCAAGGACTTGATCAATACGTCTGTGATTCTCGCCGAGATTAAGAAATACGCACTTGCAATTTAAGTGAGACGTAACGTATAGCAAATATTCAAGGAAAGAGTGCCGCCTCATTTTGCATTAACTTTGCTCTAGTAGTAGGAGTTAACATGATAAATGCTTCATTGAATAGTGTCAAAGTTTTCTAGTACCTACCTTAGTTCTTACTAATGGAAATACCTCGTGCTTTCTCGCATGCACGAAAGCGTCCTGTATGCAATACTGTATCAGTCATCTCTGCCCCAAACAAACGCTTGAAAGACGCGAGGATCTAAATCAGCCATGCCATCATCCCATTCGTTCCTGTCGATATAGGAGCAGTTGCCGTCAGTGAATTTTTTGGTAGCATACCAGGTCAACAAAATTTGAAATGCGGCTTCGTCCTTGGCTCGTGTCCTGCTCGCGCACGGATGTCCGCGATTATCCGTCATTCCGGGCATGGAGTCTACCAAATCGTACCAGGCTCCGCCATTGCCAATGGGAATCTTGATAATGCTGATAACGTGCTCTCTGAAAAATAGCGCTGCACCAACTTTAGGTTTTTCGCGGAACAATTTGAGAAATTCTTCCTTGTGCTCTCGTCCCACAATGTTTCCTCCGGCAACTCCCACAAAGTATTCTTGCTTCAAAATCTGTTTATCGACCAAATGATCATTGACGTCGGAAGGAATGATGAGACTTCCGTCTTCCAGTCCCAGCTTGCCTCGAATTTCACGCAACAAAGGTACACACTGATCATCAATGACCATTTTAATTTCGGCGTCATTGACCATTCCACCGATTCCTGTTTTCAAATGATGTGCCACGATCAAGGGAGAAATGACCGTGCAACCATTGGTAGATCGACCGAATCGTCCTTGGTAGGTATCAATGGGTCTAATTTCAATACGTCCCTCTTGTATGCAGTTGTTGTACAGAGTCCTGGCTTTTTCCTTGACTTGACGCATGGTCATTTTGGGTTGTTTCTTGGGCGTAGTCGTGGGTTGCAGTTGTTGGTTGTAATATTTATTTTGTTGCTGTTGTTGATTCAAATGAGGGTATCGTCGTGAGGGTGGATCCGGTAAAGCATTGTAGCTGGGAGGTCGAGCGTCGCCCCATTCAGAAACGGGAGGAGGTGCCACACAGGGCAGCATACCACCATTACTTCCATTCATGTTGTGTTTCAAGAATGGGTTGGGCCGATGCTTGTTAATGGCAAAATTGTACGCTGGTGGTGGAGGCGGCTGTACAGAATCATTCGAAATTGAAGATCCGCTGGAAGTAGAAGGCTGACTACTACTCGGTGGTGGCATGGGAGGAGGCAAAGGTTCGCCAACCGAAATGGACGGCTCATCCTCTGCCTCGTCTTCTTCCGAATCACTGAGACGGAACCGTGTGGATGATTTTCTCTTTCCTTCCTTGGCCTGTCCTGGACTTGCTTGTTTCATCAACATTTCTAATTTTTTCTGTGCCGAAAGACCTACATCTCCATTAGTGCTGGCATCCTGCGGTGACGACAGTTTCGATACTCTGGTTTGTTCGGCTCGTTTCATAAGTTCTTGCAACTGTCGGGCATCCTCTGCCTTTCGCTTTTCTTCCATTTTCTTCCGTTCCTTTGCTTTGCGAGCTTCTTCTCTTCTTATCCATTCCACTCGTTGCTTGTATTTTTCCCTTTCCTGATCGTCCATTATGGATTTGATAAATTCCAACTGGTCCATAATGGCTTCAACTTGGTCAATGTGCTTCTTTTTTAGTTTGGCGTACCTTGGTTGTTTGTAGTAAGGATGATGCTTCATCTGATTGACAATAAAATTGCAGTACCGTTTGCCGTACACAAAGGTACTGTCGTGATCATCTCGGTCGAGAGCCGCCTGGAAGGCCTGAAAGCAAGTATCGGCCGCACTGTAGTACTTTTCAATGCCAAAGAAACTGCTGACCACCATATTATCATTCGTCTCACCCATTAAAGCTTTCCGCCGTTCCGCACTGGGATCGTCTTCATTGAAAACGTAGCCATCCGAAAGCGTGATGACCGCCATGGTTTTGCTGACTCGTGTTTTCCTGATATGCAATACTATTATTAAGTTCAGTATCGTAGGTGAAATTCTACAACGTCGGAAGCCTTTTGTTGCTCCGACAATCGTACAAACTCTTGAGTCGTCGCCTCCCCTTACTCTGTAAAAATTCTGCAGAACAGAAAAGTGCACAGCTTGTTCGTCCCTCTGTCTTTTGACGGTACTGCTATTGTTTCCGCTTTTCCGGGTTGATAAAATCAGATGGTATGATTATTTTTAGGTCTTGTTTGTTGACATCATCATCTATCTATCGTTGTCTATTCGGGGTTGGGTTTACAGTATTGCTTTTGATTCGTGACCATAATAATATTATTATTGTTAAACGCAACGCTTATTTGTTCAGTAAACATTTTTCCAGTATTTTCAATTTACGGGTTTTATTGCGAAAAATGACAAAACCCAAACGACAAAAACAAAAAAACATGGGGCAACAAACCTTTATTACTACTACTGTATTATAATAATACACACACGTACACAAACATCACTTTTTCATTCGTTCGAGACGTATGCTATCTACCAAGACATTACTTCTTTGCTGTGCAAGCCTATCCAATCGCCTTGTTGTTCCCTTCTCCTTTACACCAATACCAACAGCTTCCTTTATTTCGTTCCACCATCATCATCGTTTCCTAAACGATCCATCCACAACAACGACAACAACAGCTTTTACAACTCCTCCTCCACCATTCAACTCATCATTTTAATTACCATTATTGTTCCAACCATACCACCACTACAGCATGGAAAAAAATTGTCGTCCTAAGAGCAGTTCCAAACGAGTTGTCATTGACTTGATGGACAGCAGCAGCAGCAGCAATAGTGACAGTGATGATGTCGAAGTTGTTGTTGTGTCATCCAATAACAAGAAGAGACCGGCGGCTGTCCGGAAAAAGCCTTCTTCTTCTGTTACCACCGCTAACGGTATCAAAAAAACTCGACAAGACACCAAAAGCCTGGAAATCAAACAGAGCAATGACAACAACACTAAGAAATTCAGTGTTGCTTCGTACAATATATGGTTCAATATGGAAGCCAATCCCGACGAACGAATGATGGCTTTGTCCAAAGCATTATTGGAGCAAAATACAAATGAACGTCCACTTTGGTTTGTCGGGTTTCAAGAAGTAACGGCTGCCTTGTGGGCCATGCTGTGTCCCGTACTGGAATCGGCAGGATATCGTACCTTTTGTCAAGAAGAAGCCATTTTTGGTGGTCACTACGGTGTGGCCATTGCTGTGCTTACAACACCGGACGTCGGAGTTCGCATTCTACAGCATGGCTTTGAATCGTTTCCTCGGTCCATGTCGTGTCAGGGACGAGGATTCTTGCACGTGCGAGCCCGATTGCCCCATTCGAATCAGCAAGTGGTCTTCACCACGACACATTTGGAATCCTTCATGCCTCCAGGACAAGCTGGTCCAGAAACGTATACTGGTTCTGCGCAACGACAACAACAAGTCAAACTCATTGAAACATTCTGCAACAATCACATGAAACGATTTCCAGACGTATGCACGGCCATGATTAGTGGAGACTTGAACTGGGACGATGAACGAGTGCAATCCACGGGCGCTGATCAGCCTCTACTTTCTATCATTTCTACTGGTGGATGGACCGATACTTGGTTCAGTATCCGCGACCAACGACGACGAGCTTTCATGGACAAAAATGGTAAAATCAAGAAAAAGGACGAACCAAATTGTTTCACGTACGATGGCAAGGAAAATCCAATGCTTTCGGGCTCTCTCCGACGTCGCTTTGATCGAATTTTGTTTCGCACTCAAAATGACACGACAACAACAACAACAACAACAACAACAACAAAAACAAACAACAACAACTGTAGACAATGTTATTCTAATAGGTCAAGATCAAATCGGTACCACTACATGGACAAAGCGGAGTGTCTGGAATGGTAAAGTGAGCACCAAGGTTGTGCCCCTGGCGCCCAGTGATCATTTCGGCTATGTAGCACAGTTGTCTGTGGATGATGGGGTCTAGCAAAAGGGGTTTCCGACTAAGAAAATAAACATTGTGTCTGCCAGATGCTGGCTGGCCGGCCGTGAAAATAACTCATTAAGCTAAATAATACAACATGAGCTACTCTATTTTTGTTAAGAAATCGACTTCATTGATTTAAAAAAAGCCTACTGCAGTAGTAGCTGCTGAAGAGCGGCCAATTTTTCTTCCGGGGTGGCATAGGTATTGAGCGGCAAGCGACGAAAGCGGCTCATGAAATCCATGGCTGCTGATTTCTCCTCTGGGGTGTACTTGTCGTTAGCATTACCCTCTTCGTCGGTACGTTGCTTCTTTTGGTAGTCAAAGTTTTCCAATTCCTGAGCCTTACGCTTGGCTTCCGCAATGACGACAGCGGGGAGCTTGGCCATCTCTGCAACGTGAATTCCAAAGGACTCTAGGCAGGGACCAGGCTTGACTTCGTACATGAAAGTTAGGCCCTCGCGAGCTTTTTGAGCTGTCACATGATAGTTTTTGACCTCTCGTTCCTCCTCTTCCATGGCAGTGAGTTCGTGAAAGTGCGTGGCAAAGACCGAAAAGCAGCCAATCCTCTGGACAATATATTCCGAAATGGCTCGAGCCAAACCATATCCATCAAAAGTACTCGTCCCGCGACCCAATTCATCAATGACAATCAAAGATCGTTTGGTAGCCGTCTTCAAAATAGATGAGGCTTCCAGCATTTCTGCCATGAATGTCGAAATACCACGATCCTGCAAATCACCAGCTCCAACGCGAGCTAGAATATGATGACAGATGTTGATGGTCGCACTGGAACACGGAACATAGGAACCAATCTGGGCCATCGTGACAATCGCCCCCAAAGCTCGGATGTAAGTGGACTTTCCTCCCATGTTTGGTCCTGTTAATTTGAAGTAGAAAAGAAATATATGTGAGCAGAAATTCACAGGCAGAATACAGCAACCACTCATCCCTGGACGCACCTGTCAGAAGTAGAAACGTTGACTCCCCAAAGACAAGATTAAAATCGTTGGGAATAAATTCAATGTTGTCTTGCAGTTCTACACATGGATGACGAGCAGCCTTGAGTTTGATGCCCATGCCAACGTCTTCACCATCGGTCATGGTTGGACGGCAGTACCCATGAGGACTGTAGGCCGCGACGTGGGCTAGACTCACCAACACATCCAATTGAGCAATGAGTTCATTGGTGCGCTCTAGGGGTCCTTGGTATGTTGCCGCGACTTTCATGGCGTCCTGGACGACCTGCTTTTGGTGGCGGTCGTATTCGGCGATCAAATCCTGTTTCTGGGTAGACAGTTCGCGTAGCTCCTTTGTGGAAAAGTAAACACCATTCTTGAGCAGTCGGTGTACCTTAACGCGATCAGCAAGATGTCGATCCATGAGAACCTTACTATCGTTTGTATCGGGCAGACGGAATTGCAAATTCCTGGAGGAATCACCACTGTCTGCACATGTTTCGAGGCGCACATGTTTGGAATCTAAATTGAGACCATTCGTCTCGGCCCACAACTGGTTCATATCATTGTGACACTCATCAATTTGCGCCTCGACGTTACCTAGATCCGTCATAATGTCTTTAAGTTCCTCTTTAAAGCTAGCTTTAATGAGGTACTCTCGTGGCGCCATATCCAGATCCAGGACGGCTTCTACCAAGTCTCGCGACCTCTGTAACTCGCTAAAGGCCTTTTCCAAACCCATATAGATAGACTGCAAGAGTGTCTGATCTACTTCGTTGGTGGGCACGCCCGAAATATCTCCCTCGGCCTCGGGACACACTATATTCCGCAAGATTTCCAAAAGCATTGGTACTTTTTGGGCTGTCAACAAGTAGATCTGATATAAGGACTGCAAGGCTTGTTGTGTAGACCCTATGTTCGTATTATTGTCGTCTTCTTCCGACAAGCATTGGTACACACCCAACTGGAGGGCCAGTTTGGCTATATCGGTACTGCTAAAACCGCGCAATCCTTCGTCTCGAAGTTGATCTCGTCCTACACCATTTTCGACCAATTCTTGCACTGCATCCTGACGTCTTGTAATAGCGTGTAGATCAATCAAAGGCTGTCGTAACCATCGTTCCATCAAACGCTTTCCCATTTTGGTTTGGCTCGGTTGTGACAAAATACCCAACAAGGAATTGTTGTGAGGCCGTCCTCCTACGATCGTGGCTACACCGGCATTGGGGGGTGGTAACAAGTGAATACAGGACGCAGCGGTTCGATCAAGCAGCAAGTGAGAATTCGTAGCACCGGCTTGAATGTGAAACCGTCCCATCATGTCATCGGGAACGCCACCCTGCAAAAGTCCTTCCGTGTGCAAAAAGAATCCCAGACCCTTTTGAAGTAAGGGCTGCGAGACGATTTCTGTATCCCCCCGAAAGGACAATTCCGATGCCGGTAGTAAAATCTGCGTGACTGTTTCAACGATCCGGGCCTGAGCATCCAGCTTGGGAAATTTGGAATGAATTTGATGCAGGGACGTGGGAGCTGCCGCGGCAAGGTCGGCGTCGTCGGTTTGATCGGCCAGATCCGATCGAGTCGCGATCATTTGATCCAGGGTCTGCAACAAATCCGAAGCTTGCAAGACCTTTTTACGACCGCCCAAGGATTTTTGAGCACTAACCGAATCTCCGTTCTCCGTACAAACCACGTGCAAGAGGTGCAGAGGTGCCAATTGCGTCAAGAGACTGTCGAGATGAGTGAACCGTTTGTCGTCCAGAAAAGAATAGTAAGTCAAAGTATTACGCCACGGATCATCCAGAGATTGACGAAGACGAGGTGTATTGGCCCAAACGACCACTTGATAATCCAAAGTGACAACGACAGAAGCTGTGGTTTTTAGAGCAGCAGATCGAGCCGCAGTGGATGCAGTGGATGCTGTGGAAGGTCTCATTGGAAGGCTAGTACCAGTACCAGTGCTAGTGCCATCGCTACTGTTGTTGATATCACTTTTCTTGGTAACATAGGCGTCCATGATGTATGGTTAGAAGAGTGATTTTGATAAAGCTACTTCCAGAATACGATCAGACTGGAAGATTAGATGCTACAATAATAAAATAATGAGAGGAAATAAATCTCGATTCTACGAGCTAGACTCGTCTAGTTTTATGGCGGCAAAAATGAAACAGAAATGACAACAGAACACGTGTGCGTCCTCATTTACATTTTCTAACCTTAACTCTGCTGCATCTCAATTTTCATGCATTCGCAATCACTACTGCTACCAAGCAATAATTTGGCATATTTGCGGCAGCAATGAATAATAACAACATCATAATAATATTATTATTTCGTATGAGTAGACTGCTGTACTCATACATTACTCGAGTACAAGCTAGCAGACTGGAAGGAAACAAATAAATCCATGTACAAAGCATCCAAACCAGCAAATCTTCACAGTACGGAAAACAACCGCCGAGCTCTTGTATCCGCTAGTTTACATGTTTCCTTCTCCTTTTTATGGCACTTTATTAGTAGAGTATGAATGTATGAATGCATTCGGATTTCTTTGCACAATTTTAGTTCTCGTCTGTGTTAAGTAGGTTTTCTCGAGACACGTTCCTATTGCATCCTCCCCACACCGCGCCGAGAATTGTTCGAAAGTAACAAGCAACAAAAAGGAGACTGCCAAGAAATTTGGCTTCTTCATGACGAATGTGATTGCCATTGCTCTGCTACTTTGGCTAGCAGTAGGGAACAGTATATCGTGTGTCTTTTCTCTGATTGTACCGCCGATTTCTACCAAGAATTTTGGTCCTTATCATTCAACAACCACTAGTATCGTTCTGAAAGACCAACAACAGCGTGGGGATGGTATCGGTCGATCCGGCAACAACAACAACAACAACAATTCGTCGTCTCTGCGAACATCATCATCATCATCTGCCCGATCACGACAAAACAATTCCTGGCAACCGGGAGGACCGCGACGGAGAAATATTTCCGCAAGCCAAATAGGACAAGAAAAAGTGGATTCTTTTCTTCGCAAGTTTGCGAATAAAGAAGAGATCAACCAGTGGATGCAAGACAAGGTAAACGAAAATGACTCCGAAAAGCTAGCGACTAACTCGTTTTTCCCACAAACATGGTCTTCTCGAGACGAAACAGACTTCATCCGTGCCTTGAGAGATATGGGGGCCTATCAAGCACTGGAGCTCTTTGTTTACCGTTTTGCCCGAAAGAACGTATTTGTGTATACAGCTGCCATTTCAGCCTTGGCCAATTCTCGGGATAGAAGAATGCGTTTTCGAGCCTTGAGATTACTTGACAAAATGGACGAAGATAGGGTTCTACCTACCTCATTTACATTCGAGGCTCTCTTTCAATCGATTGATGGCCCAGAGGCTGCCAAGCAGCTAATGACGAGGCTCGAACCATACAATAAGAGAACCAAATTTTCAGTAGAAAGTTTTAACCAAGCCATCATGGCTTGTTCGCGGACTCCACCGCGGCGACATCCTACCAACAAGAGCTGGCAGCTTGCCCTGGATTTTGCTCACAATCTACGACGACAAGGGCTCCGTCCTAATCTGAAAACGTACACGTCTCTGCTTCATGTCTGTGCACAGACGGGGCAAGTTCGCATTGCCATGTCCTTGTTTCGAGAAATTGAAAGCAATCCAGACCTAACTCCGAATGAACGAGTATATGGTTCCCTTTTGAATGTTTGCGCTCAAGCGGGTAATTACAAGCTGGCCAGTGACCTACTACAAACGATGAAAAAGAATGAAAATCCCATTAATCTGTATCACTGCAGTGCCTTTTTGAAGGCTCTATCAATGAATGGCAAAGTTGAAATATCGCTCCAAGTCCTAGACATGATGACTGGAGTTCCACTGTCTCATCAAAGCAAAGATAGTGGCAGTGCTTTTCAGGCAACAGAAATCCCACGAATAGCGCCCGACCTTGTGGCCCTGAATACCATCCTGAAATGTTGCGCTCAGGCTGGCGATTTTTCTGCAGCTCGAAAACTAGTGGATCGTATGAAAGAGGGTGATTTTACATCACCTGGTAGGCCTACCAGAATATATCCCGACGAGACTAGCTACAGCCTGCTCTTGTCCTCGTGCTCTGATCCCATTGAAGCCAGGGCAATTTTAAGAGAGGTATGTCCTTTCTTTGTAATGGTGGGATTTTCTTTTTGCTGCATGCCCTCATGAGATTGTAACGTCCCTAATCCTTAAATTTTCTTTATTCTGCTTGAACGATTGTAGATGCACCTCTCGAGAAGGCATCGACTTGGGGTAGTTCGGCCTTGCAGCATTACTTACGCTCGTGCCGTGGCTGTTTGTCGAAGAGCAGAGGTGCCAGATGTAGAGAGTGTTAGGTTCTTTCTAGAGTCAGCTCAAAAAGATGAAATCAAACCGACAGTGTTCATGTATTCGGCTGCAATATGGACAGCAGAACGCAGCGGAAACTACACGGTGGCCAAACATTTTTTGGAAGAGATGCAGGCCAAGGGGGTTAGACCTAACACAATATGTTATACTGGAGTCATCTCAGCTGCCTCTAAGAACGGGCAAGTCGAGGAAGCATCATTGCTGTGGAAAGAAATGACGCGGAGAGGCTGCATGCCAACGGTGGCAACGTACAATGTAAGCGCTTCAAATAAATGTTTATCGTAGCTGATAGGAAATTTCAGCTGATCCATTCTTTACTTTCTGTGTTAGGCGATGGCTCTCTGCGTAAGGAATTCGAATTTAATGAACAAGACGGAGATACTTGAATCCATTTTTAATTCACTTGATGAAGGAGATCGACGTGTTGATGTTGGTGGGCCAATAATTGAAACACTCATCAAAGAGTACTGTATGAAAGGAGAATACACCGGTGCGAGGCGAGTCTTTGATATGATCGAAGGACCTTGTAATGGTCAGTGCCTGAGAGCGATGCTACTTGCTTGTGCCGTGGACTCGTCGGGACCTCGATGGGAAGAGGTAAGGCTGTGGGTCGATGCTATTTGATCGTCTGTATAACAACGAATTTGACTTATTCTGCATGCTGGTTTTTCGACATTATTTATAAATGGCTCAGGCCATTTCAATTCTACACAGCAGTGACATCACTTCGACTGCAATTGGACCTGGCGAAATGGACCAGGGAGCACTTACCAATGCCATGATTGCATGCGCGAGAGCGGATCGGTGGGAGGAAGGCCTTAATTTGCTTCAGCTTTACGGCGTGAAAACGCCTAGGAAGACCAATTCTATTTCGGTTGTTGCTTTGAATGCAATAATGGCAGCCTGTGGGAGAAAAGGGCGCCCAGATGTGGCCTTTAGTGTTCTCAACGACATGGAGCGATATGGTATTAAGCCGGACGAACGGAGCTATCGTAGTGTGGTGGTGGCCTGCAATCAGGCCGAACACCAAAAGCGCAGACTGCTCGCATCCTCCAGCGGCAAGGACAAAATTGGAAATGAAGATGAAGCAGAACCCACTTTTCAGTGGTGGGAAGCTAGTGTCGCCTTGCTAAGGAGGATGAGAGAAGACGGACTTCAGCCGGATATTCAAACTTTCAGTTCTTGTATAAGTGCTTGTGAGGCAGCTGGGCAGTGGCAACGCGCCCTGGCAATCCTTCAATCCATGATCGATTCAAATCCTGAGGGGAATGAGGCAAAGTTTCTGAATTTATTCTGCTTTAATGCAGCCATTAGCTCATGCGAAAAGGGAGGGGCGTGGGTGGAGGCTCTAGAAGTCTACGAACGCATGATAAGCTATGGAGGGCCGCTCCAACCTAACTTTGTAACTCTGAGCTCTCTTGTTCTTGCTCTTGCCAATGCTGGACAAAAAGAACTCGCAGACTCCAAATATTTAGAGGGTTTGACAAAGCTCAGAATTGTCAAGCCATGGCGAACAACCAGAGATAGCAATGGAGATGCCATCAAAGCAATGGACCTGCATAAGTTTAATGCCGCCATGGCATGCAGTGCAGTTCGGGGCTTTTTGGATCCGCTGCTGAAGAGGGGGGAAGATTCAGTGATTGAAGAAGACCTTATCATTATCGTGGGAAAAGGTCTTCGAAGCGCCGAAGAAGCTATTCTCCTTCCGACTCTACAAGAACTCTTACGCAAAGAGTATGGAATTTATGCGGAAGCTGACGCTGGAAACAAGGGACGCATAGTGATCAAGTCAAAGGAATTACGTGAGCTGATTGCAGGGAGAAGTTGGTGACAGATCTTGTCAGCAATTGTCCTGGTGGAAGCAATATGTTCTGGACCGAGAGGCTTTGTACTCCTCCTATCACGAACACAAATGAAAACTTAAGAAGTCAGCTTTAGTCAGTTTCATTCGTACATCTAAAAAGAAGTCTGCAAAATTCCTTTCTTAAATATTCGTGCTGCGATCTGAGCACAATCTCAAATTGATGTCTACTTCTGCGGCGATGCAATCTTGTTCGCAAAGCATACCGAATCATCAGAGGCGTCATCCCTGTTCCGTCTCGTCACTGGAACTAGACTCTTCCTTGGACGCATCGCGCGTCTTGTACCCGCCGTAACCAATGAGGCCCTCGGCCGTCCAATTCAAATGTTTTTTCACGTATTCTACAAACCCAGGTTCAAACGATCTTTCTCGTCGGAGTTGAGGAGGTTGAGGATCACATTTCGCCTCAATTCCGGTCCATTCCGATACTCGCTGAATGAGATGTTCCGTTCCACGCCGAAGCAAATATTCATACTGGACCGTCCAGAGTCCTGCCACTCCCTCGTAGTTCGCGATATCCAAATAATTTTGAATCTTGGCCGATCTCATATCCATCACACTTTTGAATGGTTGACCACCACTGTTGGGTCTCATTTCGTAAAAAGGTTCCTGTTCAGAAAATCTCAGTTTCTGGGGATATTCTTCTTTCGGTACAGGTTCTTGTATGCAAGACACAATATCCTGATAAATAAAGTTTTGCTGACAGGGTGTCGTTGCGGTACTATTGTTGGCGTCTGTAATAGTTTTTCCAATCTCAATGTCTTCTCCGATGCGCGGAGCCGTCCACGGAATGGTCAAAAATTCCTTCCATTCCTTTTGAATGTGCATCGAGGAATGATGCGGAACTCGTTGCATGGCCTTTAACCAATCGTAGGGATTGCGAAATTGAGCAATCACCAACGTATCATGAGGATATGCCGAGGAATTTTCGTATTGGAACCAATGCTTGTATCGTGTCAGATGTCGTTGCACTGGAATGGAATGATTGAAGCACTCTTGCAAGTGCCTTTAAGAAACGAATGTGATGTTTGTCATTGGGCAAGGTGAGACCATCATTCAATCAATTTCAATTTAACTGCCAATACAACAATTGAGTTATACTGTTATACTTACTCCAAAGACCATCGTGTTCCCGAGTTTCGTTCTCCCAACAAGGAAATCTGCCGTATCTTTGGTTGTCCGTGACTGTTGGTACTCGTGTCCACTGCTCTAGTAGTAGCTACTGTTTCTGTTTCAGTTTCCGGTTCAGGCGATGAATCTGGCTTGGTGTAATCTGTCATAATGGATGTCGATCTTTGATCGCTACCATTGGCCAGACCGCCTCCTCCCAATGTTTGCTTGGTTGTCGTGGAAGTCGAACGTAGACTAGCGTCCCCCTTCGGAGTGGACGTCTTGTACACTGCCATGGATACCAAGACGACCAGTCCTAGGCCCAATGCAAGCAATGTAAATTGCTTGCGCTTCGTAGTAGATGGATTGCCGATGTTGTTGTTTTTGTGAATTTCTACCATGGTTGAAAGGTGAGTTAAGTTGTGTGAAATAGTTTCTGCGAAAGGTGAACCGATATTATACTAGTACGAGGTAATGAATAGAGGAGGAATTCAAGAACCTCGGGATTTTATATTAATATTGGTCTCTGGATTTCGCTGGTAGCAATCTGGTGAACGTGGAATGCTGAAACGAAACTATTGAAATACAATATTATTACTTAATCAAACAAACGCAAGAGCAGTGGAATCAGTTGAGGTCTTCTCTGTTTGTGTTGTGAATTGATGATGTTTCGTTGCGGATTGAAGAAGGTTACGTTTTGCAAGTTTCTATAAAAAATCTGATTCTTGTTAATTAAAACGTGTGTTAAAAAAAATGATGATTCGGAAACAAGCGCGCATCCAGCTTTTTTCGTTTCAATGCACTCTCTTGCGTGAGTCGAGCAGCTTCTGGACTTAATCAATCACGAATATCACGTCATGTTCAAATTGGAAATGCACCATCCAACAAAAACAACGAAGAAAGAACGTCGCTATCTTTCTGTACGATTGCATATCTCGTCTGCAACTTGTTGTCCTCGTTCCTACTTAAGGAGCATCAAAGCATCGCCATGGGCCGGAAGAAAAACACGCCCAAAAGATCGGAGGCCACGGGAAATTTCTCTTCCGAATATCTTGGGCTGTATGGAGCTACTGTTGGTGAGTTTGTTGCACCGACGACGGCGGCGGCGACGACGACGGCACGGCAAAACAACAGTGGACAAGATCGAGTCAGAGATACTTCTACCGCAGCTATTGAATCGTCGCAGAAACTATCACCATGCAATACCAATACCAATGATGATGTTGATGTTGATATTGATATTGGAAACGAAGGTGGTGCCAGAAGAGAGGCAAAATCAAACAAAAAGAATAAGGCAGTCGTTTTTGCGGAAGGCTTCATCGCTGCTACTGTCGAGACTTTACCAGTTCAAGAAATTGAAATCGTGACAGAAGATTCAATAGTAATTGAAACGATCAAAGGTGGCAATGCAACACAAGCTGTCAAAGTCCCAACCATTCGTTACAACTTTTGCAATCCCACCAGCAGACAGCAAGAAGAAGAAGAAGAAGATTCGGAAGAACAGGAACTTCTTTTGCAGTCCTTTTCCTTGAACGCCAACACATGTCGTCTCGAACTACCTCTACTCAGCAAAAATGATGCTTCCCAGAAAGAATGTTCTTTGGATCATCCTTTCCCAATACACACTGCCGGAGGAGCTATTGGCCTACTGCAGTTCTGTCTGAAACATTCAACAACGGCTGCTGCCGCAAACAATCTTCAGCACGATGTGGAAAACATTGGATTAGCCGTTGAACACGGCCTTTTTCGATTAACCCTGACTCCCTCTCGACACTATACACAAGTGAATCTGCAGCAGCAGCAGCAGCACTGTGAAGTCAGGTTGGTCTTGACTAGTCGATCCTTTGACATTTGCTGTCCAGCTAGATTGCCCGTCAAGAGTAGCAAGGCATCCAAACTTTACCAGGCAGCCTTATGTCTCCAGCGTGCCTTGGCCGAATTGTTTCCATTTCAGAAAGAATTCTTTCCACTAGCAGCACAAAGTAGTCAGCACCACCATCCTATTACGGCCAAAGGAATCTATGCTCTTGTTGACAACAAGAACTTCAGAGCCCATTTGACCCAAAAAAGAACTGCTACTAATGATGGCAAACTCGAAATTCCAGGTTTCGTACCTACCTTACGACCGTACCAAGAAGCAGCAGTTCATTGGATGCTGGAACGGGAACGTGGTGAAGTGGTAACGACTGCCAATGAGTGGGAGTTGGCTTGGCTGGTGGTCCTTCCATCAACAGATCCCGAAACACAAGGTCGGGTCGTGTTTTTGCCCGAGTACACGTACGAATTACGAAACCAGAAGGATGCAATCTGCATTTTCTTTTGCCCCTTTACTTGTTGGCTCGCCAAGACATTAGATGAGGCCAGATCCATGACACTGGCCAAGGATCAACGGACTCATAGTTCAAACACAACTCCCAGCACAACGAAGTCATTTCGGGGAGGAATCCTTGCAGAGCAGAGTAAGTACAGTTTTTTTTTTTAGAAGTGTGCATATTTCCACGGAGCTTGTTCTTGCTGACTTGCTCGTCTCCATTCTTTAGTGGGACTGGGGAAGACTTGTGAGGTTTTGGCGTGTATCCTTGCCAATCCAGATCCAGAGCTACATGCTACTGTGCAGGATGAAACATCCGCCAAAGTCGTGTCGTCATCTTCGTCTTTCTCTTCTTCGTTGTCGTCGAGAAATTCCTCATTAACTTCCTTGGCAGTAGTTGGCCAGGATGGGGAGGCGTCTAATGCTGATATGCAGATCGAAAGTGATCCGGTACAATTCGAAGAAACCTGGGTCGATTGTGACGAGCACGAACTTGGGGCCTGCATTTGTGGAACATTGATTTCCATTTTTCCTTCTTCGAAAGCGGACTCTGTTGTGATTTGCTCGACGTGTAGAGAACCGATGCATTGGGACTGCGCTGCGTACCAAGCCGAACGGAAACAAATTTCACATTTGTCCAAGGGTATCCTCTTTCGAAAGAGATTTTCAGACGAAGTCTATGTATGCAAGTTATGTCCTGACCAGTTCTGCCCGTGCTGTGTGTCAGAAAAGGCATCGAAGAACACTAAAGATGGTTTGCTTTCCAAAACTCGCAGCCGCGCCACAGTGATCGTCACTCCGCCTGCCATCTTGAGTCAATGGGAAAGAGAAATACAGCGCCACACGAAAACTGCCGATGGAAGCCACCATCTAAAAGTTGTCAAATATCCTGGAGTTCGGAACCTCTTACGAGATGGACGTCACAATGACGACAGTTTTCGCTTGTTGCACCCGCGTTGGCTGGCTGATACTGATATCATCCTGATGACATTTGATGCGCTGCGACATGACCTTGGACACTCTGACTCGAATCCATTTGCCGCTGGGACAGGAAGAACATCTCTTCGAAAACGCAAGCGCTACAGAGTTGTTCCTTCGCCACTTTCTTCGATTTTTTGGTGGCGTGTTTGTCTTGACGAAGCCCAGCGCATCGAAACACCTACAGCGGGATCTGCGCAGATGGCTTTGAAATTAGACACTCAGCTTAGATGGGCAGTTAGTGGAACACCAATCGGCAAAGGGAGGCTTGAAGATTTGTTCGGTTTGCTTCTTTTCCTTCAAGTTACACCTCCCTTCGACCAAAAGGCCTGGTTTGAACGATGTTTTTCTGCGAGAGCGAGTGGCTACCTCGGTAAGCGCCTTCAACATCTTCTGGGGAAGGCGTTTTGGAGATCCACCAAGGCTCTGGATATTGTCGCGGAACAGATGGGAGTACCACCACAGGTGGAGACGACGAGTATCTTGAAGTTTTCGAGTGTAGAGAAACATTTTTATAAACGACAATTGGAAACTACCGTGGAGATTGCTACGGATATCACAAAGCTGGACTTAAAAAGGAAAAATGGCGGAAAAGGGAGTTTTGACATTTTAACACGTGAGTTGCATAAATTGAGAGCTGCGTGCTGCCATCCCCAGGTAGGTTGCCATGGCCTGGCAAAGAAAAATCGTACTGGCAGCTCTGAAGGCGCAAAAGTCTTGTCCATGGCAGAAGTCCTTGATCGACTTATAGACGATGCAAAAAATCAGTGCGAAGAGGCTTTGCGTGTTGTTCTCTTTCACAGCAATCCAATGGCCGCGATTGCCAGGCTGAAGGTTGCTGCCAAAAATGATCACCAGATTGAAATGGTGACAGAAGCGGATGTATATCTATGCAGCCAGAGCAGCAAGCTTTACCAAGACGCATTGGATCTTGCAGATGAAAATGCTCATCCGAGTCTATTGACTGGACATGCAATGTTAAGCGGTAGTCGTGGCTTTCGGTCGTCACAAAAGTATTTCAGGAATGGAAAGGCATTGCTTGACTGGCAAATACACAGAGAAGGGCAAGATACAAAAAATCTCCGCAGCCCCGAATCAAGACTGGCGGCCAACTTTGAGTTTGAAGGACAACCCAAAAAGATGTGCCAAATTCGGTTGCGACCAGTTTCCACGTTACCTGCCGATTTGGCTTCGGAATCTTCTTGGAAGCTGCGCTATCCTCGTGATTGCGTCTTGCAGGTCTCTAATTCGACCCTCGGTGGCGAGTTCGTCGACATTTTGTCCTTTGCACTCCCAGACCTGAGAAATAGAGGTAGCGATGCTGACGACTGGACAATCCATGGTGGATTTTGGATTTATCGCTCTAAATTGTGGAGGCTTGTGATTAAGAGTTTCCATGACAAAAAGGAACCAAACGTTGCCGCTACCAGCGGCGAGTACGTTGGCATCGAAGTCGAGCTGTTCGAGCCCACTGTTGGCAGCGACTCGCTCCAGCGTTTGCACACTCTTCATAATGCTATTATATCTTTTCGGCAACTTCAGTCTACTATGGAGAGCACCAATGCTACTGAAACATCTACTGATGAGGTCAAACTAGCTCTTGCGATAACACCTGGCCAAATCGAGGAAAGAGTTCTTGCGATGGAGGCAGATGCGGCACGTATTGAGCAATATCATCTCGAGTATGCCAAGACAATTCGCTTGGAGAGCCGCAGACATTTGGAGAGCCTGTCAACCCAAAGAGAATCAATTGAGCAAGAATTGTTTCATCTTTCAAAACCTCACGGAGCTCGTAAGCCCTTAGGGTTCTGGGATGTAAGATGGTGGGATGATGCCCTGGTTGCAATACGGCTAAACTGTAGTCCGGTGGAGCAGCTCGTCTTATGCGACAAGGTGTCTGAAGCCATAGGTTCCTGTAGCGGTGTATCAAAAGCATTTCCGTCATTTCAGGATGTTCGAGGACTGCACATTGCCCTAAAGCTTCGATTGGAGGACACTTTGTCTGCTTTTGAGAACGGACAAGAAAAGGAGTGCATTCAATCTGTTCTAGCCATGTCTCCAAATCCATCATTAGCGGAACTCCTCGAGAATCAGATTTGTGGTGTCTGCAAGGCTGACTGGGGACAGAGAGGGCCCAAGTGTCGCCATTGCGTTGTCGGTGACAAACTGAAAGAAATTGATACCGAAAAGCTAAAATTGGAAAGGGCGATTCTGGATGCTGTGCTGAAATTTTGCAAAACCACCCGCTCTGGAACACGGAACACTTCTGTTCTAAAAAACATTGCAAAAGTAGCGACCAAGTTCTTTGAAGTCTATGATTCTTCTCGCAAAGAAGTTCTGGCGGCTTCTAGGCTATGGAGAATCCATCTTG
>Ga0100392_1001565_pt1 | contig 21251 bp, 15 predicted proteins | sample CryGeymeta201516_FD_81548 | JGI IMG/M metagenome (GOLD analysis project Ga0100392, IMG submission 81548) | Groundwater microbial communities from Crystal Geyser aquifers in Utah, USA - Crystal Geyser metaG 2015-16 | ecosystem: Environmental > Aquatic > Deep subsurface > Groundwater | place: USA... | reverse complement strand
CGCTGGCAGCGACCTGCTCAATGGGCACGGAAAGGGCGAGGTGATCGATATTCGCTTTGCTGTCGAACGCCTGCATGATCTGTTCGATATGGGCATCTGTGAGGATGTTGTTGTTGGTCTCTTTTTTAAACAGGCCGCTGGCATCAATAAACTGGGTGGTGGTATCGGTTTTGTGTTTGGAGAGCACCAGAATATTCACCGCGATGGTGGTGCCAAAAAACAGGTTGGGCGCGAGGGAAATCACCGTTTCGACATAGTTGTTATCCACCAGATATTTGCGGATTTTGGCTTCAGCACCGCCACGGTAAAAAATGCCGGGGAAGCAGACAATGGCGGCGCGGCCTTTGCCGGAGAGGTAACTGAGGGCGTGCAGCACAAAGGCAAAGTCGGCTTTGGATTTAGGGGCAAGCACACCGGCCGGGGCGAAGCGGTCATCGTTGATCAGGGTGGGGTCGTCGCTGCCGATCCATTTCACCGAATAAGGCGGATTGGAGACGATGGCATCAAAGGGTTTGTCGTCGCCAAAATGCGGATCTCGCAGCGTATCACCCAACTGGATATTGAACTTATCGTAGTTGATGTTGTGCAAAAACATGTTCATCCGCGCCAGGTTGTAGGTGGTGTGGTTGATCTCCTGCCCCCAAAAGCCGTCTTCAATAATGTGGGCGTCAAAATGCTTTTTGGCTTGTAGCAGCAGCGAGCCAGAACCGCACGCGGGGTCATAGATTTTATTGACGCTTTTCTGTTTGTGCATGGCCAGTTGGGCGATCAGCCTGGAAACGTGTTGCGGAGTGAAAAACTCACCACCAGACTTGCCGGCATTGGCGGCATAGTTGGAGATGAGAAACTCATAGGCATCACCGAACAGGTCGATCTGGCTGCCATGAAAGTCGCCAAAGTCGAGCCCGGATACACCCTTGAGCACAGCGGCCAAGCGAATGTTTTTGTCTTTAACCGTATTGCCCAGGCGGTTACTGGTGGTATCAAAATCGGCAAACAAGCCTTTGATGTCGCCTTCGGAAGGGTAGCCATTAGCGGAAGATTCAATCGCAGCAAAGATGGCGGCCAGATCGGTATTCAGGCTTTCGTTGGTGTTGGCATCTTTGGCGACGTTAGCAAACAGCTGGCTGGGGTAGATGAAGTAGCCTTTGGTTTTAATGGCATCGTCTTTGATCTCCGGGGTGATAACGTTGTCGCCTAACTTTGCATAATTGATGCTGTCGTCATCGGCCTCGATGTAGCTGGAAAAGTTTTCGCTGATAAAGCGGTAAAACAGAGTGCCGAGTACATACTGCTTAAAATCCCAGCCATCCACTGAGCCTCGTACATCGTTGGCAATTGACCAGATTTGGCGTCGCAGTGCGGCGCGTTGTTGGGTGCTTGTCATTTCATTTTTCCTGTCAATAAGTGATGGCGGCGCAAAAAACTCACCAATCGTGGCGCCAGGCTGTGAATAGTCGCAATCACCTCACTGCTTCGACGGTCTCATTGTTCGGCCATTGCACCTTGTATTTGTCGCTTTTCTTAGCCATCCTGGGGTAGAAAGAGGTCGTCCATAAACATACCCGCTTCGTAGGTCGGCAATGGGCTGACATTATACTGGGAAATGGATCAGCATTTTTCTATTTTTTCGCTAATGGCCGATAATCCCGCTTCGTTCAGGGGTGAAACCCCGATCCGTTCATGGATCGGGTAGCTTTGGCCGCCTGGATAAATGACCCACAGATAGTCGAGCTCCAAGCTCTCAAGGGCACTTAACATTGAGCGGGTCATTTTGGGGGCCTCGCTGAATTTGAATTCGATGGCATAGTTCCGGCCCCCTGCAACAAAAAAAAGATCGACTTCAGCGCCACTGTGTGTTGCCCAGAAATAGGCATCTTTCGGTCGAACGATACGCATGACCTGTTCTAAGGCAAACCCTTCCCAGGAAGATCCCAGCGCAGGGTGGCCCAGCAGCTGATGGTAGGTTTCGAGTCCGAGCAGACTGTGCAGTAATCCCGTATCACGGAAATAAATTTTTGGTGACTTGACCTGGCGCTTTTTGAGATTAGCGTGCCAGGGTTGCAGCTGGCGCAACATATAGGCTGAGGTCAGGATATCGAGATAATGACGCACTGTTTTGTCGGATAAACTGAGCGAACGCCCCAGTGCTGAGCCATTCCAGATCTGTCCATGGGTATGGGCTAACATTGTCCAGAACCGGCGCATGGCCGTCACCTGAATATTAATGCCGAGTTGAGGCAGGTCCCTTTCCAAAAAGGTTCGGATGAACCCTTCGCGCCAGGCCAGACTGTCAGCTTCGTTCTTCGCCAGAAAAGAACGAGGAAACCCGCCCCTCAGCCAAAGCTGCTGGCCTGCTGAACTTGCCGTTTCGAGCAGATCAAAACCACCCAGATCGATGAATTCGATGCGCCCAGCCAGGGTTTCAGAAGCGCCCTTGATAACTTGCGGTGATGCGCTGCCAAGAATCAGATAGCGGGCCCGATGTTCGGACTGGTCGACCAGAACCCGTAAGATACTGAAAAGTTGGGGCATCAGCTGTATTTCATCGAGCACGACCAGCCCGTCAAGCGATGAAAGCAGCAATTCGGGATTCTGTAGCCGTTGTTGATCCGATGGAGCTTCAAGGTCGAAATAATGTGATACCTGATTGGTAGAAAATGCTTTTGCCAGGGTGGTTTTACCGCACTGGCGTGGCCCGAGCAGCGCGGTCACCGGCGACCGTGTGGTTGCAACCGACAGAGCATTAAGATAGTGAGAGCGCGTCAACATAGAAGAGCTTTATCATTGAAAATTCGGCGTGTCAATCCGAAAATTCAATGATATTGAATTGACTGGGTTCGGGTATTGCGAGACGGGAGTGGAACGAGGCAAGGCACCCTCTGCGGTTTAAAAGATCGGTCTGCCTACCTTTAGTTTTCAATGCGCCAGCAATTATGAATGCGGGGGTTGCGGGCGAAATCGGGCGGCAGGGTGGTGGCACTCAGGTCTTCAATTTTCAATGCGTCCAGCTGATCAAAATCCATTTTGAAACTGCGCAGGTTGTTGGAGAAAATCAAAAGGCCCCCGGGGGTCAGCAGTTTTATCACCGTTTGCAGCAGGCCAACATGGTCACGCTGAATATCGAAATTGTCGCTCATGCTCTTTGAGTTGGAAAAGGTCGGAGGATCGAGAAAAATCAGGTCGAAGGCCTGGGCTGGCGCTTCTTTAAGCCAGGCCAGACAGTCGGCCTCAATCACCTGATGTGCCGTGCCGCTGAAACCGTTAAGGGTCAGATTTTTGCGTGCCCATGCGCAGTAGGTGTGCGACATATCAACGCTGGTGGTTGTTGTGGCGCCACCGGCGGCGGCGTAAACGCTGGCCGTGCCGGTATAGGCAAACAGATTGAGAAAATTTTTGCCCTCGGCCAGTTCGCCGATAAGTTTTCGGGTCAGGCGATGGTCAAGGAAAAGCCCGGTATCCAGGTAATCACTCAAATTCACCAGAAAATGGAGCTGCCCTTCGCGCACTTCCTTGAGTTGCCCCCGTCGATTTTGAGGTTGGTACTGATTTTTGCCTTTCTGCCGCAGGCGTTGCTTGACGTGAATGGCACTCTGGCTGACATCAAATACTTGAATCAGGGCTTCCAGGGCTTCGGCCAGGCGGCGGGCGGCTTTTGACGCCGGAATATCTTTGGGGGCCTGGTATTCGGCGAGATGTAGCTCATCTCCATAGACATCAATGGCCAGGTTGAATTCGGGCAGGTCGGCATCATAGATGCGATAGCAAGCAAGTTTTTCCTGTTTGATCCATGACGCCAGTTTTTTGCGGTTTTTGCGGAGTCGATTGGCAAGCATTTCGGCCTCGGCGGACAGTTTGCGCTGCACCGGTTTGCCCGCGCCATCGGCCAGAGATTTCCAGTGGTTGGTTGCGTCGAGGTGAAAATGGAGTAGTTGGCATTTCAGGGCGCCGTTGTAGAGGGGGGTGCGCCGGGCAGCGCGCAGGCCGATCGCCCGGCCCAGTTCGACCTGGCTGGTGATGATGCCGGCCTGCCAGCCCTGGAAGAGGGTCATCTTTTCACCGAGTCGATTGTAGAGCGAGGGCAACGCGGCGACCTCTCCTAAACGCTCACCGTAAGGGGGATTGGTGGCCAGGAGCCCGGTGGTGCAGGGTGGCTTTTCGACCAGATCCAGTTCGCGGCGTTCAAAATGCAGCCAGCGTTCAACCCCGGCGGCGCGGCCATGCTCCCAGGCCTGGCGAATGGCGCGACTCTGTTCATCGTAACCGATCATCGGCGGCTGGCGACGGGCAAGACCAGCGGCCTGGCGTTGTTGCGCTTCCTGGCGCAGCTCATCCCAGCCCTGACCATTGAACTGTTTCCAGCCGGTGAAGCCGAAGTGATCGCGCAGCAGGCCCGGTGCGCTGTCGGTGGCCATGAGGGCGGCCTCGACCGCCAGAGTTCCCGAGCCACACATGGGGTCGACAAAGGCACCACCAGCGGCATGAATGTGTGGCCAGTCGCAGCTGAGAAGAATGGCGGCCGCCAGATTTTCCTTGAGGGGCGCGCCCAGGCCGTCGCTGCGGTAGCCGCGCTTGTGCAGGCTGGAGCCGCTCAAGTCAATACTGAGGGTCGCCTGATTTCTGAACAGATAGAGGTTCAGGCGTAAATCGGCCTGCTGGGGAGCGATATCCGGGCGCCAGCCGCAGGAGTTGCGCAGCTGATCGACCACCGCATCTTTGACGCGCAGCAGGGCAAAGCGCGAATGGTCGAGGTTTGATTGGGCAACATGGGCGTCGACGGCCAGGGTGCGACCCTTGTCCAGGTGCTGACGCCAGTCAATTTGCAAAACCTGGGCATAGAGCTGATCAGAATTGTCGGCGGGGAATGCGGCAATCGGCATCAGAATCCGACTGGCGAGTCGTGACCAGAGACAGGCGCGCAGGGCAAGCTTCAGGGGCCCGTTGAAGTGAACACCACCCATTTCTTCAACAACCTCTGCGGCCCCCATGGCGGTGAGTTCGGCGGCGAGGAGTTTTTCCAGCCCGTGAGCGGCCGTGGCAAAAAAAGTTTGTTCTGATGACATGGATGAGTTCTCAAAAAATGGGTAGGGGAGCCCCCCTGTGGGCTCCCTCGGGAAAAATTCCAAACCGTTCAAAAACCGGGCAGGCACGGGGGCCCGTCGTCCCTACAGGCGTTTTAAAATCAGTTTCTGCTCGGGGTGGCTGTTGTTCCAGTTTTTGAGGGCCTCTTCGCTGGCGAGAACACAGCTGGCGTTATGGGTCGATTCGACCAGCCAGCGCTGGGCTGCGGCCATGAGTTGTTTGCGGTCGACGGCGAGCAGGCGTTGACGCATGCGGTTGCGCATTTCCAGGCTTAAGCCCTGGCGGCGGTTGGCGAACTCGCGGCTGCCGTTGCCCGAGGGCGACAAGGGTTGATCCAGATCGCTGAATACCGCCAGAATCGCTTCCTTGATGCTTTGGTCCTGAAAGGCCCCGCGTGCCGCCCAGGCGATGGCGTCGGTGTAAACCTTGAAGGTGCGTTCGAGGTGCGGGTCGCGGTAGGACAGCAGGGAAAAGAGCCCCGATTCGGCGTTGTGACCGGCCATGCCGCCATAGGCGCCACCTTTTTCACGGATTTCGCGGTGCAGATATTCGGCGCGCATCAGCTTGCCCAGCACCACCAGTGGGGCAGCGTCGGCATCCTGGTAGGGCGGCGCCATGAAAACCTGGGTGACATAGTTGACCGGCACCGAATAAATCCAGCCCTGATGTTGTTCTACCGGCGCCGGCAATGCCATTTCACCCGCGGATTTTGTCGCTGGTGGAAGTTGCGCCAAGAGTTGCTTCAAGGGCGTGCGGAAGGCGTCGAAAGCCTCGGCTTCCGCAGTCAGCAGCAGGTGCAGTTGGCCGCGACAAAAGAGGCGTTTGGCCATGGCTTGCAGGCAGGCGGCGGTGTGTTTTAGCTCGGTGTCGCTGCGGCTTGCCAGTTGCTGCATCAGCGCCACCTGTTCGAGCCCCGACCAGAGTTCGCGCAGGCGTGCCGCCGGGGTTAAATGGGCGGCTGCCGCGCGCGCGGCATAAGAATGACCGCTGGATGGCACCGAGTTAGCGAGGGAAATGCGCAACTGGTCGAGCACCTGCCTGATACGGGCAATATCGCTGAAATCGATTGCGGTGAGAATTTCGCCCAGCAGTTCCGTCAGGGCGGCGGCATGGCGCACCAGGGCTTTGGCCTTGATTTCGAAGCTGGGCAGATACTGCTGATTGTCCAGGGGGCTTTCCAGCAGGGAGGTGCGTGCGCTGATGCCGCCGGAGACGGCTTCGATGCGCTGGGCAAGCTCGACATAATCGCTGCATTTGGTTCCCACCTGGGTCAACAGGGCGCTGAACAGGGGCAAGAGGGGTAACTCCTCGGCGCTCAGTGCTCCCAGGGGCAGATTGAGGTGAAGATAGCCAATGCCGTTGGTCGGCTGGTCACAGACGTTGAGGGTTGCGCCGTCAAGGACTTCTTCGTGCAACGCAATGGCGCTTTCCGTCTCTTTGATATCCGTCAGCTCCAGGGTTGGCAGACACGCGAGATTCTCGTCCTCTTCCTGCGCCTTTTGCAACGCCAGGGCTCGTTCAATAATCTGCGTTTTATCCGTTTCACTCAGTTGGGCCGCCAGTTTGGCCAGTTTTTCCCGCTGGGCCTGTTCTTCCTTTTGTCGCAGTTGCTGATCGGGTTCGAGGAGCAAGCGAACTCGGTGGGGGTTGTCGAGCAGCCAACGGCGCAGCAGTTGTTCCAGGTAGGGCCCGGCGTCGAGACGGGTGCGTAGCTCGGCAAGTTGGTGATCAAAGTCGAGGGCTGACAGGGGATCGCCGCCATGGAGCCAGGGCCCGAGCATGCGCATCAGCAGCAGCAGGCCGTAGGGATAGCTATCGCCGCTGACTTCACGATTGGAAAATTCCAGGCGATGAATCGCCGCTTCAATGCGTTCGGGGCTGAAACCGCGACGGGCAATCTGTTCCAGAGTTTGCAGAATCAGGTCTTCGATCTGGGCGGCCTTGTCGGGATCGGTGCCTTGCAGGCCAACGGCAAAACAGGTGGTACGGTTATCATCCTGATAACCGCAACCGGGGGCCAGGTTGGCGCCTAATCCCGAATCAATCAGGGCTTTGTAGAGGGGGGCCGCCGGATTGCCCAGCAGTAGCGCGGCCAGCAGGGTCAGGCCCAAGCGCTCGACGCTGTCATTGATTTCGCAGGTCAGCCAGGCGACTTGAACCATGGAGCGTCCCTGGGGATTTTCGCCGGCATCCAGGGGATAAAATTCGTGAACCTGGCGCGGGCTGGCATAAAACTGTTCCGCCGGCACGGCACTGTGGGTTTCCAGCGAGGTAAAGTGGTCAAGGGCCAGCGCATTGACCCGCGCCAGCAGATGCGACAGGTCAAGCTCACCATAACTGAAGCACCAGGCGTTGGACGGATGGTAATAGCGGGCGTGGAAGTCGCGCAGCTGCTGCCAGCTGAGGTTTGGAATTTCGGCGGGCTCGCCACCCGAATTGTAGTGATAGGTGGTGGTGGGGTAAAGGGCGCGACTCAGGCGGCGGGAGAGCAGGGATGAAGGGTCGGACATGGCACCCTTCATTTCGTTGTAAACCACCCCCTTGTAGACCAGGGGCGATGCCGGATTCTCTGGCTCTTCAAATTCGAGTCTATGCCCCTCTTGAGAGAAATCCCGCTCACTCAAATTGGGAAAAAAGGCGGCATCCAGGTAAATCGACAGCAGATTATCGAAATCTTTGTGGTTCTGACTGGCAAAGGGATAGAGAGTCCAGTCACTGGCGGTCATGGCGTTCATGAAGGTATTGAGGCTGCGTTTGAGCATGGAAAAAAAAGGATCACGCACGGGGAAATTCCGTGAGCCGCACAGGGCAGTGTGTTCGAGAATATGTGCGACCCCGGTGGAATCCTGCGGCGGGGTGCGAAAACCGACCCCGAACAGCATATTACTGTCGGCGCGTTCGAGGTGCATGTGTCTTGCGCCGGTTTTCTCATGGCGCAGGCGAATCATACGGGCCTTGATGCCGGGAATTTCGTCAATTTTCTCAACCACAAACCCGTGCAGCTTTTGCCCAGGCTCAAGCAGGTTCTTTTTCATCGGGACAACTTTCTTTTGCTAATGGGTGACTTAGACTTTGGGGTCGCATCGGTTAATTTATGCGCCAAATTTCCCCAATCTTAGCCGAGAGCCGGGCAGCTGACCAGCGGGCCGGACAATTTTTTTCGAAATAACCGCGCGCCGGAAGAAAAAAACTGTTCACAATTTTTCAGCCGAATTCAATAAATAGGATTCATTGGTGTAACTTTTGTGGCAAAACTCGCTTAATCCCTTGATTTTGACGACTCGAAACGTTAAAACTGTCCGATGTTTTTGGCGGCTCTACCATTCAGAAAGACCTTCCTGGCTTTTCGCGGCGACTGATGCTGATTTTCATTCAACGTTACTATGTGTTTGTTTTTGTTGTTCTCAGCTGTCTCTGCGGTCTGGCGCTGGGAAAGCTGGTGGCAAGCGAACTTGGCAATCGGCTTGAACCGCCGCTGATCAGCGCGCAACGCACTACGCCGTCTGCCATCGAAACGGTCGCAGAGCCCAGCCTGGCCGATTACGCGGTTATTTTGCAGCGCGATATTTTTAACCCGGCGGGGGGTGAGCAGAAATTTTCTGCAACCAGCTCGGAAACCGTAACCCCGGATCAGCCCAGCGGGGTCAAGAGAGCATCGACCAAGTGGGAATTGATCGGCACCGTGGCGGGCAGCGACGCCTTGGCGATTTTGAGCGACGGCAAAGAAACCTACCCCCGACCCCTGCATGGCGAACTGCCTGATGGTACAAAAATTGGTGCGATTGAGCGTAACCGGGTAACCCTGGAGTTTGCGGACGGCAGCTTCCTGGTGCTCGAAGCTCAGAAGGGCAAGCCCCTTGCCGCGGCGGGCAGTCGTGCGGCGCTCACGCCTTCATCGGTAGCCACACAAACCGGGGCGCAGATTGAAAGCCTTGACGAAAACCGCTGGCTGATCCCGGCTGAAGTGGCCGAGAATGCGCGCGGCAATGTTGGCGACCTGCTCAAACAGGCCCAGGCGGTTCCTTATCTTGAAAATGGTCAAACCACCGGTTTCCAGCTGCGCATGATTCAGGCCGGTTCACTCATTGCTCAGTTAGGTTTGCAAAAGGGGGATATTTTGCGTGAAGTCAATGGTCTGCCGCTCAATTCGCCGGAAAAGGCCTTGCAGGTTTTTGGACAACTGCGCCAGGCCAGCCAGATCAGTATTGGCCTCGAAAGAAAGGGCGAAGCCATGACCTTCGCATACGAGATAAGATGATAATGAAGAATTTTTGGCCCATTTTTTTGCTGCTGTTTTTTTCTCTGTTGGCCCCCCTGCCGGCGACTAGCGCCGAACCTGCGGCAGCGGAGCAGTTGTCCCTCGATTTCAAAGATGTCGAACTGGTTGATCTGATTAAAACGATATCGGAAATGACCGGTCGCAACTTCGTTTACGATGAACAGGTGCGCGGCAAGGTGACGGTTATTTCACCCAAATCCATGACCAAGGAAGAAGCCTATCAGCTCTTTCTCACGGTTTTGAATGTCAAGGGTTTTACCCTGGTGCCCAGCGGCAAGGTCAATAAAATTGTGCCGGTGCAGAATGCCAAACTCAATAATTTGCCGGTGACCGACGCCGAGGGCGAAAATTATGTCACCCGCCTGTTGACCCTGAAATATGCCGACGCCCAGTCCTTAGCCACGACCGTTTTAAGTCCCCTGATTCCCAAAACCAGCAATCTGACGGTTTATGAACCAACCAATACCCTGATTCTGACCGACAGTGCGGCCAACATTGAGCGCCTGGTAGAAATTATCGCCAAGCTGGATTTGCCCGCGGCGCTGGATCGCCTGGAAATTTTCGAGCTTGAAAACGCCAGTGCCGAAGAAATTGCCAAGATGATTAACTCGCTGCTGGTGAAGCAGAACAGTCCGCGCAGCCGTAGTCGCAAGGTCGCGACAGCTCAGGATAAGCCCGGCCAGGTCATCGCTTATCCGCGCACCAATACCCTGCTGGTGATTGCTTCGGATGATGAAATTACCCTGATTCGTAATCTGATTGAAACTTTGGATGTTGCCGGAGAGCAGGATCGCTCCAATATTAATGTCTATTACCTCAAAAATGCCGACGCCGAAGATCTGGCTAAAACCCTTAATGAAATTATGACCGGCAAAAAAACTGCCGCGGCGACGGCGCGCCAACCGGGTGGTGCTGTGGTGCCCAATCAGCCGTCAGGGCCTTTGGTTATCACCTCCGACAAACCGACAAATTCCCTTCTGATCAGTGCCGAACCCGACGAATTTGCCCAAATTAAGCAGGTGATCGAAAAACTCGATATCCGGCGTAACCAAGTGTATGTCGAAGCGCTGATTCTCGAATTGTCCATGGAGGCCACGCGTGATATCGGGGTGTCTCTGCAAGGAGCCGCCGAGGTCAACGGCAATGGCGTTATGCTGGGTACCAGTAATCTGAATACGGGCAGCGTCGGCTTAAGCAGCATCACGCCTAACGAAAGTGGCACTCTGCCGTTGCTGGCGCAAACGGTTCAGGGTCTGATGCTGGGCGGTATGTTCAACCCCATTACCATTAATCGTGGCGACGGTACCACTTTTACGGTGCCGGCACTTTCGGCCCTGATTCAGCTGTCGCAGGTCAGCAGGGATGTCAATATCCTTTCTGCGCCGCGCCTGTTGACCACCGACAACGAAGAAGCCGAAATTATTGTTGGTTCCAATGTGCCGATTATCACCAACCGCTTAACCGACACCGGCGGCAGCAGCGGTTTAGCCACCAGTGTGTCCATTGAGCGCAAAGATGTCGCCTTGACCCTGCGTTTCACTCCCCAGGTGACCGAAGATAATCTGGTGCGTTTAACAATTTTTGAGGAAATGACCGATATCGCCGGCACCCAGGTTGGTAATGTTAATGATGTTGGACCGACCTTTACCAAGCGTCAGTTGCGCAATACGGTGATTGCCGAAAATGGCAAAACGGTTGTGCTCGGGGGGCTCATCGGCACCAATGTCCAGGCGACGGAATCCAAAGTTCCCCTGTTGGGTGACCTGCCCCTGCTCGGCTGGTTGTTTCGCAGCAAGGGCACCAAATCGACCAAGACCAATTTACTGATTTTCATGACGCCACGGGTGATTCGCAACGCCAGTGAAATGAGTGAAATAACCCGTCAGGCGCAGCTCAACGCCGAAAGATTCCAGAGCGACGAGCTGAAAAAAACCATCGAAGAAAAGACCCTGCTCATCAACAGTCGTAACCAGCCTGAGCCGGTAGAAGGTTTGCGCCAGCCATGAGTCAGTGGCAAAAGCTCGGCGAAATTCTGGTGCGCGATGCGGGTTTGAGTCAGGCCACCCTTGACGCAGCTTTAGAGCGCCAGCAGCAGGAACCCGAGCGCCTTGGCCAACTGCTGCTCCAGCATTACAGCCTGAGTGAAAGCGCCCTGCAGCAGGCCCTTGCCACCCAGTTCGGGCTGGAGTTTCTCGCCGCTATCCCGGCAGTCAGCGGCGTGGCTGAACTGCTCGAACGCCTGCCCCTCGAATATCTTCGCGAGCAATGTGCTTTTCCCCTCGAACAAACGGATGGCCGATTAAAACTGGTTTTGGCCGATGTCTCCAACTCCCGGGTGCTGAATGACCTTGGCGCTTTGAGTGGCTGCCACATTCGCCTTTGTCTGGCAACCCGCGATGAAATTTTACGCGCCATCAATCAGGCCTATGCCCAGAAAGCCGGCGATACCAATTTAACCCCCGAGCTCGATGCCGAAGATGGTGACCTGTCCACCAATCTGGTACCGACCGATCTTCTCGACAGCAGTGACGAAGCGCCGATTATTCGCTTCGTCAACGGTTTAATCGCCCGCGCCTGTCGTGAACGAGCCAGTGATATCCACCTGGAACCCTTTGAAACCGAAATGAGTGTGCGCTACCGCATCGATGGCGTGCTCTATGAAATTCTCAAGCCGCCTCAAAAGGCCCAGGCGGCGATTATTTCACGACTTAAAATTATGTCGGGCCTGAATATCGCTGAAAAGCGCCTGCCCCAGGATGGACGTTTTCGGGTGCGGATTGCCGGGCGCGATGTCGATGTTCGGGTTTCGTCCCTGCCCACGGCCTATGGCGAACGCCTGGTTTTACGCCTGCTTGAAAAGAGCGGCAGCGTGATTGAACTGAGCGAAGTGGGGCTGGGGGATAAAATGCGTCAGCAGATCGAGCAGCTGATTTTACAACCTCATGGCATATTTCTGGTCACCGGCCCCACGGGTTCGGGCAAAACCACCACCCTTTATGCCGCCCTGAGTCGTCTCAATGATCGCAGCAAAAATATTATTACGGTTGAAGATCCGATTGAATATCAGCTCAACGGCGTCGGTCAGATTCAGGTTAATCCCAAAATTGAGCTGACCTTTGCGGTGGGCTTGCGTTCGATTCTGCGTCAGGATCCCGACATCATCATGGTCGGTGAGATTCGCGACGGTGAAACCGCCGAGATTGCGGTGCAGTCGGCCCTGACCGGACACATGGTTTTTTCGACTCTGCATACCAACGACGCCGCCGGTGCCCTGACCCGGCTCCTCGATATGAAAATTGAGCCCTTTCTGGTGTCATCGGCGGTCAATGGGATTCTGGCTCAGCGCCTGGTGCGGTGCCTGTGCCCCAACTGTCGCACCAGTTATGAACCGAGTGACGAGATGGTTCGCCATTTTGATGGCCTGCTCGATGAGCAGACTGACCGCCAATTCTTTCGCAGCGCCGGGTGCGAAAGTTGCCAGAATATTGGTTACCGCGGTCGGACGGGCATTTATGAGTTGATGATCATCAACGATGCTATTCGGGCGTTGCTGATGGCCGGTGCCGATGCCGGCACTATTCGCCACGCTGCACAGAAGGGCGGTATGCTCACCCTGCGGCAGGCTGGTCTGGAAAAGGCGCGCCAGGGAGAAACCTCCCTGGAAGAAGTGTTGCGGGTGACCCAGTTAGACAGCTAAGGACTCCGGTCGATGGCTTTTTTTGAATATCAGGGTTTTGACAGCGCGGGCAAAAAAGTCCGCGGCAGCATCGAAGGCAGCGGCCAGCGCACGGTGATCGCCAGTTTGCGGCAACAGGGGGTCTTTGTCAGCGAAATTTCCCTGACCGGTGCGGCCCGACCACAGACTTGGTGGCAGAAAATAAACACGTCGCGGGTGCCGGTGGAAGACCTGGCAGTGGCGACCCGGCAACTTTCCACCCTGCTTGGGGCCGGGCTGTCCCTCGAACTTTCCATCAGTACCGTCGCCGGCCAACTCGAACAGCCGCAACTGGCCAAGGCTCTTACCCGGGTGCGCGATGCCGTGGTCGAAGGGGAGCCCATGCATCTGGCCCTGGCGGCTGATGCACGCATTTTCCCGCCGGTTTACTTAAGCATGATTGAGGTCGGGGAAAACAGCGGCACCCTGGATCAGGCCCTGAATAACCTGGCCGATCTGCTCGAAGAGCAGGCCCGGCTGCGCAGTCGCATTACCGCCGCCTTGGCTTATCCCCTGCTCATGGCCCTGGTCGGCACCGGGGTGCTTCTGTTTCTGGTCGGTTTCGTGTTGCCCAAGGTGACCAGTATGCTGACGGAACTGGATCAGGTGTTGCCCCTGGCGACGCGCATGCTCATTGCCGTCAGCAATCTGCTGCGTGATTATGGGTGGCTGTTGCTGCTGTTGTTTGTGGCGGCGCTGGTGTTTTTTCAACGCTGGGCGGCGCGTGATCGGGGGCGTGAAACACTGGATCGCTGGAAATTGAAACTGCCGATTCTGGGCAAGCTCAGTCTGCTGATTGCTACCAGCCGTTTCAGCCGCACCCTGTCAACCCTTCTCGGCAGTGGTTTGCCCCTGTTACGAGCCCTGGAAATTACCGCCAAATTGCTGAATAATCGTGTTCTGCAGCAGGTGATTGAATCGGCCCAGCAGCAGATTCGCGAAGGCTCATCTCTGGCGGGGCCGCTGCATAAGGCGGCTATTTTCCCGGTGATGCTGACACAGATGATTGCCATAGGGGAAAAAAGCGGCGAGCTGGAACCTATGCTGCGACGGGTCGCCGATACCTGTGATCAGCAGATTGAACTGTCGATCAACCGCATGCTTTCCCTGCTGGAGCCGATTATGATTCTCTTTATGGGTACGGCGGTGGGCTTCATTGTGCTGGCAATTCTGCTCCCAATTTTTCAGGCCAGCCAGAGCCTGGGCTGAAAGACCTGGGAACGAATTTTCTAGAGGAGAAACGATGCAAAGGAATCAACGCAGAGGCAAAGATCAACGTGGTTTTACCCTGATTGAAATTCTGGTGGTAGTGGTGATTCTGGGGATTCTGGCCGGAATTGTGGTGCCGCGGCTGCTGGGGGAACCCGAAAAAGCCCGGCGTACCAAAGCTGAAATTCAGATTCGTGGTTTCGAGGAGGCTCTGGCGACGTTCAAGCTGGATAACGGCTTCTTCCCGACGACTGAACAGGGCTTGCAGGCGCTGGTGGAAAAACCGGCGACCGGGAAAATCCCGGCCCACTATCGCGACAAGGGCTACATCAAGAAAATCCCGATGGATCCCTGGGGGAACCCCTATGTTTATCTGTCGCCGGGAATCCACGACGATCATGATATTATCTCATACGGGCCCGATGGGGCCTCGGGCGGCGACGGCGATGATGCCGACATCAACAGCTGGGACATCGAATAATCAGGCCGGATTCACCCTCATCGAGCTGGCTTTGGTGGTGGTGCTCCTCGGCTTGCTGGCGGGCTTAACTCTGCCCATGCTCAACGGTCTGGGTGCCAATGCCCTGGAAACCAGCGCTCGACGGCTGGCGGGCACGGTCAAGTACCTTTACAATGAAGCGGTCATGAGCGGCCTCGAACACCGGCTGATTTTTGACCTGAAAGAACAGGGCTACCAGAGTGCCCGCATCAACCAGGCTGGCGAGGTGGAAGGGTTACAGGGTATCGGCAAGCCCCGTTCGCTGGAGCCGGGGGTGCGCTTCAGGGATATTTATCAACCTGGGCGTGGTGAGCAGACCGGCGGCGAGGTTACGACCGCGCTGCTGCCGGGGGGCTGGCTGGAAGAGACGGTGATTCACCTGCAAGACGAGAATGAGCGCGAACTGACCCTGCGTCTGGTGCCCCTGACCGGGTTGACAGACATTTATTCGGGGCGCAGGGATTTTCGATGAGGCCGCAGTCGCAATCCGGTGGTTTTACCCTGTTGGAGGTGATGGTGGCCCTGGCGATCGTCGGCATTGTGCTGGTGGTAATGCTCGGGCTGGTGCAACGCAATATTCTGCTGAATGACCATTTGCAGCAGATGACCCGTGCGACTCTGCTGGCCAAACAGCGTATGGCTGAGATTGAAGGGGGAATCAATCGTGATGCGACTCAGTTGCAGGGGGAATTCATCGCCCCCGATGAAGAATTCCGCTGGCAAATGACCTATACCCCCACTCCGATTATCGGGGTGCAGCAGGTTGATCTGGATGTTCTCTGGGGGGATGAAGCCAAAAATGAAAGGGTGACCCTGACCTCCTTTGTCAAAATGGCGGAACTATGAAGCGCTCAACCGGCTTCACCCTGCTGGAAGTGCTGGTGGCCATTGCCCTGGCGAGTATTTTGCTCACCAGCATCTATGGGGTTTTTACCGCGGCAAGCACGGCCAAACAGCAGGTGGAAAAGCAGGGCAATGCCCTGCATCTGGGACGGGTGGTGATTGCGCGTCTTGATCGTGAACTGCTGGGGCTGGCGATGACAACTCACGGCGGTGAAACCATCCTCAGTGGTGGGCTGAATGAACAGGGCGAAGCCTTCATTCGGTTGCTGACCTGGACGAACAGCAGTCCACAGCCAGGCCTGCGGGTGGTGACCTATCGTCTGGGGCCGGATCCCGACCGGCGTATGACCCTGTGGCGCACCGAAAAAAGCGTCTACCAGCGCGCTGAGGCCGGTGAAGAACGCCTGGCTCAGGGCATTGAAGCGATGACTTTTGAATTCTATGATGGCCAAAACTGGCGTGAAAGCTGGAGCACGGGTCGACCCAAACTGGTACGTTTGCGCCTGACCTTGCAGGATCGCAGCAGCTATCCCCCCCTGGTCAGCGTCTTCGACATGCCCCAAGCCGGGCGGTTGCTCTGATGCTTGGCAATCAACGTGGTATGGTGCTTTTGCTCGTGCTGGTGGTGGTGGCGCTGCTGAGCGCGCTGCTGAGTGAATTTGTTTTTTCGACCATGATTGATCTGCGCCTGACCGAAACTTTTCGTGATTCGACCCGTTCCGAATACCTGGCCCGCGGGGGGATTACTGCCGGACGGATGATTTTGCAGATCGACACCAATCAATACGATGCGACCAATGATCCCCTCGAATACTGGGCCATGGGCGTGCAGGAATACCCCCTCGCCGATGGCGTGGTCAGTATCAATCTGGAAGATCTTGACGGTCGCTTGCAACTGAATAAACTGGTGGATAATCAGGGTAATGCCAATAGTGTTTACCGCGATCGCTTCGCACGGCTTTGCGCCGAGCTCGCTTTTGAAAATCCGGACGAATTGACTGCGGCCTTGATCGACTGGCTCGATCCCGATAGCGAAATGCTGCCCGGTGGCGCGGAAGATGCTTTTTACCTCAGCCAAAGTAACGCCTATGAGGCGACGGACGGGCCCTTGCAGAGTTTTGACGAACTGGGGCTGGTAAAAGGCTTCGACGCCGCAACTCTTGAACAACTGCGGCCCTTTGTCAGCGTTTACGGCGAGGGCATGCTGAATGTCAATACGGCCAAAGCCGAATTGTTGCGCAGTTGGGATGAAGAAGCCCCGGCAATGGTGGAGGCTTTGATTGAACGCCGCAATGACGGCCCCTACAAAACTTTAACTGAAGTGCGTGATACTCTGGGGGTCACAAATTTTACCGCTCTGAACCGTAACCTTGATCTGGGAGTAAAAAGTTCCTATTACCTGATCAACAGCAGTGGGCGCGTTAACCGAGGAACCCGTCGCATGCAGGCGATCGTCAAGAAAAACGGCGATCAACTTCTCTGGCAGAAGGTGAATTAACCCAAAATGCTCCGCAGATATATTGCCCTTCAACCGGGGTCGGATTGCTGGAATTATGTTCTTGCCACTGGGGATGCCGCGACCGCCGAGCTGCAACAGGCCGGCAGCTTTGTGCGCGATGCGCAACGCCCTCTGGCCGACCAGTTGACCGAAATTTTCGGCCCACTGCACCTGCAGGATCGCCTGGCCTGTGCCCTTGCGGGCCATAGCGCCCTGTTGCGCTGGCTTGAATTCCCCTTTGATGATCCGCGTAAAATTGCCGCCGCCCTCGAACCCGAGCTCCAACGGCAGTTGCCGGAGGCGTTAAACAAACGCACGATTTTTCAACAGTTCAAAACCGGGGGCAGGGTGTTGGTGGCGGCGGTTTCAAACGCGGCAATTGAAGACCGCCTTGGGCATTTTGATGATAATCGTGAACCCTTGGGGTTTCTCGGTCTGGCCCCCCTGTGCTATATCGCCGCCCTTGAAGAAACGGGCGATCGTCTGTTGCTCTGTGTTGATGCCGACGAGCAAAGTCTCTGCCGGTTAATCAATGGTCAACCCAGGGATTTGCGGTTACTGCCGGGCCGCAAAGCATTAAGTGCCGCCGATCTGGTGCAGCAGGCCCAGCTGTTGGCTCACAGCGGTGCTGAAAGTTTAACGCAAATGACAACCCTGGGTTTGACCGCCGCCGACCCTGAAGACACTGAGCTGGTGCAGCAGCTGCAACAGGCAGGCTTCACCTTGGAACCCGCCATGCTTAAGCTCAAAGGCCAAGCCCTTGAGGGGCCGCTTGCGCCCCTGGCCTGCCTCGCTCTGACCGCCGTTCGTGCCGGTTCGCAGTCGCTGAATCTGCGCAGCGGGCCTTATGAACTAAAAAATGACTGGTTGCTGCTGAAACGTCGAGCCTTGGTCGCCTGCGCTTTGGCAGCCTGCGCTCTGGTGTTGTTCGGCGCTGGCGCCGCTCTGAATTATCAGCACCAGTCCACGCGTTTGCACCGGGTCAAAGATCGTATGGCTCAGCTCTATCACCAGCAGTTTCCCACGGAAAAGTTGCTGGTGCCGGCGCCCTTGCAGTTGCAATCGAAAATGAAAGAACTGCAAAAAAAAGCCGTCCAGTTTGGCACCAGCGGCCCCGGTGCTCTGGAGACCCTGCGGATTTTATCCCAGGCGATAGATCCGCAACTCTCTTTGGATATCCGCGATTACATTTTTAATGACGAAGGCTTGCGCCTAACGGGCAGCACCGAAAATTTTGATGCGGTTAGTAAGGTGCTGGCGATGCTGAAAATGCAACCGGCTTTCAAGGAGGTGCGTATGCTCGACAGTAAGCAGGCCCTCGATGGTCAACGGGTTGATTTTCAACTGCAGATTCAACTGACCGACGGCAAGGGGGCTTAGGGCCATGAGTGGTTTCGATCGCGATAAACATTTGCGCCCTTTGCTGTTGGGCCTTGTCGGGCTGGCGTTGCTGAGCCTGGGGTGGGCCTATAGCGGTTACCGGCAGAGCCTGACGCGGCTCGAACGCCAGACCCGTGCCGCAACCGTTGAGCTGGCCGCGTTTGAAGCGGCGCTGGCCGATTACCGCCAAAGTGAAGCCCAGCTCAAGCGTCAGCAGCTTGCAGGGGGGGGGCAATCTGACGTCAGCCTGATTTCGACCGTGGAAACGGCGACCCAGCAGATTGATGCCCGCAGCCAGTTGATTTTTGTCCGTCCGCAACCCGACAAGGCGCGCGACGGACTGGTTGAAGAAGGCGTTGAAATTAAACTCGAAAAATTAAAACTGAGCCAGCTGGTTGAACTGCTTTATCAGTTCGAAAAGTCGCAGGGTCAGATGCGGGTTTCTCAGCTGCGATTACGCACCCGCTTTGAAAGCCCCGATTTGCTTGACGCGGTGATGATTTTAAGTCGCCTTAAAGAAGGTCGGTCATGAATCAGCAACGCAAAAATATCCTCCTGCGCCTGCTGGCTAAGCCGGTGGTGCTCTGTTTTGCCGGTTTTCTGGTCAGTTTCTTTGTGGCGCTGTTGCTATTTTTTCCCTTGGATCCTTTGGCCCGGCAAATCGAACAAGCGGCCCTTGAGCAGAAGGTGCAGCTTGAAATCGGCAGTATTTCAACCAGCCTGCCACCGGGAGTTAAACTTGGTCAGCTGATTCTCAGTACGCCCGAGATGGCGGATCACGCCCTGAAAATTGACCAAATTGCGTTCCAACCCCGCTGGCTCAGCCTCTTTAGCAAAAATCCCGCAATCGCTTATCAGCTCAGGGCGTATCAAGGCAGCGGCCAGGGCCAGGGAGCGCGTAACGGCCAGGTCAGCCTTCAGTTGAAGGGCCTGCGCGTGCAAGAAAGTTTGCAACCGCAGTTGCCGCTGGAGTTGAGTTTTTTGCTCAAAGACGCTGATTTTGCCGGGCGCTTGCCCTTTGTGGGACAAAACAAGGGGCAAGTGCAAATGACGCTCGCTGAGATTCAGTTAACCGGAATGCAGAAACTCGGGAGCAGCAGCGACCTGCTGGCTTTGGGACAGGCACGCCTGAGCGCCGAAGCCGTGGGGCCCCTGATTCGGATCACCGCTGTAAGCGTCGCAGGCCCGAGCCTCAGTTTGCAGGGCAGTGGTAGCCTGCGGCTGGGGCGCACTCCGGCTAGCAGCAGCCTGAATCTTGGTCTGACCCTGACGCCGGGCGCCGGGCTTGACCCCATGCTGAAAGATCTGCTTTCACTTATGAAAAAGCCCCAGCGCGACGGCAGCTACCGCATCACTATCAGTGGGAACCTGGCCGGTCTGCGCATGAAATAAACCCTCTACTCCGGCGGTTGACAGCGTTCGCTCAATCGACTAACTTCGCCGCTGGTTGCAAAGGTTTTAGGTAACGACTCGACATGCAGAACAGAGTGCGGGCAGTTCCTGGAGCTTATGCGGCCCGTGGAACGGTGGCCTCGGACGCTGTCTCTCCGGAGCGAAACCCTTAGGGCTTTCAGCAGATTCCTCCAAATTTAACAGGGAAAAAATGCACGATAATTTTGAAGATCACGACGAATCAATCGAGTACGAAATCGAAATCGAAACCGACACCGAAGGCACGGCAATTCCTGACGATGGTTTGGTGCTGGCGCGCGATACGCTGCCGGGTTCCCTGCCGATTATCCCGCTGCGCCCGCGCCCGGCTTTTCCGGGGGTGATTATCCCCCTGACGGTTAATGGACGCGCCCGGGTCGAAACTATTCGCAAAGCCCTGGAGACGCCCTCGCAAACCATCGGTCTGGTCATGGTGCAAGAGCTTGATGCGGATGATTCCCAGGAGAATATTCAGAAGGTTGGGGTTGCGGCCAAAATTTTAAAACTGGTGCACGCCGAAGAGCAGAGCGCGCACATTCTGGTCAACAGCCTGGAGCGGTTCGTTATTGAGCAGCTGGCAACCCGCAAGGGAATTATTTACGCCGAGGTCGATTATCCCCAGGTCGAGCAGGCGATTGATGATGGCGAACTCAAAGCCTATTCCATGGCGATTATCGCTACCCTTAAAGAGCTGGTGCAGATTAACCCGCTCTATTCTGAAGAGATCAAGCTTTTTCTCGGTCGTTCAAGTATGGATGATCCGGCGCGGTTGGCCGATTTTGCCGCCAACCTTACCAATGCCGATGGTTTTGAACTGCAAGAAGTGCTCGAAACTTTCAATTTGCATGCGCGCATCGACAAGGTGTTGGTGTTGCTGAAGAAAGAGCTGGAAGTCTCACGCCTGCAAACGCGCATCAGCCAACAGATCGAAGAAAAAATATCGGCCCAGCAGCGCGAATTTTTTCTGCGCGAACAGTTCAAGGCGATTAAGCAGGAACTCGGGCTCGAAAAAGAAGGCAAGGTCACTGAAATTGAAAAATTTCAGAAGCGCCTGAAAAAACTCACCCTGAACGATGAAGCCCGCAAGACCGTCGACGAAGAGTTGGAAAAACTCCAGCTCATTGAACCTTCGTCGCCAGAATACACAGTCACGCGTAATTATCTCGACTGGTTAACCATTCTGCCCTGGGGCAAATTCAGCAAGGATGCCTACGATTTGCCACGCGCCCGGCGGGTACTCGACCGCGATCACTATGGTTTGCAGGATGTTAAGGAGCGCATTCTCGAATTTATTGCCGTCGGTAAAATGAAGGGT
>Ga0100392_1001563_pt1 | contig 21255 bp, 10 predicted proteins | sample CryGeymeta201516_FD_81548 | JGI IMG/M metagenome (GOLD analysis project Ga0100392, IMG submission 81548) | Groundwater microbial communities from Crystal Geyser aquifers in Utah, USA - Crystal Geyser metaG 2015-16 | ecosystem: Environmental > Aquatic > Deep subsurface > Groundwater | place: USA... | reverse complement strand
CTGATTGAGCTGGCAAAATTAGTGGATAAGCACAGCGGTATACTGCTTTCAGGAAAAGACAAAGGCGGCTATCTTACTATAGATAAGGCAAGCGTGCGGCATATGATTTTATACGCCTTAATGATAGAGGCCGGCGCCTATAGCGAGGAGCGTAAAACGATAGATGATAACAGGTTTAAGGTAGGGCTTTATCTTTTGGAAAAGGCGTTAGGCCTGGAAGGCAGGGTTGTGGTGCCGTCAACGGATTATCAGAACCTGTATGCGGAATGGCATCGCAAAGACGGCAAGGTATATAGCGCGCGCGGGCAGGTTGCGATAAGCCTGGCTCCGGATGAGGAAACTACAGATGCGGAATTAACGGTTTTGCGCCTGAATGAGGATCCGAAATTAGCTAATGCGGTAAGACTAAACGATGAAGCTCTTGGTGTGTTGAAGAATATCCCGGATAACGGCATAGTGGTCTTAGGGCCTTCAAGCTTTGTGGTCAGCCTGTGCCCGTCAATATTGCTTTTAAAAGATGAGCTTATGGCATTAAAAAAACGCGGCGTCAAAATAGCGCTGGTTCTTAATTACAGTTATAATAATGAAACGCTTGGTTTCAGGGGCAAAGGCCCTGTTGCGTTTCTTGATTTTATTAAAAATATCACAGACGTGGACAGCGTTGCCAGTTTAATAGATGTTGTTTTGATTAATACAAACTACGGAGAAGGCGATTCTGGATTGGCCAAGGCGCTGGAAGATCAGTCAAGCCCTGATAAAGATGTAAGGGATTTTTACAAGGAGCGCGGAAAGATAGTGATAGATAAGGACGACGCCCAGATAAAGCAGATTGAAGATATGGGCGTAGATGTGATTCTGGGGGATTTTATAGAGATGAATCATAAGCTTATAAAAGACCGCGAAGATCCTTCTAAGCGTACAGAGATTCTTTGGCCAAGGCACAACCCGTATAAGCTTGCCGAAGCCTACAGGAAAATTATGGGTGTAAGTGCAGAAACGCAGCCTTTGACAGCTACGGCAGGCCCTAGACCACTCGCTTCGCTCGGGTCCAGGGCAGGCGCAGTTGAACAGCCGGTGGTTGTAAGCAATGAGGAGCTGGAAGCGGTTGCGGTGGTTGCTGAGGCAGAGGCGATAGGCCAGGCGTATGAGGCGCAGGCAGTTGCAGGCGCATTTGCCGCAACGAAGGCTACCGCTATGGCAAAGGCCGAAGGTAGCATAGAAGAGCGATTGCGCAGCGTATTGCTCGATAAAGGCCGATACGCGATGATAATCTGTCCAGAAGATTATGATATTGAATTGTTTACAAAATACGAAAACCGCCTTATAAGCGTAGGATTCAATCAGGTGTTTACTGAAGATACAATAGAAAAGGCATTGGAAACATTAGAATTATTTAATAGGGATTCAGATAATCCGCAAATTACGCTTGTTTTGAATTTGTTGGATAATAACAATCAGGCTTTAGCTATCTTATTGCGAAATTTTGACAGTTCGAATATGGTATTGTCTAATATTGAGAATGTCAGCGCGCAAGAAATTGAACAATGGTTGTAATTAGTAATTAGGGGACGCTCCGCTTATCTGTAACATATTGAGATATATAAACTTATGACATCATCGTTTTTAAATCTCAGCGTTATTAATGCTAATCAGAATATTAAGATTAAAAATCCAAAATCAAATTGGCGTTGTTGTAAATGATTGCGCTGCAATGGGTTGGAAGCAGTCGGAGCGTCCCCATGTCTTATTGAAGAAAAACAATGTGCTTGCGCTTACAGACCTGTTCTATAAGCGCAAATGGGATAAGGGAGGGTAAGATGCGTTTAGATTTATTTTGCGGCAGGAAGTTTTTTATTAAAAAGCTGGTTTCATGCGCGGTAATTTTTTCTTTTGCGTTTTCAATGTTGCCTGCGCAGGCAGCGCTGGCCCTGCGTAACCAGCAGGCGGAAAACGCGCCTGCCATCGGCCGCGCCCTGAGCGGCGATATTAACGCTGTAAAAGCAGATTCGGCCGGCAAATGGACAAGGGATACGGCTAGAGAGTTAGTGAAGGGCTGGGATAGTTTATCGCTTGAACAAAAGAGGCATAACCTGGCATTACTTAATGAGCGTACTACACCTGATAAAGTAAAGAATAATATAGAAGCCAGAAAACAGAATCCGCCTTCGGCAATACCGAAGGGCGAGGAGGTTAAAGGCGTATCAATGCCGGACAGGGTCATAGATTTATCAAGAAATGCTGACCCGAATGCAAGGCAAAAATATATTAATGCAGGCGCTTCCAAAGAGGTGCTTCAAAGAATAAGCTGTGTAATAGCCGCAGGCGGAGAAGGTTCCCGCATGATGGTAAAATTATATAACGAAGGCCGGATTACTGAAGAAGAAAGAGACGAGCTTGTAAAATTCACTATGCCGTTTGCGCCTGACGGCAGAGGCACCCTGCAGCAGAACCTCTATGTTTTATCTATGATTAACAACCTGCATAAGGTTGATATGCGAAACATCCTTGTCGTAAACCCGGAGACATACGAGCGTTATAAAAAATTACTATTAGAAAACGATTTGTTTGGTTTTGACTATATCGGGCTTGTAGCGCAGGATATGGATGCTACCCTGCTTGAGGGCGAGGATAAGATAGCGGTTGATGAAAAAGGCGAAGTTGTATTTAATCCCAACGGCGGCGGCGGGGTTATGCTTGCCGTTAATAAAAAAATAACCGTGCTGAAAAAAACAGGGCGCGAAATTAAAGAAGAGCTGATAAGCGGTATTGAATGGCTTGAAGCTGGATTTAAAGAAAAAGGCGTTAATGACGGTATGATAGTAAATGTAAACGCTGATATGGAGGTTTCGCCCGGCCAATTGTATTCTATTGCCGCGGCGTCAATAGACAGCGATGTGGCGGCTGTTTCCTGGGCGTATCCGCAGGATGATATAGGCCCTGTTTCAGGAGAGCATACAACGAATAAATACGGGACTTTGGTTGTCATAAGGACAGCAGGCCCTGGCGCGGCTGTTTATACCCACACCGCAGTAATTGAGTTTGCAAACAGGCAGGATTATCCCGGGCTGGTAGAATTGATAAGGGATAATGAGAAAGATGAAAAAATTATAGACGGAAACGCAGGTTTTTACGCATTTTCAACGCGGTTGATTAAAGAAATGGGCAGAATGCCTCAACGTATCCAGAGAAATAAAGAGACGCTGGGGATTGAAGCGAAGACATCCAAGCCCGAATATTTTATAACGGATGCTGTTGCGTTTGGAAATAATGTAACCGTATTGCGTATGGATGAAAGCGGCTTGCGGCCGCTTAAAGATTGGGGCAGGCTTGTGTCAAAACGCGCCGAACGCCTAAAATATGCGGCGGATAAACTTAAAGAGCTGGGCATAGAAATTAAAGGCAGCCCGCCCATTCAATTCAGCCCTGAATTTGATTATGTTTTAAATAAAGGCAATGTGAGGATGTCGGGGATATCTAAAATTGATGACCCTGCGGGCAATATAGGGATATATGTTGATTTAGGCGGAATTTATGTTTATAGTTTACGGGAAAGGATGCCCAAAATGCCTGACGGCGCAGGCGGCGATGATTTTAGGGTATTTGACAGGTTAATAAGGAAAATTCATTTTGATAAATCCGCAAATACCCCTGCCGGCATAGTTGAACTGCCGGAATTTGAGATAAATGGATATGAGGCCTTTGAGCCGGCTGCCGCGGCAGGCGGCGAATTGCAGGCCGTATTGGAAAAGATGATCCGTTCGTTTTCAGGGGCGCGGGCGGTGTTTGGGGACGGCAAAGAAATATCAAGAGAACACAGAGTAATAGCAGGCCTTGACGGCTATAATTATATAATACTGCGTGCTAATGGGATGAAAAGTTTTAAACTTATTATCGCCGGCGACCCGAGGCCTACAGGAGAAGCTATTAAGGCCGCTCAGATTAAAGGCGCTATGGCGGCTGCGAAAAAATTGGGCGTTAAATTAGACATTATAGATTTAGGCATATATCCTACTTCTATATTAGAGAGCGCGGTCAGGTCGCTTGGCGCTCACGGCGCGATTATGATAACGGCAAGCCATAATCCGATAGACAATAACGGTTATAAATACACAACCGAAACAGGCGCGCTGTTAAACGAAGGCCAAATGGGCGAATTAATGGAACTGACTGAAAAAGAGGTGAAAAATATAGACAGCGGGAATTCAGAGTTAACCGATATTTTTGACGGCATAGATGAAGCCTCGTTGTATACTATAAGCGGTAATTTATATCTTGAGCAGATTCGCGGACGTTATCTCCGTGAAGCCGAAAAAATCTTTGGTGTAAATAGCGTCAGTAGTTCAAATATTAAAGCTGTTTTAGACCCGAATAATGGAGCCGCGGCCAATGTTTACGCGGAATTATTAAGAAAATTTGGAGTTGAAGTTTTTGAGATAAACGCAGGCCATCTGGGAGAGCCGGCCCATTTGATTGAACCTAAAGTAGCGGTGCAAGGCAGCAGCAATCCTAATGAGAATGCCTTGCTGGATGCGATAGAAGCTGTAAAGGAAAAAAACGCCGACTATGGTTTTGTTACGGATTTTGACGCTGACAGGGCAAACGGCGTTTATCCTGAAAGAGACGGTGAAGGCAACATAATTAATGTGATTGAGGCCGATCCTCAGGAAGTCGCGGCGCTGAATACCGCAATGGCGCTTGAATTAGCTGATATGAGGATGAAAGCCAAGGAAATACCAGACAAGCCTCTTGCTGTAGCAGGCCATGGGCCGACATCAGGCGCGATTGAGCGTATCTGCGAGATTTTTCAGGCGCGGTCAAGCCGCGAAGTTAAATATGTAACTTTTGAGGTGGGCGAGATAAACGGCGTGGAAGTTATGGAACGGCTTGCGCAGGAAGGCTATTATCCTGTTATAGGCGTAGAAGGCGCCAACGGTGGCACTATTTACGGGGCGCTGGATAAAGATGGAAATTATACCGGCGCGCGGTGCAGGGACGGTTTTTTAAACGCCCTGTTTGCTGCCGTTATTTTGGCCAAAAAAGGCCTTTACCTTAATTGGATGAAAAAGACGGGGCAGGAGTTAAAAGATAGCTATATATTGTATGATGTCCTTAATTCTATCCCAGGCCCGAGAAGCGAAGAATGGCCGTATCATTTTAAATTGTCAAAGATAGATTTGAATTCGAGCCTGCCTTTAATGGCGATAAAGACAGAGATGGAAAAGGTATTTAGAGAAAGGTATTGGGCCGGATTGCAAAAACAAGGTTTTGATGGTTTTCGTATAATTTATACTGATTCATCCAAGCCGGTTACGGTAAAAGATAACGGCGGCGAGCCGGGCCAGGGCCTGCCTGAAAACGGTAAAGGCGGCTGGAAGATAGAATTAACTAATAAAGGCGTAAAGTCGTTTATGTGGTGCCGGGCATCAGCGACAGAGCCGATATTCAGATACGCGGTTGAAGGCAGTTCAAAAACAAGTATGCGGAAGCTTGACGGGATTATGCAGAGTATTGTTAAAGGCGCGCAAGCAAGGCTTTCTGATGCTATAAAAGAAAAATCGGCTTCCGGCGCCGCGCTCGTGATAGAACCTGATATGACCAGGCGAGCTCAAATAGCGGCATTTCTTAAAAAAGATGAGTTTGCTTTTAAGGATATTATAGAGGCGGATAATGAAAAATCCGCCATGGATAAATTAAGAAAAAATACAGATACTGTAATAGTATTGGTTGTAAATAATAGCGGCAGAAATTTGGAGCTGTTGGTTGAAGCCCTTTCAGAAAAGGCTGCCATAGTTACCATAGTTGACGTACAAAATACACAGAGAATAGTTAATGAAAGCCTGTAAGGCAAATGGGACGCTCCCTTGGGTTCAAGTAGCTAACGCAACACTTGATCTGCTATAATAGCAGTAGAAAGGAGTTGCATATGGTTAAATATCAAAGACTCACGATGATAGAACGCGAAGAAATAAGCCGGCAAATTGCTTGCGGCTATAGCCTGCGTAAAATAGCCAAAGGCCTTTATAGGGCGCCAAGTTCTATATCCCGAGTAGAATAGGGGTCAGGTCTCCACTCTTGACAAATTCCTAATTTTACCAAAAATGCAAAAATAGAGAAAAAAATAAATGTGTAGAGTGGAGACCTGACCCCATTGATTCACCATTGATTTATTGCAATGGGTTAGAAGTAGACGGAACGTCCCCATATCTTATGAGGAATTTCAATTATGTTTCTGGAAAAGTCAATAATGACTTTAGCGTCTTTAAGGAAATTTAACCCGAGCAGGCCTTCTACCGGGCTTTGTGGAGGCAGTGTATGACAAAATACCTGCAGATTTTTAACCTCAACGCCGAAACATTTAAACGATGGTATTTTGATGATAGGCGCCAATATCATACCGCTGGCTGTGCTGACTTCAACGCTATGAATGGACCTGGAAGGGTTTATGCCTATTGCCATCGCCGCTTCAATAGAAACCATTGTGGCGGAGGCGCCTGTGTCTACAGCCAATTTAAGGATTACGGAGCTTTTTTTGTTGGTAAGTTTGGCTTTGCAGAGGATAATTCCTTTATCAGCATCAAGGTTAAATTTATTCACCGATTAATGCCCCATATAAAACGCTACTGCAAATCCTTTAGAGAGTTTGTCTTCAGAATATTCCACGAGGATGTTACGTTTTTTACGAAGAGACAGGAGTTTTCGGTAGATGTCATCTCTGCGCGGGCTATGGACAATGAGTTTTCCGGAGATAGGCGTAGTAGTGGCTTCGTTCATTTTGTCAACTGCGATAAGCAGCCATTCCCTATTGTATCTTTTTTTGATACTAGCTATGTTCATAATTTTATCACCTCTGTCAAGAAAATCGCCTTTGACTATGACCTTCTGCGATTTTCAGTGGTTAGGAAAGTGTTTTATACTTTCCTACACCATAAAACTATATCACACAATATGAAAAAAGTCAACATTTTTAAAAATAGAAAAATAGAGAAAAATAGAACTTTGGACGGCGGTTTAAGATGTTGCAATTATTTACTTAATAACTTAAGGCAGCTCTCAGCGGTGAGAATTTTGAAGGGAAGATTGGCTTGCCGTGACAGAAAATGCCTATTTTCAGTTACCAAGGCGTCAACGCCCCGCCATTCGGCATATGCAGCTATAAAGGCATCTGTTGGTTTTAGGCCATTGCTTTCATATTCAAAAACTATTTCAAACGGCACTACAATGTCTTCGTCAATCGTTATAGCGGCATTAACAAAATTATTAAATTCCTGGAAAGCGTACTTTGATAAATTTCGTTTTACTTCTTCAAATATTGTGCGTGGAATGAGAATAGTATGCAGAGACAGATTGTCAGACAAACTATCTATAAGTTGGCGCGCAGCTGATTCTTCAGCTGGCCCAAATGCAAAAATATATTCGTTGGAATCAATGACGAAACGCAATCTTTTCCTCCCAGATAGCCTCTCTGGTTTTACGCAAGGCCTTTATAACTTCATCTTTGCTCATCTTAAAAATAGGGGAAGGGTTCCTGGCAATTATTTCTCTAAGTTTTTTCAGATGTTTTTTAGCTTCTCGGACATTTTTCATTATAATTCACCTCCAATGTAATTATAACAGAGAGGGTACGGGATGTCAAATTTAATTATGTAGAATAGGGGTCAGGTCTCCACTCTTGACAAATTCCTAAAGTAGAATAGGGGTCAGGTCTCCACTCTTGACAAATTCCTAATTTTACCAAAAATACAAAAATAGAGAAAAAAATAAATGTGTAGAGTGGAGACCTGACCCCATTGATGAGGAGGTTTTTGATGAAAGTTTTTAATTTGCCGCTAAGAATTAAAGCGGGTATTGCAGTGTCCGTATTTATATTTACCCAATGCGAAATCGGGGCGGATTTTGCGTATGCCGGCTCAGGCAAGGCCGAAAATCTGCGTAAGCCTGCGGTTGCAGAGGCGGCAGGAAGCGGTTCTGCCAAGGCGCTGGGCGAGGTGATAACAGCTATTTCAAATTCTATAAGAGGTGTTTTAAGGCCTATAACCGAAGAAGATAAAGAAGGGGCAGCATCTCGTATAACAAATAAAGATGTGTTTGATAGGGTTCAGGCTATGCTACAGCCTATTGTTGAATATGACAGAGATAAAATAAAGGAACGCATAAAACTTTATATTGACCCGGCAACCGGCCGCGAGAGGCCGGAGCATAGAGAAATTGTTCAGCAGATTATACATGAAGAGATGTCAAAGTCAAACAGGGGTAGGGCGCAGGATGTAGAACGCGTTGCCAAAGAAGTTGCGGCAGAATGCCTGAACAATGACGTTGATGTTATTGCTACCAGGCACAGCCGCGCTTTTGATACCGCGGCAAAGCTTTTGGCGAATTCTATTGTAGTTGAAAGCAATCAGTTGAGGGATACCGTAACAAAATTGGAAAACAGCATAGACAGGCACATAGGTTTTAAAGAAGAACAACTTTCGCAGCGTTATAATGACGCCCTGGGCCGGCTTGCGCCTGAGGTGTTGTTTTTTGTTAACCTGCTTTTGCAGAAAGATGTCTCTATGGCGCAGATAGAAGGCGGCGCCAAAAGGCTGCGCAAGCAGATAGGTATTTTAAGGACAAATCTTTTAGGCGCTGTTGACGAATCAGGCCTTGTATCGGAATGGTGGATAAAAAGAGAGCGCGCCAGGGTTTTAAGGAGCCTGGAAGGATTGGAGAAATTAATCAGAAAAACGTCAAAGGCATTTAAGGATGCGCCTAAAAGGCACCCTATTTTTAATGTGGAGCTTTCAAATACGTTTATTCCTATGGATTCATACAATATATTTTGGACAAACGAGGGGTACGACCCTTTGGACAGCCCTGATCTTGAAATGGCCAAGCTGGTAAAACAGGCGCGTAACCAGGTACACGCGACACCCAATTCGCCGGAGTTTTTGAAATACTGCCAGGATTGGGTTGAGGCGCTTCCTGCCCACGCAAGTTATTATATAGATGACCATGGTAAAGTGGTGCCGCATACAGTGCGCAATATAATGAAAGGGCTTTATCTTGGTTATGCCGAGCCATGGATTGAAAACGTGGAATGGGCAATGCAGACGGAACACGTGGCCTTGGCGCGTCAGTTCCTTGTTGACAGGCCGGAATTTGACGCGCAAATCAGCGCTATTATGAAAAAATCAGGCGTAGACAGGGAAGAGGCGGTCAGGCTGCTTGTAATTCAATTGGTAGATGCCGGCAGGATCAACAAGCAGGATATAGCGGATGTAGCGGCCATTATATGGCAGAGCTATTTTTATCTAAGGCCTAAAATTGCTCAGGAGGCCGAAAAGGCAGGTTATGGAGCGGACAGATACGAAATATTGAAAAAGTTTTTATACGAGGATAAGTCCGAAGGAAATTTGTTTTCCAAACTGCTTTCAAGCGTTAAGGCCGATGATGTAGTTTCAGGGCACAGCTTATCTTCGCAGGCGCAAAGGATGCTGTGGACAACCCTAAATAAGCGCAGGGCCCTGCCCATGCTTCATATTATGACAACGCTTGCGCCGGGAGAGACCACGAAGATACAAAACTGGATTGAAGAGGCGATGAGCCTTTATCTGATGTGCCGTGAACACGGCTTTGAGCCTGAGGTTCGGCGCAGGTATGAGGCGTATTCAAAGAGAATGAGGGCAATTGCAGGGCGGTTATCAGAGGAATTGGCGCTTGACCCGGATAAGCCCGAAGAAAAAGCAAGGTTAAATGACGAGGCAGCCAAGCTTTATTTTCTCATTGAATCAGAGCGTCCGGTTGCCGACACAAGTAACGACCCGGAGGACGTTTCAGACATTAGAGCCGTGCAGGAATATTTTGATGCGCATCCTGAGATTCTGCGCGAAGCCGAAGATTTTGTCGTTAAAGAGCTTGCAGGCAAAGGCACCTCCGATGAAATAAAGCAAAAATATGCCGCACAAATAAGAGGCGAAGCCTTATGTAGGGCCAGGCATATGTATATGAGGGAGAAAGGCGTCAGGGAGGACTCAAGGATCAAGGAAAGGATAGACCCCAACAGCGGGAAATTTTGCATACGCAGGGATTTAGTTGCAGAGCACGGCCTTTCCGAACAGCTGGGTGATTCCCTATATAACTATACCGCATCCGGGGTTATGCCTGACTGGTATATAGGTTATGACCCGAGCCGCGTTGATTTAGGCCCGGAGATTGTATCATCCGAAAAAGATGTACCGAAGATATGTTCAGCCAATAACCCGCAGGCCTTAAGGCGTTCTTACAGGATGTATTCACTTTATAATATAGACCCAAGCCCGCTTCATAGCACCTCAGACGGCAAATTTGCAAAAGTTCAGGAGAATTTCATCACAAGGGGCGGCCCGTATTATCTTTCATTGGGCGCCGGCATTACGCTTGAAGCCATAGCGAGAGGCACATGGTCAGTATTTATGGGCATTTCTAACAAACGGGGAGATAGGAAGGTTTCGCCTACCGGCTCAGACTACCGGGGATTTTGCGTGCCCAAAGAGTGGTGCCTTATGACCGATGCTATCAAACTTGCCGCAGATCCGAGGACCCGCGATTTGCTTTTTGATGAATGGGGAATGCCAAAAGACAAAGAATTAAGGCAGCTTATTTCAGATGATTTTCAGAAAGTAATAAATAACCTGCCCCTTTATGCCACAGAGGAGGAAGTCATATCCGTTGCTAGAAAAATGCTGAGTAATAAATATAGCGAGTATATACAGTTTGCTCAAAGAGAAGTTACCATAAAAGATGATGACGGCACAGAAAGAACCGAATCTATCACAGCCGTATATATAGCCCGTTTGCCGGAACTATTGCAGTTAATGGCTAAAATAGGCAATATTCATAATGAATGGTTAGCCGACGCCCGTAAATATTCAATTGAGATAGCCTCTTGGACGGTTGATGGGCTGATGAAACTTGAACAAATAAACAGAATAGGCCAATTTAGAAAACTATTGAAGGTGTATGAAGGATTAAAGTACAGATGGTATAACGATTCTCAACTGCAGAAACTGTGGGGGGTGCTTGAATCGGATAATTTGGAACAGCGGACCGAAAAATTCAGAAATTGGATGCGGACGGTTGTAATAGTGGGGTGTCCGCCGTATAAAGAAAGTACTCAGGATTACAGATTTTCAGGTTTTGCCGCGTTTCTGGAGCTGGCTTCGGGGCTTTACTATAATACTATGAAGTATCTTGATGACGATGCGCGCCGGATATTTAAGGATATGGTAACGGATATGTTTGGTTCCGTTACCGCGCCAACATTCGGCGGAATAACCATGGTGGGACCTGTGGGTTGGGATGGGGTTGCAGGCAATATGCCTGACATACAGACGGATTTTGCCAAGTTTTCACAGATCGCGCGTTCAGGCATAAAAGAGTTTCTCGGTGAGGGCGCTATAGCTGATGAGGCCGAACAGGATGCGTGGATAGATGTAAACAGGCGCGCGCATGGGCTTGATTTTGCGAATTGGGAGTGGCATACGGCATTTCCAGGGCTTCTTATGGAGGATCAGCTGCGCGAGCGCTTAGATGCTTTATATGAAAAGATTTCATTGCAGCTGATTTATCTTGTGTTCGGCACAAGTTATAATGAGATCGCGGATAATGTCCGTATTATGTTGAAGAATGCATTTGTGGGGAGCAAGTCTCTGGACGGCAATCCCGATACCGCGATAAAGGGGTATTGTATAAAGTATAAGGGTGACTTGCGCCTATGGCCCGAGATTAAGGAGATGCTTGAAAGCAGCGAGCCGGATACAAAAAAGAAGGCAAAGGCGCTTATACGCGCGATAGGCCCGGTTATAAATATGCTCGCGGCTAGGGAAGAGGATGTGCATACCAGGAATGAGATGCAGAAAATGGTGGCCAGGGCGGATGTAGTTAATCTGGGCATACCTGAAACAGAGCTGCTTGATCTTCTTGCAAGCGAAAAACTGCCTTTTACTTTGTCTGAGATGAGAAGATTGCAGGAAAATCCTACATTTCTTTTTGTAGATGGAACCGCCGGCGCAAGATTTCCGTTCGCCGAATCCAGGGACCCTGCTACGAAAAATTTTGTAAAAAGACTGCTGAATCTTGAACCAAAAGCCGTTTATGAACCTATGGGCACGGGATTTGAAGATGTGAGAGTTTGGCAGGCGGAGATGCAAAAGGAGCGCTCTATGGCTCAGGATCTATTAACTGCAATTCAGAGTAGTTCTTATAAAGAAGCAGAAAAAGCGCTAGAGACTATTAGAAGATACTATATGTTAGAATTAAAAACTCATGAATCCATAAATTTTGCTGAAATAGCCCGGGATAGAGGATTAAAAAGCTACGACGCATATAAATATAAAGCTGAACAGGTTTCGGGCGTGTGCTCAGGCAAAATAGATATTAAGCATCTTGATTTTGTTACGTTTCTGGCGTTGGGCGGGCAGTATCTGGTTGACGGTAAATATGAGTCAGCCGAAGCGCTGGAGGAGGCTGCGCGGACATTTAACAGTGAGGTTGCTGGTTTAGGTCCGGAGCAGAATTTGGCCGCCGCGGTTGCTGCCGGTGCAGGCAGGACTAAAGGCCAAAATGCGTTTTTAAGTTATGCCGTTGGGGTAGTGGTTCCTCATGTAGCGCAGCCATTTGCCCAGGTTGCCACAGGCGTCAGGACTTCAATGAAGGATATTACAGAGGCACTTGGCGCCGTAGCCGAATACCTAAACCGTATTATGGCGCTTGAGCAGAAACAGGCGATGGCGGCGCGCAAGAACGCATTTGATGAGACGCAAGAGATACTGGAGGCCGCTCCGCATGCATTTGAGGTTTTATATTCAGGCGCGGTAGACCTGCTGCCGCAGGCAGGCCCGGGTAACCCTGACTACAGAATAAACCCCGATACATTCGGCGCTTTTTTGGCACATACAAAATACGCGTACATTTCGTTGTTAAACAGGATTATGCCCGACGAAAAAGACAAATTAAAGAAAAAACTTGCAGCGGCGATTAACAGTACTTTTGGAGGCGGCCTGGTTACGACTCAGGAGTATGCCCAGCTGACAAAACTGCTTGGAGAGCTTGCGGAATGCGCAGATAACAACACCGCCCTGCTGGAGGAAGTTGCCAGGATGGGCGAGCTGTTGGACATAACGTTTCTAATGGAAAACTGTTTTAGCAGCAACGTGTTTGACCTTAATCCACGGATTCATAATATGGCGCCGACCTGGAAAGCTGTCGCGGCGTTTATGGATAAGAGCGTGAATAACCATATATTTGACTACTGGCCGTGGCATATAGACAAGGAGCGCGGGGCCGGGTTTGAAAGCTATTCCCGCGAGGAGAAGTTTGAGATCGCTTCAAGGATTAATTCCCGCTGGCTCTATCCGTTTTTAAGGTGGGCCCTTGTTAACAAGACCGAAATGGCGCAGCTGGAGCCGTCATATGCCGATAAACTTTTGGGCGAATATCACGGCGGCATAACACGGCTGGGTATAGGCGTGGGAGGCGAGACAGAGGCGCAGAAGGCTTGGTACAGCTATGGGCGCATACGGGATATAGCGGTATTAAGGGCTGAGGGGAACCCTCTGCCTGAGGTTTTTGAGGGGCTGTCTCCCGAGGTAATAAACGCCGCGAATAGAAGGAACCTTGCGGTGGTGTATCCGTGCGGCAATACCACAATACCGTACGCTACAAAGAGAAACCCTCAGCAAAACCTTACCGGCGTCAATTTGTTTACATGTGCCTTTCCGGAAATAGAAGAAGGCGAAGACGGCAGAAAATATGCCAGGGTGAAAGACGCGTTTACCTGGATGTCCAAGGTTGATTATGAAAAGTCCCTGCGCGAGGCAGGCGAAGATGAAGATGTTATTGCGCGCAGGCTTGCAAACATAGACGTTGACAAGGGTGTTGTCGTACTCGCCGGTTTTTCCAGGCCAATTACTGTTGACGGAGTGTGGTTTCATACATTTAACGTAAAAAGAACCCGTATAGACGAGATAGAGGGAGTGCTTGTCCAGCCGTTTCTGTGGGAGGCGCTTACACACCTTAAATGCGATTACGCGGATATGTACGGCCCGTACGGCATCAGTACACCTGCGCAGAAGGAATTTAAGATGAGCCGCGAAGCGGTAAAAACAAGGTTTGGCGGCAATATGCCGGAATGGATGGAGGCGCTGATTGATATACCCGATGTTACCCAGGCTCAACAGATGGAGCAGGTTAAAAAGGCAATTTTGGAATTATGCCTGGGGACTAACTGTTCGGAGATTATTATAAAGCCCGAGGTTGAGTCCGGAGGCCGCGGAACGGAGATATTTCAGATAAAAGACGAAAAAGGCCGCCTGATTAACGAAAACCTTGAGGCTGCTGTAGTACACGCGGCGTCACTGCTTAAGGTTGACGACATAGTGGTTCAGGCGTTCATACGTTCCAGGGTGCGGCAGATGTTTTCAAAGAAATTCATCCGGGATATTGAGGCCAGGTTTGCCGCTGAGCTGGGCATAGCCGTTGACGTTGATGAACCGCTTTTTACGTATAACAGGACGATACTCGTTGCGGCTGATGAGCAGCATCCCGAGTTTGAGCGCGCAAAGGCCATACTTGCGTATGTAGAGATAGAAGGGCGCACATATTTTATCACGCACTATATAGGCGGTATTAGCTCCGAAGGCGTGGCAAATATAGGCCGCGGCGGCAGGCTGTTTATGCTAAGGGGCGAGGATATTGACCGCAAACTAAACCCGAAATACAGGCAGGATGCGATGTGGTCGCTTCGCGAGGTGTCATTCAGGGCTATGAAGGCCCAGAGGGCGCATTTGCGCAAGAACTGGAAGGTAATACTTGCCGACTATCTGAAGCACAACCCGGCATTTGCCGAGGATGAAAATATAAAATCGCTGTTTTCGCAGGATGCGCTTCCCGAGAAATACCTGGAGATACCCTATGAGATGGGGGATTACCTTGCATATTGGCTGGTAGATGAGCATGATAATGTTAAGCAGGTCTATGATTGGGATAGGGAGACTGATAATTTTGTAGATCTGTACGATTCTGAGGGGGCGTGGAAAGGCGTGTCAATTTACGATATTGAGGGCAGTTTAGTTGTGCCGGATTTGGCCACAGGTAAGTTTAATCTTTTTGATAGCGACGGCAACCGCAGACAGCTATATTACAGGAAACCCGGCGCAGAGGGGTTTGATCCGGACAGGCACGCGGTACGCGCGCTTACCTACACTAAGATGGAGCCTAATCCGCTGGCAGGCCTGTGGGGCCCGCATGCCAACAGGGAAGAGGCATACGGTGTGCCTGCCGATGAGACCGCAGCATACTGGATATTTCAGCTGATGGCTCGCAATACAAGTAAAACAAGAGAGCTTATTGCCAATGCCCGTTTTGCTTCCGACGCTCAGTACGCGCGAGGTACCGATACAGTTAAAACGCGGCACCTTGCCAGCATGCAGACAAGGCCTGAGGAAAATCCGGCACGTCTGGCGTTGAATATCGCTTTGAAGCAGTTGAATAAACAGAACTTTTTTCATTTGACGCCGAGCGATTTAAGCGTCGTATTGCAGCATTATTTGGTTATTACCGGAAAAAATAATTTAGATGACGTTGATGCCTTGGCCGGGCTGCTTCAGGGTGAAAATGCCAGATTGATGAAGAGGCTTCTTGCAGAGCCTGAATTTGAAAACTACAGGCAAAGGGTTATTGATACGGCGGTTGATATGCGGCGTGACATGCGAAAGGCAGGCCGTGCTTCTGTTGCGCCCGATAATTTTATGCCTGGATTGCGAATTTCACCTTTTGCCTCAACTGCGGCTGAAACAAAAGATTTACTGGATCCTGTAAACAGGACAAATGTTGCTGTTGTATTCAGCGGTTCGCCTGCGGCAATGCAGATAACCGTAGCAAGACTGCAGCAGGACGCGGATAAGGCATTTGAAGAAGGCAGAATACGCAGAAAGATAAATGTGCTCGGCGTGCGCGCGGATGTCTTATTAGCTTCAGATAAAGGCAAGGTAAACAGCGTTATCTATGCATCTGATGAAACCGATGCGGTTGAATTAAACCTTGAAATGCCGGTACATATCAGTTGGATATTGCCTAGAAATTTATCTGATAATGAATTGTTTATGCATCAACAAATAGCTGAATATGCGAGTGAACATGCTATTTCAATATCTGCTTCTTTGGATTCAGTTCGGCAATCAGCGGATAAATATTTACTGTATCCGGCTATTGAAAATGCCAAAACATTTTCTGAGTCGCCCGCAGATTTTTTTGGAATGCCTGTAGGAGTAAAAAACGGCATAGTGAACAATCCTGATGTACAAACACCTGCTTACAAGGTGCTTTCAGTTCTTAACAAAATTAATATGAATGCTGTGATCGCTGATTTAATTGCAGATATCCTGATAAGAAGAGATATGGACCAAGCAACTTTACCTATTTATGTTCAGCCGGAATACGGCACTGAAGGCATAGGTGTAAAGGTTTTTATGGCCCATGTTAAAAGAGATGCTGATGGCGGTATCGTAGTTACTGATGCCGAAGAATTATCTAATGCCATTTCAGCCCACATAAAAAAGAATATAATAGAAACGAAAGATTTAAACAAACAAGGCACGGCTATATTACGCGAAGGCAGGGGTAATGTGTTTTTCGCGGCAGATGAATCCACAGAGCCGGTTAATATTACGTTCAGAGTGAATGCTGGTTTTGACGGCGAAAAAGCATTTGCCGAAACCGGTTATGCGCAGGTTGCTTCAAGTGAAAACCCGTTAATTACTTCTGTTGAACAGGGCGGCAAGGTGGAAGATATAAATATTGCATTACATTCCTTAAGATATAGGGATGCGCAGGGCGGCTGGCAGAGGTTTAATCCGACAGTTGGTGAGATAAAACGTATCAAGAAGGCTGCCGGCGACATTGCCAGGATACTTGATGTTAAGTACGGCGGCGTTGATTTTGTTTTGGAGGTTAATCAAAACGGTTGCTTAAGCGCTATCGTGCCGCTTGAAATGAACGCAAGAGGCGTCTTGTCACCGTCGGTTAAAATTCTGGAAACAGAAACCTTGCCTGTGGGTTACAGGATATTCAGGCACCGCGAACTCGCGCCTGTCAAATTCTGGCAGATGGTGGAAAGAGACGCGCAGTCAGTAGCCGCCGGCGCTGCGGTTAAAGCCGCCGCGCGGGGCGAAGCCGCATTAGTAATAGGGCCGGATGACATTAACAGGATAACTATAGTAAACGGGCTTGTCTCAAGGTTTGGCAGAGAGAATATTTTTGAGGCGGCTGACGCTGCCGGCGCAACAGGTATTGTTGAAAAGATAGGCGATACTCATACCATTACGGTTGTGGTTAACGCATCAGGCGATCCGAATGTTATCAGCCAAATAGCGAACAGCATCGGCGGCGCAAAAATACTTACCTACGACGGCACAAAACCGATAGACGAACTGTTGGAAGGCGTATAAATTTTAGGGGACGCTTTTGATAGTGGATATGGCGGAGAGGGGCAGTTGCAAGCTATAGAAACTTTTTGAATTCTTCGGTAGAGATACCGCAGCCCTTGAGTATAGCGCGCAAGGTACCGGGTTTAATAGGAGCAGAGCCATGGACAGGAATAACACAACGGCGGTTTAAATCAAAAGAGTGTCTCATTACTACATGGCTGCCGCTTTGGCGTTTCTGAATAAATCCGGCTTTTTCCAAAGCCCGAATGACCCTGGCGCCGGATATTTGAGGTGCGGGGATATAGTTCAAACAGTAACCTCAATTTCTTCCATAAGCACATCAGATTCAGGAAGAGATATCTTATCTTCAATAAGAGATTGGATATACAGCTCTACGGCTTCTTTAGCATTTTTAAGGCATTCTTCCAGTGTGCCGCCTTGCGTTGCGCATCCGGGCAAGGCAGGGACAAACACTGAAAAACCACCTTCAGATTCAGGTTCTAAAATTATTTTAAATCTGCGTAGCATATGCAATGGCCTCCTTTTTATAGGGATTATATCTTAAATATATGCAGAAGTCAATACTAATTAATGAAAAATGGTGCTTAATCCAAAACACAAAATAATAAGAATAATAGCCTTAATAGTGTGCGTGTGCTTCCTATGGCAGGATGTGGTGTGGGCGGCTGGGCCGCAAATATCAGCCAAGAGGGGTATGCTGCGGACAGGCCAGTTTGCCGAGTTTGCCGAGAAACAGTCTCAATCAGCAGGCGTTGGTGGAGCAGGTAGCGTAAAGGCAGGCATGGCAGGGCAGGCTCAGCCATCGCAATCAGGCGCTGCGTTGAACAAGCCCACATTTTTACGCAGTGGAATCCCTGCGCTTCAATGGAGAGAACTGTTACTGGGGTTTATTGGCGCTTTGTTGTACACACTGGGTTATGTTGGATTTAAATTTTCCGGCATATTTATTTTTTTGCCGTCAACAGTATATCCGCCATCGTTATCAATTGAAGGCATTGCGTGGTTGCACAATTTCTATCCATCGGTTATGATCCCCGCATTTAGCGGGTTCTTTTTAGGATACCTTGTTGCTATCATCATTCATGAGCTTGGCCATCAGATAGCGGTATGGTACAAGAAGATACCTGCGATTATTTGGCCGAGTAAAATAGGGTTGGTGTGGGTCCGCATAACAAACGAAACGCAGATTGTTCCTGTTAAGGATGAAGGTGTCCGTAGAGCCGGGCCGATTAGCAGTGGATTAGGCGCTTTTTTTGCTGTAGTGGCAGGCGTTGGCGCACTGCTCGGATGGTGGCCGGTTACCAATACGGCATTGCTTATTGCTGTAGCTGGCGCAAGCACGTTTTTTGCTACTGCTGACAAGCCTAATGAAGGAATATGGCAGCGTAATCTGTCTATATTTGAGTTTGCACTGCCAGTTTTAGTTATTGCAGGCGTAGCGTTTTGGATTGGTATTGGAGCTATACTCGGAAGTTATGCCTGGGTCATTCGTGGCGCTGTTATAGGTTCTGGGCTGCTGATATTGGTAATGCTAATGGAACGAATATGGTTTGGCGGCATTGGTTTAAGGACAAAAATCCGCAAGGATTGGAAGAAAAGCGAAGAAGAATTCGTTCGCGATGAGGTGTGCCACACATTTCATAAAATAACAGGCCTTTCGCCGGACTCGCGAAAATTTAGAGAATACACAAATGAATTTGTAGACCGTTTTACTGCAAATACATATCCATCTAACCAACGCGCATTTTTAGATGCTTATGGATGGGTAGAGCGCATTGCTAAGGCGCTTGCAGCCGTGTTTCTTTTTTATCTGGCTACGCTGTTATTTAACATCAAGAAGGCCATTGTTATGGTCAAGTTTGCCACTATTTCTATTACGAGTTTTTTTCATTCCTCTGATGTCGTATCGCAGCTTGCTTCTAATGAAGAATATCGGAAATTGCTCAATATTGCCATACCGGGCGAAGGCGGGCGTATCCATGCAGACATTGCATTGCGATGGATTTTAGAAAAAGGCCATTTTCTTGGGCCATATAACGGAACAGGGCATTTATCTCCAAACGGCCAGGGATTTTTAACAGCATTAGAGGTTGAGCTCAGGGCGGGATTACGTTACTATGCCCAACAGTCGTCGAATGTGCCACAGGCAATACAACAAGAAATAGAACGAATACTCAGCACAGGTAAAACACCGTTCAAATTGGAAGATGTTATCTCTCCGGGCGTAGGGCCTATTTGGGAATATGTAACGGTTGCAACTGTAGTGTTGCTGGTTTTATTTCTGATGCGCTACAGCTACCATCACTTTATGGCTACGGCAGGCTATTATATGCTGCCACCATTGGATTTGGTGCGCCGCCATCGTTATCAACCGACGGAACAAAGTGCGCGGGAAATTGCGCATGAGCTTATACATATGTCAGCCGCGAACGCAAAAAATCGCAAACGGCCCCTCGTAAGGCACGACGCATACGGCGCTACGCTTGTTGACATAGTCAGGGCAATAGAGCAGGCTGACGGCAAGCTAGATATTGTAAGCCAGGCGGACAAGAATGAAAGTTTCAACATAGGCCGTCAGTTGGCGCGTGAATATTCACTGGAAGAAGCTGTGCAAATCGCCGCTAAGGAAACTAAAGTGAATGAAGGGCCGTCTATCCATAATTTATGGGCAGAGGATTCTTGGGGTTATGATTTTGGAGCAATGCTTGGCGGAATATTAGGCGAAAAAGCGCAAGGCAATATTGATGAGTTGTGGAATTCGGCCAGTTGTATATTACTGCTAAAAGCTCCCAGGCAGAATAAGTATGATTTAGAGTTACGCAAGATAATAAATCAGATTATGGGTGTAAGTAATTCTGAAGTTGCGGCAGGTGAAGGTGTTAATTCAAAGGCTAAAAAGCCGAATTTAGGCGATAGAGACAAAACTGTTACCACAGCAGGCAGCGCAGGAAGAGTTTCGGATAGCGTTAAATTTACTGCCGCTGCAACAGTGGTAACTATTGCAGCGGCGGCTCGCAGCCGTAGCCAAGCCATTGAGGAAGATGCGGAAAGCGCAAGGCGTTTTGCCGAACTTATCAAAACCAAGCAACTTGAGGATGCCTGCAGGGCATATATGGTCTTGTGCACAACAGCCTTTATGCATAGGGCGAGAGAGTTTAGAAGGCTAAAGGCAGCGTTGGTAAACAAACACTGCTTGATAATAGGAGATAATCCAGAGCCTGTAAAGACATATCTTATGGAAGCATTAAACTTTAGAGAGCAAAACATTGACACAGAATTGGAAATATCCGAAAGCCAATTAAAGCTTATAATGAAGGAATACGATTTGATAGTGGATAGCAATAAAGGTATTATCTATCTATTGCTTGATAAGGCAAATAATCTCAATATGGAATTACCTATCTCAGCGTTAAACGGCAGCGCATTGAGGCGTAAGATGACTGATGTATGGGTGTAATTACTCATGCTTAACAAACTTGCTTAACAAACTAACAAACTTGGACCGTTTCACTTGGAAACTTGGACCGTTTTGGAAACTTGGACCGTTTCAAAACCCCGCTTCAACCTGCTCCGGAGCCAAAGCGGGAAGTGTCCCCTTGTGGATAGTTTAAGCACAAAAGCCAGGGACAGGTTCAATCTCAACTTTAAAGCAGGTTGAGCGAGGATTTTAAAACGGTCCCTAATTCAATTATGTTGTTAAGGGTAGAAAAAAGGTAGAAATAGATGGGAATAAAACTGACTTTTGGCTGTTATATATATAGCAGAATAAGTTGTCGAATAGGGGTTTATAAGG
>Ga0100392_1001518_pt1 | contig 21602 bp, 10 predicted proteins | sample CryGeymeta201516_FD_81548 | JGI IMG/M metagenome (GOLD analysis project Ga0100392, IMG submission 81548) | Groundwater microbial communities from Crystal Geyser aquifers in Utah, USA - Crystal Geyser metaG 2015-16 | ecosystem: Environmental > Aquatic > Deep subsurface > Groundwater | place: USA... | reverse complement strand
TCTGTGCTGTGCTGTGCTGTGCTGTGCTGTCCCGCCATAATATAGCAATACGTTGGATCCACCAGCATCCAAGCTTTCCAGTACACAGACAAACTGTTTTTCGAGAACTCCTGTTGTCAAAGCAAAAAAATAATCTTCTTTTTTTTTCATCTTCAACCAACTGCAAACCAAACCAAACCAAACAACATTATCATGACAACAACAATTACTCTGTTAGACCTTCCGGATGTATGTATTTTGAATTTGGCAGCTCTTTTGCCTGTTCCTGATTTGCTTCAGTTATTGTCGACGCATTCACGTTTTTACAAGTTGTCCCAATCGGATTCGTTCTGGAACGTTCTATTAAATCGCGATAGCGATAGCAGCAGCAGCAGCAGTCGTTGTTGTGTTCAACAACAACAACAACAGCAACAACAACAACATCATAATAGAGCAACATTAACTGTGAAACAACAATATCTATTGCAAGCCTACGTACAAAAATTGCCTTCTGTTGCATGGATTCCTGTTATTTCATCAAGTTCAAGTCCTCCAGAACGCGAAGGACATTTGGCTTGTACATTTGTTGGTCGCGACAACCACAAAACTGTGTGTATCACGGGTGGCTTTACCGATGATCCCAATATTTATTTGTTAAATACGACAACCTGTGGACTGTTACCGGTGAATCCTACAGCAGCAACAACAACCACCACAACCACAACCACCACGATGATGATGTCCGAAGAAACAGCATCGCTTTATTTTGGTGATTGGCGTCGGATCATACCCACCACGGAACCCGTATGGCGACATTCGTCGTCTTTGCCTTCTCCTTCTCCTTCATCTCTTCCATCGGAGGATGTCAATGCTGCAGCAGATGAGGAGGATGCACGTCGCGGTGTTTGGCATGGACCAGGAGAAACAACAGGTCCGAGTTTGTACCACGTATACGGAGCCTCCCTCACAGCACTGGACGATCATCGTGCCGTACGGTTTGGTGGGTTCCGTGGAGGTGGCTACATGGGAGAATGTGATCAAATTGCACTCTTGACGATTACAAATATTGCGGATAATGATCGCTTCGCACCTGCCACCAAAGCAACGTGGCAAGTCGTTCAGGCCCAGGGACTTGCTGCCTTGCCACGAGCCTACCATACTGCTACTCTCATTGCTGGTCGCTTTTTACTTGTCGTGGGAGGAATGACAAGTGATGGATGTATCCGCGGAGAGTCCATTTTGGACACGCAAACTTGGACGTGGTTTCCCCAAACCGTTACACACGGATTGGATACCAGCAAACCAACCGCTCGACATGGACATTCCATGATACTTGATGAGAAACGAAACCGATTGGTCATGATGGGAGGAGGCAGCGGTACTAATCTGTTGCGCTCGGGCAGGGACAATGCGGAAGTATGGGAATTAGATATGGGTTCCAATTGGAATGTTGAGACGGCAAATGATGCCAGTGCATTTCAACAATCGCTGCCTTGGCAGTGGAAGTTGATTCGAAATTACAATGACGATGACGATCAAGATGCTGGTGATTGCAATAACAGTGCCGAAGATGACGATCCGGACAATTCTATGAGTGATGAGATGCCACCACTCGAACCTCGTGATGAAGACATAGACGACAACAATGACGACAATAACACGGAAGAGATTCATGGGGACAACAGCGATAACAAGAACAACAATGAAAATGGAGACGACGCTGCCAAATATCAAAGCAACGAGCCATCTGTTCGAAATTTCATCAATAGCTTGACTGGGCCTGAAAAGTTGTGCCTCGGACGCTGTCACATGGGATTCAAAGTTGGTCCAGATACCATGATTGTAGCTTGTGGTTCCGGTCGACCTTCCACCAATCACCTCCTAGCTTTTGACCTTGCCACAAACGAATTCTTCCGACCAAATCTAGGAAACAATGGTATGTTGCCCCCGGCCCGATTCACGGCAGTAGGCGCCCAGTTTGGGGAGTTTAACTCGTATGTTTTGATTCATGGAGGATACTGCACTCAACATGGTGCCGCTATTGAAGACATGGCAGTGCTGGACTTAGCACCGGCTCTGAAAAGAGATGTTTACTGTCTCTCTGAGAACCCCCGTTTTCAGTCCTATCCAGCAGTCACACAAGACGACGTTAGTCGGAACGCTGAAGGTGTGGGTCGTACATTTGGGCGTGTTGGGGTGGATGGTATGGAAAATCTACTTCAGAATCTATTTGTGGAATTGGCAGCGGGAGTCCGAGACGAAAGAGGACGGCAAGCGGCAGGACAAAACCCTCGGACGTTTGCCGAAATGATGGCACAGATGGGTGCACGCGTGGTCGATTCCGATGACGAAGATGAAGGAGCAGATGATGACGATGATTCTGACAATGAAGAGATGGACTTGGAGCCAAGGATGCTGACGATTATCGCTGAGGGCGGTCCTCAGGAGGTACGGATGTTCTACATGTTGTTTGTTTTGGTTTCTGTTGTTTTAATTCGGCTAACATTTGGATTTTTTCATCATGCAATAGGGTGTACCGGGTGGAGGCAGAGGAATAGCAATGGAAGTACACATGAGATTCGGTCGCAACGACGAGGTTGACGAAGATGAAGGAGGCGATGATGAGTCCGACTCCGACAGCAACAACATGAGTGAGATTAGAAATGTAGACTAAACCATCAGGGTTTCAATCATGTATCATGCGATTGTATCTCTCGCAACGTGTTACGCAACAAAAGTGGATGCACAAAAGAAAGAAACTGATACCGCCAATTTTTCTACCAATGTTCTAGCCATTTGGCATAGAAACAATTTACATTCCTTATTGATTTGGTTAAGTTCACTACTAGTGAATGGAACAAAACCAAGGATAAAGCAGAAATCAATTACTATTTCGAAAAACGAGTACATTGCATTCTTACTACAGCATACGCGTGCGACAAATGCAACGGTCACTTGGCCAAACTCGATACTGGGATAGTGAACAATATTCGATTTATAATAATTTTGTGTAAACATATATTTTTACTATATCGCTCTAGACGCCCTATTTATTTTGGCGCAGTGTAATTGTCCGAAAACTGTCGGAGGAAAAATCGACGCGACTTGAGGTCATAAGGCTTTCGTTGCGGTGGGTCGCTGCCACTAACAAAGCCGATCAGGTACAAACGATTGAACACCCATATGCTTCCTTGACGTCCAGATGATCCACTATCGTCCCAAATTTTTTGCATAAAACCAGTCTCCTTACACCAATCGCGAGGTACACAACGAACTGAAGTTATATCCGGCTGCTTATCGGTCTTGGATCCTACAAAGCCCAGAGCAACAAACTCGTCGCCAGGAGGAACAGGCTCCCAAGCATAAAATGGATTGCTTCCGTGCGAGATACTCCAGGCCTGACGGAATCGTGCAGGATGAGGCATGTATTTGTTGAGCACATGGGGCAACCAACTGCTTCCTCCTACCCAGCTCCCCGTCGTGTCGGTCACCTCCAAACAGAGCCGCTCTGCATTATCACGGTTGGGATTGTCATAATTTTTACCGTGGAAGTGACCCATGGAAATGGAGACCTTGTTCTGGCGAAGAATTGTGCCGGACACCACCGGTTCCCAAATACTAATTTTTTGGCGACTCATGCTGCCCTGACTCGTCCAGATTTGGTTGAACTTGGTCACTTTCTTCACCTTGACCTTGATGGCGGCAAGGACAGGTTCTGGGATTTTCACATTTTGCTTTGCTTGATCATCAGAAGGCATGGGAGGCAGCGGCATGCCACCGTTAAAGGCTTGCATATTTTGAGCCATAGATCCGTCATCTTCAAAACCGACAGCTGCCTTGAACTCATCTAGATTGATCATGCCGTCGTTATCTTTGTCAAGCTCTTTGACAAAACCAAGCAGGACAACATGGTCAATCTTCAATCCTAGCCAGTCCAGACCACGCTTCAAATCTTCCAGATTCAATAGACCGTCTCGGTCACGATCAATGGCGGCAAAACAATCTCTGGGGTACATACCACGCGACTTTAGCAGAGCAGTTATCCTTCCAGCCGCAATCTTGTAGTTCAATAGATGATGCTCGTCAGCTGTAATAAAGACCTTTGACAAGGCTGTTGTTGCTGGGTCCTTCTGCTTTCTTCGACGATTGCTTCGAACTTCGCAAAAGAAATTGTATCGTTTCTCGCACTTGTTGTTCTGCAGAGCACGAAGAAGCAAACTGAGTTCTCGTGGCTGATAGGCGACTTGGCTGTCCAAGAAGCGGTAGCAGCTGTAAGCAGTAGAATCTTGGAAGCTCTGGGCAGGGTCGTAGCCATACGTAGAATCAAGACAAGTCTTTTCTGTTCGCAAGGCGACAGTCGTATCATTGCCTGGAATGAGCGAAAGACCCGATTGTTGATGGATCACAGCACGCATACATTCGGCCTCAAAGAGTGATAATGCGACGTAGTGACGACCTGCCTGTACTCTATAGAACATTCGCTGGGTCAAGTAGTGCTTCAGCTCGTCAAACGTAATAGATCTGCCTTGCAAGTTCGGCATTTGTGCGAAGAACTTGTCACCGTCTTCCCCGTCAACGTCAACATCTACAGCTCGCAGGACCTCCTTGAGTTCTGTAACGGATATGGATCCTCGACTCTCGTTGTTTGTGCCAAGGAAAGCGCGCTTCAAACTTGCTTCTTGCTCGTCCGAAAATGGTTTTCCTACCGCAGCAATCTCTTCAATAGCCGCTTTGGAGGGAACAAAGTCCATGGTGACAATGATATTCTTCAAACGTCGATGAGTCTTGGTGCTCCAACCCTTTTCGTAATAATTCCTTGACACGAACATGTAGTCGGGAAGGTCTAGGGAAATTCCCTTGCTAAAGAGAAAATTCTTAACTGAGAACTGCGAAGCGGGATAGAAATACTTCTCCCAGCTCTTGACGTCCGCAAACATACCCGACAGGGGGCCTGACTTCGTTGTCTCGCCTTGTTTGAAAGCAAGAGATTCCACTTTCCACGGCGTTGGGTTTTCGTCGTCGCGGGAATACTTCTTCTTCTTTGCTTGTTCGTTGACTACTTCTTCTTCCTCTTCTTCTTCCTCCTCTTCTTCTTCTTCCTCCTCCTCTTCCTCCTGTTCTTTTAGAACTTCCTCTTCTGCAACTTGCTCCTTTTGCAAATTGGCGTCTTCATCCTCCTCAGCCTGCTCAGCTACAGATGGCTCTCCGAATTTCTTCTTCGCCAGACCTTCGGAGTTGACCAACACCATTAAGATTTTGTCAACAACAGCCTTTTCGTAATCAGTGGTGATGAAATCCTTGCGGCGAAGGATGCTGTTTCTCAAAGTATCGGAAAGAGGCACAGGTATGGGGATACTGTTTTGCACCGTAAAATCCAAACGTTCCGTGAGAATATCAATGCAGGCCTGAATAGTGGGAATGCCGATGACTTTCTGCCGGTTGACGCCGCCTCCAGTACCAGCCCAGACAACGGAACGAATGGCGTCTGCGTCGTCATTAAAAAGCAAGCTGTTAGCTGTTTGCTTATTCTCGAGGTCGCCAGCGATGTCGTTGGGCCCTCCTTTGGCGCTCGTTGTAGAACTTGCATTACTTGGAAGGTATTCCTTGACTCGAGACGCAAAGGCAAGCTGAGTAAGCTCCCGGTAATGATTGGCCAACATCTTATAACACTTCTTTCGTGTCACATTGTCAATGCTTTGATGACACAACATGCCTGCAAATCGAAAGAGTGTTGAGTTGAATCATGTCAACGCAACGCAACGAAGCAAACGACATCAACAAAGCGAGCATTTCTTACGGAATTGCATATTCTCGGATTTCAATCCATTCACAGTAAGCCATGAGGCAACGTTAATCAAGAGTTGTCGTCCTTGTTGCGCTGCTTGGCCTGTGATGGGTGTAAATGTTGCAGGAGATGACAGTGGATCAGACAATGACAAAAGGTCCGCGCCGTAGGAGTTTAAACTCGGTGCCGGGGCTGGTGCTTGAGCCTGTTGGTGTTGCTGCTGTTTGGCCAAATTTGCTTGAACTCTATTCTGCTGGTCTATAATCAAACGAAATACTTCAGGAATGATGAAGAGTTCAATCGTTTGGCCCTTTCCAATACCTCTCATTCGGAAAGCTCCCTGAGCGTAGTCACGAAAGGTCATATCCTTACCCAAGGTGAGAGCCGCTCGTGCGTTGATAGCTTGATGGATATCCATCCCTGTCGTGTGGATCTGATCATAAAAGGAGAATCGCTTCTGCGGCGGGATTCCAGATTGATTCAAACGAACTACATTCATACCGTGGCGCATCAAGATCATTTTCCTGTCTTTGTGATCCAAAAACACTACTCCTTCGATATTCGAAGGAAGCCCATTCTGAAGCATGTATTTCGCCACTTCAAGATTACTCATACCAGTAATCAATGCACCACAATCTAGCAAGACATGGAATGGTGGATTGGCTGTTGCAATCTCGTTAAGAAGCATCTTAACTGACCATTCAGACGGCAACAAACGACTCGACACGATGGATTCGGACATGAGATAATCGTAAATTTGTCCATCCACGCATTCGTCATACTGACACTGACCAAGCTCTTCAGGCAGCAAATCACTTGGTGTTCCACTAAAGCCAACGCGGCGACCAAACAACATGTCACCGCCAAGATCCTGACCAGAAGCACTTACTTTCTCATGGTGGTGCTCCATGGTAAGCGGAAATACGAGTTGATCCAAATAAAATTGCATCACATTGGGTAAATTCTTCAGTAGGTTGTAAGTAACACTCATGTGGTGGTCATCCTTCAAATCAAGTAGGTGCAGAGGCCAGATGTCGTCTGATCCTCGTCCGCCGGCGCGTCCCATGGGGGCTCGCAGAAAGGCTTCTGGGTCGTCGCCCTTTTCACCGCCCTCCTTTTCGCCTTCTCTAGGTCCACGCACCTTCCCGCCAGCTTCTTCAACCCATTCCTTGTACCTTAAGGCAGAAGGACGCTTGTGCAGCGGACCAAACTCGGCGTCAAGCTGATCGCGCAATTCCATCATGACATTTTCGAAATCAGAAAAACGCAGGCCTTCGTAGCGGTAGGCAAGAATAGTCAGACCAATCACAATATCGGGTTGTGAAAATTGACTGGCGCGACTGGGAATATCCTTTCCCACGAATGGAATTGCTGCTAGTCGTCTCGTCAAAGAGATATTCGGATCATTCTCCAACGAGAGCTTTAGGTCGCCCTTGGAAAGCAGCCCAAAGCTGACGCGATCAATCTTACTCATCACATGTGGCAAATAATTTCTTAAAATGTCGTGACTTAAGTTCAGCATCTTCATGTACTCATCGTCCAAGGCAACTTGCACGGCAGATGCAGCTTGTCGGTCCTTTAATGGGCCATTGACCATATACGAGAGGAGGTGCTTGTCGTCGACAGTTGGCAAACGCTTCTGCCGCAAATATAGTAGCTGCCATCGCGCAAGCAGAGGTTTCAGCTCTTTGTGATAGAATGGCTTGTTCAAGAGGACCAAATGCGGTGTTTGCTGCAAGTGCTTTTCAGCTATACCTTGTTGGATCATACTCGAAATTTGTTCCAGAATAGTAATGGCCTCTCGACTATCCTTGAAAGCCACCGACATCTTCCTTTTCGAGTAATAAAAGATAGCATCCAAGGCATGCCATTGAATGTCCCAGCGGAGACCCATCCCCAGCTTGGTTCTAGAAAAGTCAATTGGATCTTTTTGTCCAATGGGCCAATTCAATTCACTCTTTAGGGGGTGCAAGACTACAGGTACGAATTAAAGAAGAGGCTAAATGGTGAGGCAGGAGTTGCACCACACACTAGAACAAGCAAACCGATGCACAAAAAACTTACTCAGGTCGACTTCATCTAGCAACAGGCATCCAGTATTGAAAAGCTTTAGGATTTCAGCACAGTAGTATACATCCTGGGGGTTGACATCAATATCGACCAGGACAGATTGATCCTTGAATCGACGTGCAATAGCTGAGAGTGAAAATGCTGAGAACATCCCATTGTTTCCGGGGTTGTAGGTCTTTCTGCCGAATTTCTTTTCTTCCAAAATTTTCATCATTTCAATAAACTTGAGCATGAATGACTTGACACTCGTTGGTGTAGCACAGATAATTGCCTTGCTGTCTCGAGCTTTGCAAAGTTTGAGGTATAGGTCTCGCGTAATTGGCGTGCCGCGGTCAAATTGGAAAGTGAACACAGGCTTTCTGACGACAGCAGCGAATTTCTCACGCATCACACCTCTGGAAAAATCCAAAAGCGCATGCGGCACCACCTGCGTCACGAGCGACTTTCCGTCGGCCAACATCAGCGCCAGCAAGGGAGTTACAACGGTGGTCTTTCCTGCTCCCATAATCATCTGATGGCACATCGACTTGCCCTGACGGATGCTGGCCATAAGCTTATTGACCAAAATGACTTGACTCTTCCGAAGCATCAAAGAGTACGTAAACTCAAAGACGAGATATCGAGGATCAAACTCGATAAAGTTGGGATTGGCAGAGTTCATCCTCATATAGTGCCGCTCGTTCGCAATATCCGTGGCAACTTTGGATGATTGCAGTTTGATTTCTTGTACAATCGTATGCCGGTCTGCTGGCTTGTTGCTCGCATTTACCTTCCTCAGCAACAGAATAAGCTTAGAGAGGCTTGTGAGTGCTCGATGTGTCTGACTAATTCGGATGGAAGTCAGCATTGCGACAACAGTGAGACTGGTGACAGTCTTGTATGCGACCCCCGACATATAAGGATTCAATGATCGAATGTCATGCTCAGCGGTGGTCGACAGGATTGACGCAACAAGCAACTCGAACCAAGCCGCAGGTTCACGTTCGCTGACTTGACCAAGTCTGAATTTCATAAATTTTATTTCTCCACTTTGCCCACCAGAGTTGGGGGTATCACTTCGCTCGTCACTTGTAGCAATCGCCAGCGATCGATTCATTAAATTCCACAAGGACTTGCGATCGAATTCCATGGCGTGATTCAAGGATTTGTTCAACTTAGAAAGCTGCGCGGTGGCCTTGCTCAAAGCCGCGGGATTAGAATGAAAGGACTGGATTTCTCCTGGCGTGAACCCAACTAGAGTCGCCTCCACTTCCGTGTTGCTCTTCTCGGCATACTTGTAGACATCTGTCTGAATTCGATTCATGGTTGCTACAGAGCAGTGAGTTTGCGACGATCGAATAGTGCTTACATCAAAGGGGAGCGCCCCAGAAACGGGAGGCGATCCTAATTGTTGCCGCGTAAGGTAAGTAACAAAATTGTCAAGCTTGATGGGCGCCAGCGGCTTGGAAGCAAAAGACTGCAGTTGTTTCAAAGGAATATTGACAGCTGCGCAATTTTGCACATCCAGATAGAAAGTGGATTGGGAGTAGTCACTGATGCGAGGCACGCACCAAAGACGGTGCGAAGCATATGAATCTGGACGACTAAGAATCATAGCAAGTCGCGGAACAGATTCACCATACACTTGAGGGTTCGTTACCATCTGCTGAACGCCTTCTTTCGACAAAAACGCGTGCAAGTGATCGATTAGACGACTGACGGCATCCTTTCCTTGGAACATTCCTTTGATCTTATTCATACCACTGTCGATGTGGAACTTAGGGATTTCTGGATGCTGCGCAATAGCAGGACATTCCGCTAGAATCTTAAGTACAGAAATCTCAGCTGATTCAGTTTTGTAGTCCGAGGGAGGCAACAGGCGGAATAGTATGCGGCCCCAATTGTAAGGGCTATCATTCGGGTGCACCTTGAAGTTGACTGTACTCGTCATCAAATCGTAAATGAGAGGGAATCCGTACCGAGACGAAGCCATTTCGATTCCAGAAGAAACCGCAGCGTTTATGAATTCCAATGCCCGGGCTCCGCCATACGCGGTCTTGGTGCCGGACCCTTGATCCTCCTCAGGTCGGTTGTAGGCTGCACCAAATAACTTACTAGAGACCATCAATTTTTTGTGGTTTGTGAAAATAGTTTTGTCCAACCCTGAGTCCATGTTGTCGATGACTGGGGGCTTCTCCACTCCCAATTTGACAGTGAGCGTCTTGTCCTCGGGCAAGCTTGCAAGGCTGGTAACTGCCGTCACAAATGCCTTCCGGTTCAGTAGAGTAAGAGACAATCGACCACGGGTCTCTGGAGTACAAAGCTGCAACAATAGCATTTCCTCCTCTGTTGTTAAACGACACGCCGAAGAAACATAAATGTGCTTCTGAACGTACTCTTCCATCTCGGCAGCTATAGTCCAAGGACATTTCATCTTCGAGTCAGCCCCCAAACCGACGGTGACTACTGACAGCTTCAAGCGACAGGCATGTGCGTCTGGATGGAAATCGTTCCCTAAGAATTCAAGTTGATTAAAGATTTGTTGTTCTTCTGCACTCAAATCTTCACTGACACACGATTCAACCATCTTGAAAACATCTTGGTATGCTCCTGTAATAAAGTACATCACCATAAGGTAGAGCGAAGACGCCAGCGATGGTGTAACCAGGAATGATCTACTGTTGTGGATAGGATAGAGATAAGTCCTAACTTCTCCAATATTGTCGATCCATTCTTGGTTTCTTCGGTCAAGAATCACCTGCACTGACAAATGTGCTCCGTCCATATGAAGGCGCCTTGGCAAGGCGCAACCAGGGATGAGCACAAACAAGTCATTGTCGGCATTCTGCAGAACAATAAAATGTGCAATTGATCCAAGCAACCGTTCGGCGATTTCTCGAGCCTCTGTTGAAATCGCAATGTACAGCCCGTCATAGTCGTTACTATACAAACGGTTCACCACCTGGCCATCAATTGTGGTCTCGCTCCTAGCGCTGAAACGAAGGTTGACACGAGGCAACTCAATCTCGTCGATAGAGGCCGGGGCATGGGCAGACGGGAGTTCAGAATTGCTCCACACAAGGACATGCGCCAAATTATCCAACCGTGAAAGAAGCATACCCACACGCTTGAGGAGCGACGAGGGAGGCGCACACAAGACATTCAAAAGTGTCTTAATCGGCTGATTTGGGTCTCTCTCTTCAATTTCGTGATCGTCGCTGAGAACTGGAATCTGTTGAATCATGGCCTCTGCGGAAGAATTGCAAAAGCCGGTTTTATCGAAATCGGTTCCTTTTGAAAGGATAATCTTGAGCCTAGTCGACGAAATGTCTTCAAAACCTTTGCTCGCTTTGTCCGCGTCATCGTCAGCGGATTCAGATTGCTTTTTATACCCAGTGATGTCATCGTTTTCGCTCTGCCAGAAGACATACTTCTCAATGAGACTCGTAGGAATGATCCCAGCTAAGAAACGGGGCGGAATATAGGTTTGGGTTCCAAGGGTCGAGTTAAGGGAGCGAGTCACGACAAGCGAAGGTCCTGGTAATTCCTTCGTCATTGGTATTCCAGAAGATAAGGCCAGGATACCGGCCACGCGATCAGGATATGGCTCACCAGAGCTTACTTCATGAAGAGAAATAGACAAATTTGATGTGTACTGCAGTACTCGCATGTGACGTCTGCCGTGTTCGACGACATTGAAAACAGCAATCGCAGGAGGATTCTGCCAGACGACTACTTCCTTCAATGTGTGAGTAAAAGTCGAGCCGTCTGGATTTTTTATCCAGCCGGCGAGCATGACAAAAGGGTCGTCTGACAAGTCGTTTGCAGACATGTAAAGCGTCGTTTGGGGTAGAATTAAAGGTAGCTTGTCACCCAGCGTCTCGGATATCCATTTCTCGCCTGGACGAATACTATTGGGGAACTTTCGGGTGTACTTAGCGTTCATCGCCACCTTGTGGTCGTGGTAATTTCTTGAATCTGGGCCCCAGGATTCAATATCATACCGACGACCAACCAGGCGCCACCAGTATCGGTTCGTGGTGTGCATGACTTCAGCACAAGCAACATCGCTAGCATCTTTTAGAGCAGAACGGCGAGTTTCAGCAAAATCTGGATCTTCCATGATATGCGGATCTAAAAGGGTCATCTTGTGGTTTTGTAGAGTAAAATCACTGAGCTGCATATTCACTTCAATTCCGACAGCCTTAGTCGTCACATAGAGCATCCACTCTTCGTAAGTCTGGCCAGGTTTGGGAATACGGTAGGTTCCATCTCGAAGATTGACGTCTTCCGTATCTGGTACAAAGCGACCATAGCACGTGGGATGCTTTATACTTTGCCAGTGGCGCTTCTTCATGTCGGCTTCCTGGCGACCGCCAGTACCAGTAGCGACACGGACAACGGCTTCCATGGCATGATCACCTTCCTCTTTCTTTTCTTTGCAGAAGCGAAGCAGGTTGTATCGATGCGCCTGGATGACGTCGAAAATCTCACTCTGCGCAATCTGGATCGAAGGCGGAGGGTGGTTCGGGTTGTTTGTATCCTGAATATCATCATAGACCTTCGTACTGAAGCGATGGTTGATCGTTAGGTACACTTGCGACGACAAAATCACCGACACCGCTCGGTAATCAAGATCATCGTATTCGTAATTCTTGAACAAATACAAAAGATGAGCATGAACAAGATTCAAGGTGTCGACATCCTTGCACCGAGCAGGATCGATCCAGTACTCCAAGGTTGGGATGGCCTGTGAGTCCAACATTCCACGAATCTTCTTCAACGCAGCATCCACCTTGATGTTGCTCAGGGACTCTAGGCCACGTGGCCGTGGCTGTCCAGGAATACATTTCTTTAACGCATACTTCATGTAACCCTCAACGCGAACTGCTAAACGAATCAGATACAGAATAAGTGGTCCCGAGGAAGCCTTCTTTGTGTACTTGCCGACATCCATGTCCAAAGCTCTCTCAAGCATTTTGACAATGCAGCTAGTGATGACATCCGGCGACTTCGCAATCTCATTGAAAAGCGTTCCGTGTGCTGTCGCCAACAGTTCTTCAAGCTTGTCATAATCGACCACTGGGATCTCCTTGATGGTATCCATATAGTCAGCAGGCTTCCACCTTCCTGGCTCAAACAATGCTGCGTCAACAATCAGTTGTAGCGACTTCGTTTTCAAAGCGGAGAGGCGAGTTGGGTCCCCGTTGGCAAAAAAGTCCATAATGAGCGGGATCCGGATGTACGGTGCCGTGAGAAATTGTACAAATCTCTCCGAATCGGCAGGCGTAAGAACATTTCCAAACGTTGGCAGTTCCTTGTTTTCAAGGTGCAGTATATCGTCCTCGGTGTGAACAGAAACAGGCTTCGACGATCTATATTGTGTGTGCAAAGAAATTGAAAGGGGAAAAGCGAATAACTTTAGAAACCTATGACAACAGAACGTATTGAATGAAAGCAATGGTGTGAACATACCTCTTATTCAAAAACTTCTCGCCGCACGAGTTGACCACAGTGTTAGGGTCCGCCGAAGACAAACGCGCCCTCACTTCTCGTTCCTTGCTGGTGAACAGAGACAAGAATCCTTTCTGCTTCGTCTTGATGGTGGCTTGCTGAGCCACCACTTCGACATACTCCTGTGGGTGTCCATGAAAGGCTTTCACGTCATATTCAAGAACTGGGCTGTCCTTGACAGCGCGTTTGACACTCCAATGCAACGTTGCATCCGAAGGCAACCATGTGTGCGTATCGGGTATATCTGGAGCTGTTTGTGCCTTTCCAGACACAGCGTGGCGAAATGCAAAGACGATGTCACGAAAGTATTCAAAGTCAGGCAACACTTCAAGCATGGATCCGTTCCTTCCGGAGATCAACATCGTGGCATGATTGGCCATGGCTTCCTCCGTTGGAGGATGCGGGCGTTGAAATGCAAGCTGGATAGACAGCTGATTGATCAAGACAAGATCCCCGTCATGGGCTGTTAAGCTCTTATCAAAATTGAAGATGGTATTCCTCTTTGTGCCATCGTCTTTTAGTGTTAGTCCGCGTAGGTAATCAAGGCATCGGAAACGCAAAGCACAAAGAACAGGATCATAAATCGGCAAATTGGAACCCAAACTGTCGTATGATCCAGCTTCGATCCCGAAAGGTTCCGTGGGTCCTTCACACAGACCCGAGTAGTGAAGGCAGAAGGCGCTTGGGTCATCGACTGCCTTGACACGACAAATAGCATCGGCAACACAGGCTCCTGCGGCGAGCGCAGTAGACCGTATGGCAATAAGTCCTCGAGATTGCTGGACACATGCCGTAGCTGCGGTGTAGATGCGGACAATCCGGCGAATCAAAAATAACAGATTCACTTGAGTCTCACGACGCATTTCGCTTTTTCTCCAGAAGCAAAACTTAGGATCAGAATTTGGCAACGGCAAGATGTGCGTCAATGCGTACTGTGCAGCAGAGGCCGCAAATGCGGGTGAATTCTTAACCAGTCGACGTTGCTGAAGTAAGAGACTACAGGCGTCTGCAACGCGCTGCAACGACGATGAGGCAGTGGCGTAATCCGTGGCTACCGGCGGAAGATCCTCATCCGTCAACACAGCGGGAATTAAAATTGGATCCTGCCTAGGATCACCCATCAGTCGCTTGACAACGTTCTCGTAATCGTCACGACGCATGCGGCCGAAAAGAGGATGCGCAGCACTTCCAGCTGATGACTTTAAGTTGGTAATTACACCCTTAGAAAATTCATCCTGCAATGCCGATTTAGAGAGCCCGTGGCTGTACTGGTCCATTGGTCTTGATGCTGTGAAAGTTACTTTTTTCAAGAAGCGATCAAGAAAGCTCCAGGTAGCGGAAAGTCCGGACAAGAGAGAATCATCGCCAACCTTGGTTGGATCCATCGTAGAAGCGAAATTCGCCAAGTTACGCCCAGCCAGCTTTAGAATACGAGTATCTTCAGGGTCAAGTGAGTGAGCTGGTGCTGTTTCAATTTCCTTGTAGGCAAGACCCAACGCCGCATTCATCAACAGCAAAGAAGAATACTTTGAGCTCCGTTTCCCAATGGCCGGGCTTGTCGTCAACGCAAGTCGAGCCAAGGGGTGCATCGTAGACGCAGAGATAGCATCAGGTACCTCCAAATATTCTGCCGGCCCTTGATCCAGATTTGACATGAGAGGTCTCGAATTGAGAGCCGGAAGTAATTTGGTGTATAAAAACTCAGCTGTATTCTTCCTGGAAGGATAGACTTGCATACGAAAGAGAAGGATCCAAAAGCTCGAGTCGAGCAATCGCTGACTAGGAATCTCCCATATGGTCATGGCCAACTGCTTTAATTGCCGACCGGATTCGGGATCGAATGACGATGGATGATATTCAAGACCATCCTTGCTGGTGTTGCATACAGTAAAGCTCCACTTGTTGTCGCCGCAATTTCTGACGACGTATAGCACCAAGTTGCAATAGTCCGGCTGCTGCCATCCTCCAGGCAAGACCATTTGCTGGTTGGGCTGAATCTTATCAATGAGTGGGACAAAGACATTGATAAAATTTAGAAACAGAGCATCCAACTGCTTTCCGGAAGCCCCCGCCGAATGCGGGAGAAGTGAAATCAACTTGATGCACGCCTCGCAAGCCATGTGATTGTGTTGCAAAAACTTCAACGATGGTGACTCGGCACAGACATGCGACACAAAGCTGAGCGCCTTTGCCAGTCGTTCGTACATGGCAGTGCGGTCATTCAGTTTTTCTTTGGGAATGGGGGTTCGGAGAATGTATGTCTGCAAATTTAGCAGAGCCCAAAACGGAGGCACACGGTAGATGGGATAAAACTTTCGCTTTGGACGACCTCCCGTACTTCCCGCCAAATAATCAAACGGGTTGAAGGAAATGTAACCGTCTCCTCCTTCCAAACCAACTTCAACTTCACCAGTTTCTGTGGTAGAAAGAGCAATGCCACTGCTCCCAATACCACCGTCATTGGTCTCAAGAACTGATTGCCGCGACATTTCAGCCTTTTCCTTTCGAACCTGAGCCTTTTGTTCCGCTTCTTCCCGTTCGTGATCCTGCAAAGCTTTTAGTTCTGCAGGAGTGAGCTGCGTTGGTGCCTTGGTGCCTGTCGAAGGTGCAATCCGCGTCTCTTCCTCCATCATCTCCATCGCTTTCGCTTTTGAGGTTGACATCGATCGAGGTGGCGTCTTTCGAGTAGGCGATTGTGTTTTGATGTTTTCGGAAGATACCGAATTAAATGACTTGCTGGATCGTGGAGGAGATCGCTGCTGCTCCGGTGTAGTAACCTTTGTCTGGCTAGCAGGAGTAGAACTGGGACCCACGGTACGCGAGTCTGTGGGCGATTGATTAGTAGACATATTGAGCACCGACGAAGCAACGGATCCGCCCGTTAAACTACTTGGGCTTGGAATGGACGTTGTGGATGCCCCAAGTCCCTGCTGCGGCATGGGGGATGCCGTTCGCTGTCCGAATCCTGAGCTTAATGATCCAGGTGCTGGCAAAGTCCCCATACTTTGGGTCATTTGTGACGCTCCTGTTGGCATCAAAGAGGCTGGGTCGGGCAACTCCGAGGTCGTGGCGGCAAAACCAGCGGCAGGAGCGCGAGCAGTGCCACCATTCATGTAATCCAATCCTGCGAATGGATCATCTGGAACATAAGGAACTTGAGGCGCTGCTGAAGGCTGCGTAAAGCTTCCAAACCCTTGCTGCTGTTGGACAGGAGGAGGAGAACCATACGCACCCTGGGCTTGTTGTTGCTGGGGATAGCCAGAATGTGGTACGTGTTGTTGTTGTTGTTGTTGTTGCTGCTGCTGCTGCTGAGGATATGCCTGTCGCTGCTGAACAGACGATGCAAACGTAGCTTGCTGCATCCTCTGTTGCATGTTCCGTGGCGAGGGCTGTCCAAAGGCAGTTGGCTGCGGTTGCTGCTGTTGTGGCGGCGGCGGCTGCTGCTGCTGCGGAGCTTGTGTTACGTAGGTCGGAGGAAACCAACCCTCCTTCCCGTTGGCAACACCCCACCACCAAGCACCAGATTGACCGGCCTTAGCGGTGATAATGGTCCCCTGTGGAAAGGTCAGCTGAGACTGGCGTGCATCTCCCTGGAAGGGATGCTTAGCCATATACCGCATCATCTTGAAATTATGGGTACTAGTACGGTTTTCGCAGTCGTTAGCTCAATCGCCACCCAAAGCAATGACCGTTTCAATCAAGTTTCAAACAAGATACAACTTTGGCTCTTTTCAAGTCTTCGTTTCTCCAATATTTAGTTATTTATTTGACCTAGCCTTGACGTTTGCTCCCGTCTCACTCTTAAACAGTTCCAAGGACGTCGGGAGGAAAACTAGAGTACGGATGGTGTTGGTTACTAGTGCCAATCTTGATGTTGGTCGTAGTAGAGTGTAGATAGATATATTTCCTTGCAGGATCTTTGCGTTGTTGTGCCTGCCCAGTACTACGGAAGATCACCACCAAGCGAGGATGGCGCCACAACAATCAGAGGATTTCGATTCGACCGTTGGGCTAAGGGCAGACGTCATCATGGAATAACTCGTGTTGGGACTGATTGCTTCTTTGCTGGTGCCAGGTAGTACTCGTCGTCTAGTACTATTTTTTTTTTTGAGTCTTGCACTGATCGGAATGCACTGCGAACTCTAGTCCTTTGATGTCTAGCTAGTACTAGTAACTCAGCTGTTGTACAAGCACTCACAGTTGTAGCTACTAGAATATTATTAAGTCAATTTAAAGTAGGTAGGTCGATCTCTGGACTTTTCACACGTAATCTTGACCTCATGGACTCTGGTTCCTTCGGCATGCTCTTTGCTACTTCCTCAAAAGATAGGGTCCTCACGAAGATACCGATTTGCTGTCTCAATCAATCAGTGTACAACATGGTACACGTATGACGGTGGTTTAGCCAAATGATTAGGCCATAGAAAGGTTCGGCCACAACATGAGAATTGCGTGATACAGTTATATGAGCAAACGAAGAAGAAGAAGAAAAGAATAATCACTAGAAAAAATCTGCAGCATCTGCCATCTCTCGTTCTTTGGCTTGGCGCTGGTGATACAATCGTTCACGATCTGCCGCCGTCTCCAAGGGCCAATCTGGGTGGTAGAGCTGCTTTCCGTCGCAATTTCCAGTGCATGTAGCTCCAATACCAAAAGGTGGCTCGTTCATGAGTTTGTCCATGCACCCGACATGATACCAATGACCACAATGAACACAGCAGGGACGACTGCGTTTCGCTTGGACAGATCCCTTTGCCTTGTACATCGCTGCAAGCTCCTCTGGATCGGCTGGCACAGAGAATTTGTCACACGAGGGACATTTGTCCTCGGCGAATCGGTATATAGCTCGACGGAGAAATTTTACCAAGTACAACAGAGATGGTTGTGGACAACTGCCGTCGTAGGGGCCGCCGGATATTTTGTACATTTTGAGACGAGCATCCTCTTCCCGTTGCCAAGCTTCTGCGGGCGTTTCATTGGGACTTGATTTACTATCCGTGAGGGGAAGGTTCACTGGGTTGCTCATAGTCAGGGCCTGGTCCTCGGACATGCCATCTTGCAAACGCCTTACCAGCTCTTGTGCATGGGAGGTAATAATCTTTTCAATGGGTCCAGGAAAATTGGTCGATTCCATTTTGAGTTTACATGCCTTGCCATAATCGACCAGTTCTGTAGTATTGGGATAAGCTGGGTCAATCGCGATAGAACATTTGTATTGGTACTTTCCGTTCCTCGGTTGGAAATTGAGACGAATCAATCCTTTCCTTTCGTTCAATCCGATAGTGTCGGGTCTTGCACTATCATTGCTGTTGCTGAGAAGTTCCACGACCTGTCGCAATTCTTTCCAGCACGGTACAAATAGGTTTGTGTCAATAAATTCCACCAGTCGTTTTATTGCTGCGTCCATCTGGTGAAAAGTGCTCTTCATCTCTTTCTTGGGTAGCTCCTCTAGTTCCTTTATCAATTTCTTTTTGAGACCCGGGGCCACGTTCACGCCACCTTCAATCCCCACCACCAGTGAATTGTCTTCCGTTGCCGAGTTTCGATATCCATTTGGAAATGTGAGAGTGAATTTTACCTTAACAAAGGCATTTGGAGTCCTTTGATAGGTTGCTGTCATGAAGGAGTTTGTGGAAGCTATGATATTTATCGTTGGATATTTATTCTTGAGAAGCGAGACCGCTTCCTTGATGTTGGGAGGCGCTTCTGACATGGTTGCTTGTTTAGCTTGTTAGTCAATCGGTTGCCTGTCTTACATATTCCAAATGGTATGTAGCGGTATTTGCAATTAGCTTGCCTTTTTTGTGGTTTTGATTTTGTGAACAAACACCACGATTTTCCATTAAAGTGTAAGATTTCCTGGTAACGGACAGACGTCCTTCAATTTGTACTAATAGTAACTAGCTACTACTAGTACTAGTAGTAGCTACAACAATAACAACATGCCCTCCTGCCCCGCCTTTTCGGCTACTACGGACTGTGGCTATCCAAGCTACTAGCTAGCTCTTGGTGCTCCAGAGACTCGAAAGAACACTGACCATTTCGTGCTAATCAGCACCATTTTAGTCCAAGGCTATAACTTGCGTCAATGGGCTTACACCATCGATCGCTAAGAATAATTTGATGCGAAGTTGATGCATTACTCCAATTTTTTGCCCCTGAAAATTGTTCAAAAATGCATGCGATGGAATCGGTGGGAGAGTCACCGTTGTCACTCTTTCGGGATCACTATCATTCAATAAAAGGTCCCGTATAGCTACTTGGTTGGTATATGATCGCATTTTATCCTGCAGTTTCCGCCGGACGCTATCTTCTCCCACTGGCTCAGAAGAATAGGGTATTGTACACTCCGACAGTGTCTCTGTTTTGTCGGTACTGTAAAATTGATGTGATGGGACCACCTTGATGCGAGAAGAAGATGCCCACCATACCAATGTTTGTTGCAGGGTGACTTGGATTGATTGACATGGTGCCGTGCTGTCATTCACAACGCAGCAGCGAACGTGTAGCTCTTGGTCCGGTCGGACGCGCGAGTCCAAGAGCTTGCATCCGAGTGTAATTTCACCCACGAACTTTTCGTCCTCCCGTTGCAGACAGTGTACTATGTTGTTTGACTCACTCGGAATGATCTGTGAAATCACACGAACTTCCTGTGTACACCCGTAGTCCTTGATCCTTCCAGAGCCCACCACAAAGGCGCGTAATGCATATTTGACGACAGCACTCTCTGTTTTTCGCGTTATTCCACATTTTTGCATCACTTTGAGACTGGGTGGACATGTTTCTGGAATTTCAAAGGAGAATGGCACCTTGTAATCTCCTTTTGCGATTCCTCCAATATCCTTGTTGATGATAAGATATCCTTCGCTTGATCTTGCTGGCAAATCCAAAGGAAAACGTATTAACTCATGCTTATCCCGTTCTTTTTTATTTGTTACGGACGCAACGGCTACTGTCGTGTATTCTTTTCCTTTGAAATATACGTTCAATTCTCGAGCACAAATGTTTCTTTTGGCTTTTATTCTCAGAATTCCATATAGCGTGCCACCCGCTTGAACTCGTGGTGCTTCCTTTGTAGCATGGCTTGCGTCTATCGCTACAGTACCAAATTGAAATGATAGATCCATCCCACTTTCGCTGGGGTTGCTTTCTGTTACGACAGGCAATTTTATTGGGTAGTGTACTCTAATAAAAGCTCTTTAAGTTTTCATAATATTATCGTAGTACTCGGAATTCAATAGTACTAGACTACTAGTACGTAGTAGTAGTACTAAGCAATAGTACTACTAAATACGAGTAGTAGCACATTAATAACAAGAATGAAAAGATTCATACGACTGGCGTTTTATCCCGCACATTTGCTCTCATCCCACTCTTTTTTTGGTCTGGATAACTTACGGCTTGTTGCTACGGGCAGTACTTTTGACTTTTGATTACCCCTGCAGCAGCAGACGCTAGAAGTACTCCAGAGCAGGTCTTTAGCCAGCTTTCAGCAAAATTTCTCTCTCTAGCCATTCCTAAAATTTATTCTAGGAACTTTCAATTATGCGTAGATACAGAAACATTACATATTCTTTGAGGTGGGGTAAAGTTTGGTATCCAGGGAAGATATTTCCAAGTACCACCAACCGCTGCAACAAAAATGAGTCAAGCGTTGCTTATTCATCAAATCTGTACTTGGGGCTGGTTTTGAAAGCTGTCGACGCATAACGCTCATAAATAAAATATAGAACTGATTCATAATTTTCCCACACTTCCAGCTCTCTCCAGAAAAACGAAATTAGAAATTCCAACGAGGATGGCGGGGGCGGGGAATGGGGTCGTCCGTTCAACAAATCTAGCAGCGAGGCAAAGGGCAGAACAAGTAGCAAGCTTACTACTACTGAGAAGACCCATTACATGAATTCGTGGCGTCTTTTTGTATTGTTGTCACTTCTCATAATCATTAAAAAAGATGCACCATCTTGATTCAGCGGGACCAACGCAGCACATTCCAATGGACGATGAGTCCTCATTCGAAGACTTTCCTGTCGACGAATAGTTAACAACGCGGCTTCAAACGACATGGTTGGTGAAGAATATTAGAGGAGGGTTTCCTTGTGTTACTACTTGGCTATAAAACGATCTCACAGATTTTCGTTCGATGTTCCTTTTCGTCTGTGAACATGTGCGCTCATGTTTCAGAGTCCCGTTGACTTTGATTCATAGTCTTTTCAGTCCGAATTAGGATGACGTTTCCTTTCCTTTTTTTGTTTCTAACCTTCGAAATAAATTA
>Ga0100392_1001517_pt1 | contig 21612 bp, 12 predicted proteins | sample CryGeymeta201516_FD_81548 | JGI IMG/M metagenome (GOLD analysis project Ga0100392, IMG submission 81548) | Groundwater microbial communities from Crystal Geyser aquifers in Utah, USA - Crystal Geyser metaG 2015-16 | ecosystem: Environmental > Aquatic > Deep subsurface > Groundwater | place: USA... | reverse complement strand
GGAGTTAGGTCTTACACTATTAGGTCGTGTGCCTATGCCTGCTTCCTATCCACACTATAGTCTCTAGTCATAATATTTATCTATAGTCTCCACACTAGCTTTTTACGATCTAAGATATTCACTTCGGGAAAACAAAATCGCACTATAAATAGTTTGCACACTTGTTCCACTTCATCAATAATTACTCGGAGTGAGAAATTAAAAAATTGATTCCTGAAAACTTGGTGCAGTGTTCCCGGTAGTCTAGTAGTAGGATAGCATGAGAGCTGGCATTTGTAAAAAAGTGTAATTGCCGCATTCGTAGCTTTGGCACATAAAACAAATCTGCAACTGTAGTAGCAACAGAGAGCGATACAATAAGTAATAGTTTTTAGCGACGGCGATGCACAGGAATAGGAGATTGATCATCAAAAGATTCGTCGTCATCGTCGTCAAAAGACTCCTGCGACAAAGGAATAGAGTGCTGATTGTCATTGTCTTCTGGCATAGAGTCATCGTCAACACTATCATTGTCGGCATCCATTCGGAACTTTGGAGTCGGGGTTGGCTTATCAGGACAACATTTACCGCCATTGAGACTCGACAAAAATTCCGTACCCAGATTGTTGAACCATTGATAGAAGAATTGATTGACCACAGCTTTTTTGCTCGGGTCGCGACAAAAGACGCGGACACCGATTCGCACGAAAGAGGAAGGAATAATAGACCGATACTTCTGAGGGTTGATTTTCTTCGCAATAGGCAAGGATTCCACAGAGCCATTAATTTTGTCATTCATTTCCTCAAAGAACCGCATACACAAGAGTGGATTCTTATCTTTACAGCCATGGTGCATGACGTACTTGCGCACGATAAAGTCATTCGCATCCAGCGATTCCGTGGAATCGCAGGAGTTCTTGACGGCCAGGATATTCTCTTGAATTTCACGCTCGTTCATCGCTGATATTAGGATATCGCGACGACTGTTAAGAATCTCTTCCTTATCGGCATTGTCCATAAACATATCAATGGACTGCCCAGTATCACCATCCACATCAAGAGGTTGATCGACAGCGCATTTGTAAAATTGATGTCTTCGAAATCGCCGGCACAAGATTCGAGCCTCTTCCAATTTCGGATCGGTCGAATGCTCAATCAACGAAATCACATTGTCGTCCAACCGCATTAAAAAGTCACTCTTTAAAACGGCTCGACTAATAGGAAATTGTTCTCCAGAGTACGACTGTAGTCGCAAGAAAGGATCTGTCAGACATAGAATATCGCACAACATGCTGTCTACGGCGACAGTTTTCTTGTGCTGGTAGACGATAGCATGCAGGTACAAGCGCTTTTTGAAAAACTGCATGGCTGCCGTGACATGTTTGAGGGGATAACAAATCATGAAGTGCATTCCATTCTCTTCTTTACACCGTGAGCATTTTGTGGGCTTCGTACATTTGGCTTTGGCGACACGGGCGTCTTCAATTAGCTTTGCAGGCAAACAAATGGATGAAGATTTGAATGAAATATCCGAGCAAGTGTAAATGCAACCAACTTTTATCAAGCAGTACTTACCTTGTTGTCAATGTTTCCATTGCCAACACCAGTACGAGTTGCATCTCGTGCAAAGTAGTCGAGCTTGTCGACACTATTCCGAAGAAGGAGAAGAGGAGGGTGCGGCGATTGAAACATGAGCAGCAATTGACAAAAGCAACACTAGCATCCAGACCAAAACATATTACTTACTCCAGACCTGAGTAACGATTGTTAACGACATCGTACAACCATTCCTTGTAATGTTCCTTACGACCAATAAATGTTGAAATATGAAGTTTCTCCTTCACCTCGGGCAAGGGTTCACCCAGAATACATTCCTTGATGAATATAAAATCACGAGACGTCAAGATACAATCCTTGGAGTCATCGGGTGGTTTGAAAACTTTCATGGACGTCGCATCAACACCATGACCAATCTGTCGTAGTGGCTCGTCGAGATGGTACAGATCAATGGCCAATCCAAGTTCTGCCAATGCCGTATCGATCATAACGAGAGACGAGTCTTCGTGACTCCATTTTGTTGGTACTAATAAATGTTCGCAATCTTTGTAGCATTCATTTAATTCGGGATGTTGCTTTAGATACTGTGGCAACTGTCCCAAACGAAAACTCTCGTACAGGTGCGAGTAGGGTCCGTGACCGATATCGTGAAGCAGTCCGGCCAATTTGACGCACAAAACATCCTTGTCGGATGCATTTAATTTGGGTTGCTCGTCCTTGATGGTTTGAGTCATACGTTCGGCGAGAGCGGCCACACCCAGAGAATGCTGAAAACGATTGCCATTGGCACAATCGTACAAGTATTCCGACGTACCGAGCTGCTTAATGTGTCGCAATCGTTGAAAAACTTCGGTATCTACCAGTGCCTTCATGACGGGACACAGTTCAATACTTTGATGAACTTCATCATTCGTTTGGGTCTTGTCACCGTAATATGTTAACTTTCGTAATTGGTAATCTTCTCCTGTGGTCTTGAGCCTGGAACGCTTGGAAGACGAAGGAGAATCGGGACAAGATCGCTTGATTAAACGGTACTCACTACTACTGCTGTTGTAATTGCTGGAGCCATTGCTACTAGTGGACATGATAGCCAACTATCTTAACGTTGTCAAGAAGTGTTTCACGAAAAAAAATTGTCCTCAATTCGATGATAAAATTGGAGCTTTTGAGGGAAAAGAAATCGTGTTTTGCTGTTTTCTTGTTTTCTTAGCACGACGTTGCTTGTTGTTTGCATGTTGGATTTATTCTTGTCTACAGTACTTTAATTTTAGGGTTCTTCACAAACGGCTATTTTGCTCTGAGGTTTGGGTCGAATACCGTAGTACTAGTACCTTAAAAGTTCAACTTCGTACAGTAGTAGTACTACTAGTAGTAGCTAGCTAGTAGGGTAAATAGTACTTGTGAGCGATAGCTACTAGTACTGAATTCCAACTGTGTGCATAAAGTAATTCGTCGTCGAATTCTGACGAAGGACGTACCCAAAGTAGGATTGCGGATGGAAGGACATACAAACGTGTTTGGATACCAATGAAATCTTTCTCGTTCTCCTTGTTTTCTTCACAAATTCCATAAAAGCAACAGAGACGACGTACAACTGGACGACACTCCTACTCGAGAACATTGCTCTATCAATAATAGTATATCCTACTTTTTCCGTTTTCATGTCTACCTTTGCCGTCGCCATTGCCATCCAACGAAGGACCGCAAGCTTCAGTGTGAAGCGGTCTCTGTGGAGCTTGGCTTGTAAAAAGGGTAATAACAATAGATTTATTTGTGTTAATAATGCTGCTGCTTCAACTGCTGTCACTGCAACCAACAAAGTCCAAAGTTCGTTTGCCTATCGTGTCCCAGAGGGAACTCTACAATTGCAAAATGTTTCTCGCAATTGGTTTTCAACGTTAGCATCAACAGCAGAAGCGGAAGCGGAAACAGAAGAATTAGAAGACGAAATTGTGGTCGATGAAGAAGAAATCTTGCTTGATGAAGAAGAATACTCCGACGACGGTGATAGCAATGATGTCATCGACGAGGCCAATGAAGCAGCACGATCATTTTCCAGTTTGGACCTGCATCCTCGGACGTTGGAGTTGCTCCAAAGTCAGTCTATGAATCACATGACGGAAATTCAATCCAAGACATGGGATGCAGTTTATCAGGGTCAAGACGTTGTGGGACGTAGTCGCACCGGATCTGGAAAGACGCTCGCCTTTCTGCTTCCACCATTGGAAAAGATCATTCGAGATATTGAGAAGAAGAACGAGGAGGGGTCTCACAAAAAGGACCAACGTATTCGTATGCTCATTATTTCACCAACTCGTGAATTGGCTTCGCAAATTGACAGCACTGCATCCATGTTGACCAAAGCTCACAGACAAATTGTTTCCAATCAAGTACTCTACGGAGGAGTACCCAAGGTAAAAGACTTGCAACAGTTCGATCGAAGAATGCCAACCATCCTTACGACCACTCCCGGTCGACTACTGGATCATTTGCAATCCAGTGTCTTGCGAGATCGAGCTATTAAATTTAGTGAAACACTCAAGAATATTGATGTCTTGGTATTGGATGAAATGGATCGACTGTTGGATCTTGGTTTTAGCCGTGATATTCAACAAATACTAAAGTACTTGCCTCCCAAAAACGAACGACAAACCCTCCTCTTTTCTGCTACGGTACCACCCTCCGTGAAGAAAGAAATTCGCAATGCTACACAATCAAATGCTGTAACTGTGGATTGTATTCAAGATGAAGATCCTGCCAGTCATACAGTCAATACAGTGCAACAGTCTCATGTCGTCCTGCCCAATGCAAAGCAAATTAGTGGCGTAGTTGAAACAATTCAGTATTTGATGAATGCCGAATACAATGTGGAAGGTGAAGTTGATGATAAGAATAACAAGGCTCCCAAGATTGTGGTATTCTTCAATACGACCGCCCAAGTAACCTTCTACGCTGCTCTCCTCAAAGCTTTGGGAATGCCGCGGGTCTTGGAATTACACAGCAAGATCAATCAAGATCAACGCAGCAAAAGATCTGATAAATTTCGAAAAGCTCCAAAAGACAAACCAAGTATTCTATTGACATCCGATGTATCGGCAAGAGGAGGTAAAGAAAATGCTGTTTTTTGTTCTACTTGTTGAGTCTGTACGGCGCATGTCCCCGGCTATTGCACGTCCATTCTAATACTTCTTCTATTTGCCTCTCTCAAAATTTGTTTAAGTCGACTACCCTGATGTTACTTGTGTTCTCCAAGTAGGTAGTGCAAGCGACCGAGGTACGTCATTTTTAGGTCTGCAGTGCTGAGTGTTTTAATCTTCACTGTTTGTGTTTGGATGTTGATCTTTCGACGATTCGCGAATTACTTTCAATCGCCCACACACTCACTCCACCACAACTATGTTAGAGACGTATATCCATCGGCTCGGGAGAACTGGTAGGGCTGGGAAAAGTGGCAAGGGTATTTTGCTACTAACCCATCCCGCTGAAAGCGTTGTGCTGAAGAGCGACTTGAAAGGCATGAAAATTCCCATACACCAGGAGTTACATGATATACTTTACGATAATGACAGCGTATACAATGGAAACAGTCCGGAAAGTGACGCTCTTAAACAAGCGCTACAAAGTATGCAAGAAAAATCCGAGGACTGCTTTTTAAGTCTGTTGGGTTTTTATTTTCAGCGATTCAAAGCACTTCAATTACGCCGTCCGGCTGATACTGTCGTGACTATGATTAATGAATTCAGTGAGCAGGCAATGCTAAAAGAGCCTCCTGCCATATCGAGCAAGGTAGTCCAGCAGTTTGGACTGTCGAGGCATCCTGGAATCACAGTCCGACAATCCCAAAACAGCAGCCAAGGTAATCGCGGTGACGGTTATCAGGTAACGAGAAATGATAGAGGAGGTTCTAGGGATGGAAATAAATTCGATCGCCGTGGAGGTGGCGGGAAAAGAGGGCGATCGTTCGATCGGCACGATGTCGATCATGTCGGAAGGAGTGGCCGAGGCAAGGACCGTGCTGGTGGAATGAGAAGAGGCCAAAGCAACGAACGCCGCCGGTAGATATGCCGAGGTTAGTGGGTAATGGATATTCTAAATTGACAAAACTTATTTAAAATGTAAATACTACTAGCTAGCACTCGCCGCAAGAGAATTCTTTGCAACAGCTCGCTGCATCAGTTGCAGCGTACTCTCATTGACTGCTGGTCGCCTTGGAGCGCGTCCCGATCCAGAGTGAATACGATTATCGGGAGTTTTGGTTGTATCCTTGGAATTCTTCTTACGGCGGGCTGGATCGCCATCGTCTCCTTTCGTTGGGCTGTAATCTTTTTGACAGGCTGGGGCGGCTTGCTTCAATGGCGCTTCTTCTGTCAATTCTTTGTTCGATAGCGGAAGTTCTTTTCCTTCTCCTTCGTCTCTCTCGCGTTGTCGGTCATCTCTTGACGCTCTATAGCCTTTTCCCGAGCCATGTCGACGCAATTTCTTCTCTTGGTTCAATGTATCATGTCTATTTGCGACTCGCTCTCCCTTTTTGGGGCTGCGTTTGCGGCGAGCTGGTCCACCACGTGACCCGGCGGATTCTGCACGGCGAACAGCGCGTGATTGTAGTTCTGAGTGGCCGCCTCCCGAATCAGCACGACGGCGGAGTGTGGTTTTACGACCACTCACCGAGTCAGGATGGCGAGAAGGACCGTGTTCGGAAGCGACACGACGTGGCAGGGTCCGTCTCGCAGATTGGTAGCCTGAAGGTGAACGTCCAGGAGGGCGCGGCCGACTTGAAATATCGACTGGTTTATTGCGATGAAGTCTTCGTGCATCACTCATGGCATCATGGTGTTGCGAAACAGCATCAATGTCCTGCACTTCCTTGTCCTGTGATGTGTTAAGAGAATGACAAGAGCTCACTATAGTCTCATCTATGGGCTCTTCGACCATATTGTCTTCTTCTTTTTTGCTGGCCTTTTGTGTCCCTTCGATGTTTATTTCATCATGCACCCGGGTATCTTTTAGGCCAGGGATCATCTTCTTCAATTTCACTGCCGCCATTGAAAAGGTCTTACTGATACCAATACCATGATTGCTGCCTTTGTCGTCCCAACTCTTGTTCCTGAAGCTACTCTTCGAATAGCTTTCATGAAAATTGAGCATCAGATTACGACGGCTGCCGTTCGACGCGTTGCCCAAACTTAGCGCTGACGCACTTTGAAGCGATTTGCTGCCTTTGCTGTCTATGCTCAGTGCCGAAGCATGCAGATCCTCAGCAGGCAACAAACTTCTTGAGGACTCCTGGCGTTCCATTCTCATCTGCTGTAACCTCTTTCTGCGAACGGTACTGTTTTCAACTGGTTCTTGTTCGGACTTGCCGATGATGGCAGGTTTGTCGTCACAACAGAAGCTGCTTATGCTACCTTCAAGGTCAGAAGTTTCTTCGGAGGTTCCTCCGGATGCATCCTGGATGTCTGTTGTACGGCTATCAGCTACCTTTTCTTGGTCATGCAGCGACTCCATGTAGAGCTGCAAACCTTGATTCTGGCGTTGAAAGACCATTTCAGCAGATCCTTGTCGTTGCGTGCGTGTCCGTGGACAAACTTCTTTAGGGGGTGGTGTGATTCCCCGCTTGCGTTCTCCAATGCATCTTCGCTGTTGTTTGCATCGTTGAGGGTGACTTGAATCGTCACTAGATGCTGTTGCTCCGCCAGTAGATCCTCGTCTTTGCATCCGTCGTTGAGGGCGAATTGAACTGTCATAGGTTACTGATGTCGTCCCGCTACTGGAACCCCGTCTTTGCATTCGTCTGCGAGGGCGGTCTGAGCTGATTGTAGGTTTGAATAACGGCGAATTTTCACCCTTGCAGCCGTCGGATGGCAGTGAGGATCTCTCATGGGAGCTCAACGTGGCATCGGCACGATTCAACGATGCTGGACGAGTGCGACGTTGTCGTAGAGAGTTATGCCGTTTCAGTGGAGGTCTTGGGTCGACGCTATCGCGTTGCTCAATCGTTGGCACTTCTTCAGGAGACATTTTAATTTGTACTCAATATCTTGTTTTCAATTTTTGTTATGGCAATTAAGTTTTCAAGTGCTATTTGGACTGCATGTTCGTGTGGGATTTACACTTTACACGGACTTGGCATGAAAATACAAATTGACATGGGAACACCAGTGAGAGCATACTGGTGATTATTGGTTTAAAAAATACGAATAATACCTAGACTACTACGTACCTGGTAGTTTGATAGAACATCATCTACAGTGCCGTTTTATAAGAATCACCGAATACATTCTATAAACAGGCTAAATATGGTCTATAATCAAATTCCAGATTAGTATGTTTAACAACACAGGCAATAAGAAAGAAGAGTACTACCATACCAGTACTAGTAGCAGCCAGTCAAATTTTAGACAGCAACGAGCGACTACAATTGCCGACAGGGCTGTGATTGTTACCAGGGTAACTGGTGGTTAAAACAGGGTCTCCGGCGCGCTTCTCTAAATCCTAAGAAGAATTACCGATTGCGTTTTATGCTGCTACTACCAGGTAGTAGTAGTAGTATTACTGGGATGTAGCTATGTAATACCAGGTATGGTACCTGGTACAATACCTGGTACCAGATAGCGTCTGCCTTGTTTGCTACCAGGTACTGGTACCTGGTACGGGTAATAGAGTCTTTCTTTCTTTGGTGGAGGCGCAAGCCGCAATTTCAGCCTTTAAAGAGAAGTCAGTACCCTGGTACCAGGTACCAGAAGCAATGGTCTAGTATTTTTTTAAGCTGCGGTTTTAGGATAACACGAACACTAGTAGACCAGTAGCGCATAGCTCATAGGTTGAGGACGCAAGAGCATCAGAAGATAGTGGCAATATTTCTCGAACAGCTTGAAAACGTAAATGTTTTCATTATTTAAAAATAGGAATATTAAACGATAAGTGTAACGGACGTCAAGCAATGAGAGAGTAGAGAGAGAGAGAGAGCTGTTCTAGTAGTTTATAAACTGCCATATTTCTGCTGTGTGCCCAAGAATCCTCATGCCGAGTGTTAGTACTTTCTCTTTTCTCCTGCTTTAGATTCATGAATGCGCAAAAAAGTTGATTGCTGTTAATAATATAGATTCACTCTTTCAATATATTTTCAATGAAAGCATGCTACAAAGGTCCAAGAGGACAAGAACAGTGTGGCAAATGCCACCAGCCAACCGTTCTTGGAAACTCCTGCGGCACCAGAGTTGGCCATGGCAGCATCTACTTCATTTTGTTCTTCAAATTCCAAGAGAGGGGATTTCAAGACTGTAGTGGTGATTGCGTGGTTGTGACAGGCCACGAGTCCCTCCTCGCGGCGTTCTTTCTCAATCTCACATTTGGTATAAGTAGTCATTTCCCCTTGACAAATGCCAGCTGGGCAGGTGCAAATAGCCATTCCATCATTTACATAGTCAAAGACTGTAGAGCACGAGGTAGTGTAGTAGCTCATGATAACAACTTCAACACAAGACTCGCAGACTGCTTCTGTTCTTTCCGAAATCCCATTTGATTCAAAACAAGATCCCAGAGCTCGACTCTCTAATTCACATTCAGCAGAAAAGGTATTGGTGGCCATGATGGTTGGTGTAGGAGCTGGGACTGGAGGCATGATATTGGCAGTAGAAATACTTTCACTCGGTGAGGAACCAGACGGAATGGGTTCTGTATCTTCTGGCGAGAGAGTGAGGGAAATAGAAGTAGCTTCGCTAAGACAATCCCTGAGACCATTCTCCCGGCGTTCTTTTTCCACTTCGCATTTGACGTAGATATCCATTTCTCGTTGACAAATGCCACTAGGACAAACACAAGTGCGGATCTCATTCTTCACACCATCATAAATTGCGGAACAAGTTCCCATGAAAAATTTCTCAAGGATAGCTGCCTCCAAACAAGATTCACAAGTTGCTTCAGTTGCTTCTGTAATTCCATTAGATTCAAAGCAAGATCCCAATGCTTCACTCTCCATTTCACATTCTCTTGAAAATGCATTCATGGTGTTGGTACTAGCAATGGTAGTCGTTGATGTTGTCGTAGGCATCATAGGGATGGCTCCACTTCCTGTGGGGGCTGGGGCTGGGGCTGGAATATTAGTAGTAGCAGCAGGCACAGTAGCAGATGCTGTTCCTGTTCCTGATCCCGCACCACAACTCAAAGTAGTAGCTGGACACGAAGCTAGAGCAGGGATTTCCGCACGTTCGTCGTTGATTTCACAGGCCAAGTAGGTATTGATCTCTTGCACGCAAATGTCATTGCCACAGTTGCATGCAGCGATGCCATCGCAGACGGCGTCAGTAACAGTGTTGCAGTTACGTTGCTGAAAATTGGCCACCACAACCCTGTCCAAGCATAATTCGCAGGCGTCTTCCATGGGATCAGGAAATCGATTGGCGCTAAAGCAGGCTTCCAGTGCCATGCCCTGGGCTTCGCAAGCTCCTGTCACTCCTTGAATAGGGGCGGCAGCAGCCATGACGAGAAATGAGGCAACGGATAAAAGACGCATTTTGATTTGTTGGCTCGTTGTTAATTGCTTTTGGTGTTGCTTCAATTGAATTTGTGAGACTTCTTTCTCATCGATTGGAACGAGATCGTCTCGATGGAAACGATGAACGATTGACGTGTGCCTTATACATTCGTTTCAAACGACAAGTCTTGTGAAATTGACTTTAGCTTACGACAGTTGATAGATTAAGAATGCGAAAGATCCTCCTGCTAATCGAGCTACTGAGTTTTCTCTTGGAGAGACAGTTTTAGCAAAAGGAATTAAAATTAAAAATACTCGTAATAAAGACAGTAGCAAAGACTCCAAAGATTTTCCTGGTTTCAACTATGGAACTTACTGTAGCTTGAATAGAGATTGGCACGATTGATCATCCAAACGTCAGCCCCTCATCATTTTTTTGACAAATGACCAGACCTTTTCACTCATTTGACACGACACTTGAGTGGTTTGGTTGAGCACCTACAGTACTTTCCAGTTGGATCGTTCAAGCTGTCTACTTGCTTGTTCATATCGAAGCGCCTTCATGATGGTTACGTTTTTCCAGATTGAAAGCAAAGCTGCGGCGATTCTACCGGGGACAACAACAAAGTTGTTCTCAAGGAGTGAGAGCTTGCACCGTTGGTAAGCGACGTTGCAGACTCAGCTGCACAGAGTTTGAAAAGTCTCTTATTCCGGACTGCCAGAGATGGAAAAGAATGAAATATTAAGAATGCAGCTCGCACTCAGCTGCAAGTAATTTCTTTCATTATTATTTTTTTACAGTAGGGTCTACTTGTTTTTCATTTTTTTTCATGCCATGCACTCTGACGCGCACTTGCTTTTCCAGGCACCAGCCGAACAAAGCTCCGTCTTGAAGCTGTCATGGTCCACTCTTATCTCTTATCTACCATAATTCATAATATCAGTCACTATTCCAAATACTTCTGTACTGCACACTCATGGAGATTGAGATCAGACACCATTCTTTCTTAAGAAATTCTCAAAAGAATGTGCAATGAATAGTTGTATTTCGTGCGTTGAGTAGATTTGGAAATGGGCTGCAAATATTCCACAGAAAATACTTCTGAGCCCCGCAATCTTTTTCAGGCCTCCTCCTCCGTGCCTGCCTCTGCGAATGAACAAGGCACCTGCGGAGGTTCAGTAGTAGTGAGACCGAAGTCTCTACTGAAAAAGACGGCGTCTCTGTCTTTTACAGATGTAAAGGCATTTGGCAAAACGCAGAACGTTTGCGCAGATCCCATCAAGGAGGCTCCGAAATTGATTGAAGAAATATTGGATTCCTCTGTCGATCAAATGGACCGGCGGATATTTCAAAATATCCTGACGGTCCTCCGTCGATTCAATCAGCCAGACATCAAGAATGGCAACGAGATAAGGAAAAAGGCCATTAACGCTGCTGTCGAAGCACTACTGCCCAGCACGAAAGACTCGCTTATTGTGAGTAACCTAATACAACTAACGTTATCCTTGTCCATGTCACCCATGAATCTGTGGCAGATGGTGCAATTGAATTTTCAACACCACTTGTCAAGGGGAGAAGACACAATGGCAGAAGCAGTAAAACGACTCCCACCACTGGAGTCATCCTATTTTTCTCTCTTTCTGATTTATTCCATCGCCTTTCCTGGACCATCATCAAACGAAATTGCAGAAGAAGGAAGAGGTCAACAAGAGCAATCAGAAGAACGAAAGAGTGTAACGAAGGAACAACGTCTACGACAGTTGCAACTTCTATTCTATTTGAGCTTATCCGATGACGACCTCCGCCATTATTTGGAGCACCAAAAACCAGCACTCTGGTTGGTCGAAGTAGGAAGTGGAAAAACAATAGCCAAGCAATCCCTGGTCCATTACCTCAAGCAAGGCTCCACCAAATTTTTGCCTGTATTGATCGACGAAGATACTACTGCCATTGACAATATGCCACCAACTTCAGAGGCTCTAAGCGTGGACATTCCAAGATTTTCAGAGATTGTTGCCGACCGGAACATTCCATGTACGACGACCTGCTCCTTGTCGTATCCCCACGTTGCAGAATTTTGGACGCTGGATCAATTCTATGTTTGGGCCGAGCAGAATCTTCCAGAAGAAGTTCTCACTGCTATCCTGAAGGGGCTTTTATTATCACAGCAGCATTGCACCAATGGGAAAGAAGAAAACACGAATGAGATAAATGCCAGGACGACGACTGACTCACAAGAAGGAGTACTTCACTTTTTAAAGCAATCCAGTGTCGCCAGGGATTCCAAATGAACATTATTTCAGACAGTTTGTACTTAGTAGACTACTTGCGTCTAACATGAAGTTATACAGTACACATAAATAGTACATTTCCGTCAAATCAGTAGGTTCTACATTTTTCATTTTTTCAAGCGAAATCATAATTGAGTGGGAACAACACATCGGCAAGTGTTTCGATCACCAGCAGCATTCTGTGCGATCCTAGATTTCACTCTCTTTGCTTTGAAAATAACGTGGCTTTATTTGACCATGGCCTCTCGTCGTCAGTTTGCTGCTAATTGAGAGATCCTGAAATATTCGCATTATCTATTCATTTCTGCATCCATTTTGAAGCCAAACTGTTTGTTTGGTATGTGCAGTATGCAGATGACAGGCAGGTGCTAATGGTGCTAATAACGAGCTAATTATTGAGAAGAGTACCGCGACGTACCAGTAATATCTACTGTATCTAGTAGTCTAGTAATACATGCTCTAACTACAATTAAAAAGGAGAAGTGTGCGTCTTTCCAAATTCGGTTTCTCAAAACATGTGCTTTGAAGAACGCGTTGAGAAGAATCAAGAGTTGCGGCGCAGCCGAACCGAACAAGAAGCACATGTGCCAGGCACGAACAATGACAACGAGAACGAAGAAAATTAAATAATAACATCATAACAACTGACTTTTGAAGAAAGGTTGATAAAATAAATATCTTGAATTTACCCCAGCAAACTAGAAAAATGTAAGTGGCTGAAGATGTTTTTGTCGTCTCTTATTATCGTCCCGTTCAATGGATTCTTTAAAGGATACGTTTCACGAAGGATACCTTTCGTACTAGTACAGAATTCAGAATTCCCATTCTTAAATCAGCTCCTGGTACGAATTCTGCCGATGATGGATGCTTTGTTCTTTTATGAGAAACCCGCCCGCCCATATTTAGCCCTGTTATTGTTAACTGATCTGAACATGAAAAACAGAGCTGCGAACAGCAACAGCGTCCAGGCATGGCGGCAGGTTTTCCATCATCGTTGATTGTTGATTGCCGCAGAGCTATTTTCTTCGATTTGAGAAATTGGAGTATTGTTAAACAGAATATTGTTTTCCGTGTACGTAAGTTCGTACTGGGCAACGGGGGATAAATACCGTGATCAAATCATAACGATTTTGAAAATTACCTTATGAACCGCTAGTATTTAGAGATAGAGTTTGTCTCAGGAATAAGAAAAGCTGATGTCAAGGCGCTTGACGCTTGAAGCTATCCTTTTCTCTGCACTTCTCGGTGTCAACCAATAGCGGAAATCAAGAATTTCGTCTGATGTCGATGTATCGCTTGTATACCTGATTACAGAAAAAAAAATTTACTCACTCTCAATGACTGTTTAACTCCGGCTTAACGATATCAAAGACGAGAAGACCCTGGAATAAGCAGAGCCGACTTAATCCAGAGCTACTTTGACCGAATTTCACAGAATTCTTACTTTTTGATACCAGTAGTACAGAATTTCACCACCATGACACTTCAACGCCACAATACCGCCCCTGCATCATCCGCCGGTCATTCAGTGATTGCCCCAGTGTCGGTAGGGCGTCGACTTTCACGTGGAACATCCTTTTCTGCTGGAGGATATCGTAGTTTCATTACCAGTATGAAATCCAACCCTTATGTTGGTGCTTTTCGACACTCTCCTCCAACATCTCGCTTGTCAGAGAATCGGAAGACTATTATCAACCTCAACGATCTACCACCCTGGCACTGGGTCAGCGTAGTACCAGTCTCTCTCAAGGCTTGCAAGAACTCGCCGCATATTGGATTTATGCGACACAGTCCTCCTTCCCGCTTAAGCGATCTCGTGGCAACTGTATCGTGCAACAGTCACACGCCTCAAGGAGATCAAATAATGCCAGCCAAGCTTTTGAATCAGCTGACCAAGGGCACTTCTATGAGCAAGATTTCATGCCGTGACGAGCCTATCGATGTTATCAAGCAGACCTACCAACAAGTGGTCTTTAGTGGCAGACTTCTTGGTGGTGGCAAGGATTATCTGGAGCGAAGCAGAAGTTGCAGAAAAGAAATGCACCGCGTCTCCTCTTCCGCGGCCGAAGGAACACTCTCGACAGTTGATACTCTTTCTAGTCTCGCCGCATGGTTCTTGTTTCCTCTGGCCCATGATGCTGAATCCTGCGGCTATCCTGATTCTCGAGTGTCAACAAGGAAACAGCACAAAAAGAGGAGAAGCAAGGAAGAGGGCCTGTTGAGCCAGCTATCGCCTTATCTCTCTACGTGCAAAGAAAAACCACATCGGAGTATTTCCAAAAAGGATCGCAAGTCGTGCAGTAACAAAGTTGCACGAAAGACAAAGGAACGAGATGATTCAGAATCTTCCAATTCGGATTTTCTCCCACCTGCTATGATTATTGGCCCATCGACACCATCTTGCAACGATGACGATTCGAACAGTGACCTTTCTGTTTCTTCATTGGGTGAAGCTTGTTATACTGCTCATCAGATGACCAAGTGCAGCAAGGATGATGAAAATCTGACCCCCGAACTTCCAGCCGCTGCCGCTCTTGATCCGAATTCCCTCTCGCCCCACCGGCTCGATTATGTTATTACCCAAATGGACGTTGCTCGTATGGCTCGCAATGCTGCCCGGCATTTGGATGTGCAAAGCATCCTGGGACTGCCAGTGATTACCTATCAAGGCGGACCTCCTATTACGAAACGTCCCAGTCCCGCGAGTCGGTCAGGGGGGTGGAGCTGGACAATTGTGGAAGAGACGGAAGGCCAAAAGGAATCGTCTCGGACAATGGAAGAGACAATTAAGGACAGCCACGATGCAGAGGTTTGCGTTATTTGTCTGGAGCATTTCGTTCCTGGTGACCGTCTCCGAGTGCTACCGTGCGATCATTCCTTTGTAAGTATCCATGCGAATTTACAATATGTACGTATTATTACGATTGAAATGATCCTCTCATAACTGTGTTGCTGTTTCCTCTCGTTCGTTTCTCTTGCACCAAACAGCACATTGGGTGTATTGATCGTTGGTTACTTGGAACCCAGTCATTTCACGATTGCTGCACCAGTGGCTGTCCAACCTGCAAGAAGCACCCTACTGCAGAGGGCACTACTGCCGGTAATGACCTACCACCCAGATCTCGAGTTTTGAGCGAACCAATTTCCACCAATGCCCGAGAAGAAAAAGACCGCTCGGCTTCCTTAGATGGTTCTGTACCCTCCTTTGCCTTTGCGCAATTAGGCAGTGTCCTCTTTGCTCAGCAAGAGGAACAAAGCTCCGTCTCTTCTTAGGTGGAATGTATGTTCAAAAGTCTTGTTGTTAACACAGCAAGTGTTTGTGAATGTTGTATGTAACATTCGACGAGGCATATCTGACATTTCGTTCAGGCATTGGTATTCAATTTCTAGACTACTATTATAATGTAAAAATCGAGCAACGAACTCTACTGTAGTAGTTGCCCTGTGATTGTTACATGTAATAACATTTATTTGTCGATAATGTGAAAGAAACTAAACAAGATGTCCTCTCTCGTTCCGCACGCTGACACCATAAGCAGTGCTGTTAGTGGAAACTTCCCGATCGGGGCCTTCGATGGATTCTTCGATGCGATCCATGTATTCGCCGTGATTTCGAATATTCAAATTCTCGGCGACGGTATCGAGGTTTGGTAGTCCACGTGATTCCGGTTGCCACGACAAACCCGTCATTTCTTGTTGTCTTCGGCTACGATAACGACTTTTGGAATCTCGAATGACAAAAAATGCTACAATCATCAATGCACAAACTCCTCCCCAAATAATTCCCACCTGTTTACCCGTGGGTTCTGCAAAATGAAAGACACTGTTGCTGCTCGACGACGCTGAAGGTTTCGCTGCTGCTGTTATTGCCTCTGCTTGCTTGGCTTCCATGGTTGCTTGAAAGGTTGGGGTATCAAAAGATGTTTCGTTGCATTTTAGCTGCCACAGACATCGACGCACATCGTCACAATCACTGCAGAAATCACACGCGATAGGTCTTGCTTTGGTGGGAAAGACCTCACAAACTCGATGAAAGATATCACGAACGGTAAAGTTTCCAGTATACGGTATCCAGTTGATCACGAGTATGGGCAATACGGATTGAGCAACGTCCCACGCTTGCGGCAACAAGAGTTGATTTTCAACCGTCAATGCATCTTCCAATTCTAAGTTCTTGTTGTTGCCTTCGAAACCACCGGCTCTGTCAAAACATGACTGCATGGCATCCTTCTTATCCGCAAAAATTTGTAGTTTGCTCAGAACTTGATTGGCACAGTTTGACATACTCCAATTGTTACTGTCGTTGTTGCTGTCGTTAATTTCCGAAACCATGCTCGTGTATGTAAAACACTGTGCCTTGTGAAATCCATCCATATAATCCAACAATGCAATGCCTGTATCGTGAAGCAAATATTCAAAACACATCCGTCGTACTACTTCCTTTATCCATTCGGATCCTGGAATGTTGTAATCACTGTTGCTGCGATTATTGTTATTATTATGTTGTTGTAAGCAATATCGACCATGATTGGTACAGTGGCGACTGCAATTGGCTGGTAGCTGTTGCTTCTTGTCGTCATCCTTGTTGGGATCAAAACAACCAGCCGATAAACCATCTTGAACAAAATAGTTGGATCGGACATCTACACTGGGAATACGATGTACAATTGCCTTGATGAGTCGATACACCGATCGATTCCATTCGGTTGGTATATCTTCCATAATATAAATGGGAACTTCTGGATGCACCATGTAACTTTCACGTTCTTTAATGATTGAATACGCATCTCGTGGGTAAGGTACAAAGGTATCTAATGATTCGTTCCAATGGATTTCAATGGGATCCCAAATCTTTTCTGGATGATAGAAATGGTCGGTTGTTCTATTGCTACTGCTACTGCTGCTGCTACTGCTACTGGGTCTTGGGTTGTTGTTGTTGTTTTCTTTGGCAGTCGCAACCCCCCCTGGCAAGAGCCTTCCTCCCAACAGAAGCAACAAGAGGTATAGACGTATACCTGTACTTTGCTTCATCGTTCCTACTACTGACTAGGAAATGAATGGTTGAAATTTGTCGATCAAGATAGAGGAAGTTTATGAAAACTGATGAAGACATGGCAGAGGAGACCGCGTGACGCGTGAGTCTGTTGCGGAAGAAGAAGGGGGGGAAATAATGAGAATTTAATCACGAATCGTTTATTATTTTACAACCGCGCCAAAACAAGATTTTTTTCTTCAGTACTATTTTTTTGATGAGCGTCGTAGTTCCAACCTTAGATATTTTGATTCGTTACGGGACTACGATCTTTTTTCTTCAACACCAAACCCCTCAAACAACGCAATAAACAATACTAACAATAATTCCTGTAGTGATGAGTACGAGTAATAATTTATTATTATCATTCCTTGTTGTTCACAAGTTCTTGACATCTTCCCCTTTAACTTACCGTACTTAGCTAGCTAGAGCTACTTCTAGTAGCTGTCTATTAGTAGTTGTAGGAGGAGGAGTAATACAATACTTGAATATAAATTTTGTACACAGAAAAAAAATTGATTTATTTTTCGACATGAAAGTGACACAATTGCTGCTACATGTAGTATTGTTGGTCGTGGAAGTATCGGCGTTGGTCTCGCCCTCACTACTGTATCAATTCCGGCAAAACCGACCAATCAGGGGCAGTACTGGTGGTGGTATGTACATGTCATTCATGCCAGGAGAATCGTGTACGGGAGAAAAAGTGACGGTTGTAGGAGCCACGGGGTACATTGGCAAAGCTGTTGTCCAAGAATCTCTCAAGAGAGGTTATCACACCACGGCTGTGATACGGCCAGGTTCTAATGTTGATATTATGAACTGGAATATTGCTAAAGACGCAGTAAAGCCAACCATCAAACGATTTGATGTGACAAATAGAAAGGCATGTCTGCAATCGTTGGATGACAGTATCGACAATCGCAGTAGCAATCGAGACACTTTATTTGAACCTGGGTCCGTCGACGTAGTCGTCTGCTGCTTGGCATCGCGCAGTGGGACACCCAAAGAAGCCTATGCCATTGATTATCAGGCAAGTTTAAATGTGGCTCAGGCTGCCCAACGAGCTGGTGCGCGACGGTTCGTTCTTTTGAGTGCGTACTGCGTCAAGAGTGCCGAACGGAATGATCCGCATGCCCTGCAATTCCAATACGCCAAGAAAAAAATGGAACAGGAACTTGCCGATATGGCTGCGACATCCAACAATTGTTTCAGCTACGTTGCAGTCCGTCCGACAGCTTTTTTCAAGTCCGTTTCGGGTCAACTGGAAACCGTCCAGGACGGTGGACCATTTGTCATTTTTGATTTGGGAGGCGGGAAAACGGCAGCCTGCAATCCCATCAGTGAACAAGATTTGGCAGCTGCGTTGATAGATCAAGCAGCCGACGATTCACACAAAAACACGCACTGGAACCTGGGTGGACCCGATGGACCCGGTCTCGACAAGTACGCACAAGCCCGAATGATTTTTGACGTTCTGGGATTCGAGGGAAAACCAACTTATATCAGAATACCCATTGCGGTCTTGCACGGAATCGTTAACAGCTTGCAATGGTTGGCAGACTTGATCAAATCGGACAAGCTCAACGATGCAGCAGAACTGGCACGGATTGTTCGGTATTATGCCATGGAAGATGTAAGTGATTCTAGAATGTGCATTGTTCGAGTTACATGCAATCAAACCACCCCATCCCCCCACCGATTTTTTCTCATGCTTGAGGCGTTTTTTGTGTGTGTGTGTGTGTTCCTTCTGAAATTCTATTTTCAAGATGCTAACAACTTTGCCGGAGGAAAAGTATGGACAAATGACCACTCGACAGCACTACGAATACATTGCCAAACACGGACAGGATTACGATCCATATACATCCGCTTATGGTATATTAAAAGACCGAAAACGAATTTTGGACGAAAGTGCCGCCATTTCCAAGACTGCCATGGCTCCTACTCCTGATACTGGCTCATTTACCTCTGTTAGTAGTAGCATCGGGGAAGAAAAAGTTGTGTTTTGTGACAAGGAACGAATTTGAAACAATGTAAACATTCAAAGGCCTACCCTACCATACAGCATTTTATCGTCGTGTAAGAAAAGAAAGACGCGTCTAAAAATTTAAAGGGTAGTAAGCCTATCGACTTTGCGTTTCTGGACTCACGCAGCCAGAAGATTCCCGACCAAACATAGAAAATGCATTTAGAGACAGAGAAATCTGCTGAGGTGTGTAGAGGGCAGGGCGCCTAATCCTAGACGATAGGAGCATCATCGTTGCATCGGAGTGTACCGGAAGTCTTGTGTTGATCCAGAAAACATCCCTTTGCAAACTCTACATTCGCAGTGCCGGCAGAGCAAAATGAACAGGTGGTGCATGCACGTCCATATTATCAGCAGCAAAGTTTTAACAATCATTGCACTCGACCTAATGCATCAACAGTGAAAGCACAACGTGCTTATTGAATTATACTTTCATTCATATTTTATTTTTAGTCGCTTAATTTTCCTTTCTGATGACCACGTAATTACTGCCCATTCATTTTTTGCACAGTCGTCCTCTACGACTATTGCTGCTACTACACTAGTACTACACTAGTAGTTGTTGTAAGAGTGGGTGATGTCAAATAAATCACCATTTCCACGACCACGACCACGACCCATTTCTTCGTCCGCATTATTGTTGACGTCAAAGTTGTTGTTCTCTTCCTCATCCGGACCATTTCCATTTCCATTGACATTACCAGTCACAATTACACGATGCTGTTCCAATTCGTTTCGAATGCGTTCTTGAGCTTCTTGTTCAGCCTCTTCCAACAAATGTTGAAATTGCCAAGCCCGGACACAACACAATATCCATACCATACCTGGAATCATCATCAAGCTCATATTCTGTTGATAATACTCCCAATCGGTCTTGTAGGGAATATCATCATCATCATAATGCATATCACTAGCACCGTATTGTTCTTCGTTGTCGGCATCGGTTCCATTGGCTGGTGCAAAGGTATGATTGTGTCGCTCGTCACGTTTCATTTGATCAAATTCTTGATCAACGTGTACGGTAAACCACGAATTGTAAGCCATCCATGCCACACCGACAACAACGGTACCAATCAAGTAATGTTTGGCTACACGGAGGGTTGTTTCATTCGTCGCACGAATCCCTAGCAGAGCTACGTACACTCCCACGGCCGAAATGATAAGGTCGACATTGTTCCGTGGATGCCAGGTTTGCATTTCTTCGTTCAATTGTGCTTGTTCGTACGGGTCAACTCCTTGATAGGGAGCGTTGTTGTTGCTACTGCTACTGTACGTCAGTGATGTTGTGGTGGTAGTAGCGTTGGTTTCAATGTGAAAGATATCGTCGTCCATCGTATTATGATCGTAACTGTTGTTTTGATTTTGTGTTCCATCGGGTGGAACACCCATGAGAATCAAAAGTAAATTGAACAATTCAATGGACGAAATAACCATCAGCAGAAAGGAAAATAATTTGACATTGTTCTGGGCTTCCAAAAAGTCCGAACTGCCCAATACAAGAATAGATGCCCGCTGTTCGGCTTCGTCGGCATTCAAGACAATTTGAGGAATGTGAGCTCCATTATCGTTGCTATTGTTGTTGTTAATGTCGTCGTCGTCGTCATTATCATCATTGTTACTAGCAGTACTGCCACTGTCCTGACTGGTGTTGACAGAACATCCGGCATTGTTCTTCTCGTTGTCCTTTTTGTTGTTGTGAATGACGACACGTGGTTTGGGAAACAAATGCAAAATCAAATTATCTTTGTTCAATCCAATCTGTTCCAATACCTGATGATCTTGTAACAATTGTCCACGATAAATCAATCGCTGTGATGCCGGTCCTACCTTGTGAACCTTTTCACCACGTTTCTTGAGCATAGCCACCGACCAGGCAGTATTAACCTTGATCAAAAACTTTTTCTGAGCAGGATCCATAATAACTAATGTGATATTTTTTCCTTCTTGCTGCTCGGTATCTTTAACGTCTTTCCGGTCATCATTGCTGTTTTTGTCGTCGGCGTCGTCGTCGGCGGCGGCTGTATTCAACACAGTCACGTCATCTTCCTTGGCAATGTCAAGAGATTGTTGCTGTTCTTGTTCGTCCGTACTGCGAACAGTTTCGTACCGCTGTTGTTGTAATTGCCTACGACCCAACAGACCTCTACGTGGTAGTGGAGTATTCGTGTTGTTGGATGAAGTACCAACAAGAGAAGGTGTCGTAGTAGAAGAAGCAGAAGGAGACATAATATCATCATCATCATCGTCATCTTC
>Ga0100392_1001508_pt1 | contig 21636 bp, 16 predicted proteins | sample CryGeymeta201516_FD_81548 | JGI IMG/M metagenome (GOLD analysis project Ga0100392, IMG submission 81548) | Groundwater microbial communities from Crystal Geyser aquifers in Utah, USA - Crystal Geyser metaG 2015-16 | ecosystem: Environmental > Aquatic > Deep subsurface > Groundwater | place: USA... | reverse complement strand
CACAGTGGCGGGTGTTAGCTGACTTTCCTTAATTTCGGCTAGCCCAGGAGGTGGATAAAGAAGACTGCGTCCATGAAAAGTAGGCGCCGCACTTTGAGATCTAATCAATTCGGCTCCGGCTCGAGTAAAGCTATTTTCGAGACGATCGTTTTGTCCTGCCAACTCTGGTGCATTTTCGCTGCCAATGCGATGCGACAGCAAGCTGCTAAAATCGGGCTGTTTGGGATAGGATGAGCCTGCTCGACCTGCTTGGGGCCTAGCCAAAAAGGTTGCTGAAGGAGAAGTGATGTCCGGGCTGCGATCGTCACGGTTTCGACTTTCGTAAAGAGGAGCCATTGTATTCTGCTCCCGTTCTCGCTCTCGGCCAAACAGCTGTAGAAGACAACAGACAATCACGTGAGAAAATAAGTGTTGCCAATTTAGTCTCGCTTACGTGTCGGTGAGATCACTTTCGTATATTCACCAGACAGCACAGTACATTTAGAGTACAGAAAGACTCTAAATCATTCCCGAATATCAGCAAGACCAACAATAACACCAAAAAATCTGGCAAACTTACGCTGCTTCCTGCATCTCCAAAGCTCAGCCCTCCTTCGGAAGATAATGGGGGGGCTGAGGTAGACCGTTCAATGAGACTGCCCAAAAATCCGTGACTGGTAATGAAGCTGCTGGTGCGATCATCGTTGTTGTTATTGTTGCCGCTGTCACTATAATTTGATTCACCCCAAGGACTCTTCATCTTTTCTGTAAATATTGAAGTAAATTACAACAGTTATTAGGAATTGGATTGTGGACAGGATTGGGGAACCGTCGTGAACCTCTGTACCGGATGGAGATGTCAAAAGCGAATGGATAACCCTCGTTTTTTTTTAACACAACCCCCCGTTGACAAGTAAGTACTACTAGAAGCTCTGGTTATACTATTCTAGCGGTATATCTCAGGGTTTGCTATAGTATGCGGTAGGTATACTTGGGCTTGATTTATTTGCTACAGCAATCTACAATAGTTACAGTAAACTGAACTGTTGTTTTAGTTCGTAAAATAAAGTACTTGATGATTTATTTGGATGACTAAAGGGAAGCAGAGCCATCAAAAATCCGATCCTTGCCGGATGTCTGTCAAGCTTCCATCTCCACAACAACAGCTCCAAAAGACAAACTCTATTAGACTACTGTAGTTTACTAGCTACAGCACCAGGTAGCTGCCTACTCTATCTACTACTAGTACTAGTAGTAGTACCAGGTAGACTGCTGCTGTTCAAGGCAACAAGAGAAAGTGGCGTTAAATCGTTGGGGCAGCAGCAGGTGTTCTTCGTTTCGACAGACATGCTACCACGATTCATTTATTCGTGATTCAACGAACAGGACACTAACTACAGTAATTAAACCTTCAGGAATTTTTTGTCGAACACGGAAAGAAGTACTACGATAATACCGCCCAGCCATACTAGTACTACGGTAGTCTAGCTACTCTGCCCTGTAATGGCGATCAAAGAAGTCGATCGAATCATTATTTATTTGTAGGAGATCATTAGTTTTTTCCTACCTCTTTTTTGCTTTTGTTTTCTGTTTCCATTCCTGCAGGTCGCGTCGGTAGGCAGCTGGGAATCCAATAAAATCGAGATATGCATCCAAAGATCCATACGTTTCCTGAACCCAGGCCATGCTATCTTTCATGGCTTGTTCCGGACTGCCACGGAAATGACTCCAATCAACAAAAGCTGACGATGATTGCTTGTCGGAAGCATCTGTTGCGGCAGATTCTCCCAGTAACTCACCGGATACTCCATAGGATTGGATAATCTCCGCAGGATCATCTCCCAAACAATGTTGTAACAACATTGCCAAGACTCCCGTCCGATCTTTTCCTTTTTGACAGTGGAACAAAAGGAGGGAGTCATCATTTTGATTGGGGCTGGTAAGGTGTCGATGGCACACTTTAAGAGCACGGCAAAATTCCTTGCCGCAAGATTCCAACATAACCGTGTAGAATGCCGGCAAACCACCTTGTTCTAAATGAAGTGCAGCTGCTCGATCGAGAGCACCTGCTTCAAAGACATTTTGCAGAGAAGCTTTGGATTTTTGAGCAAATGGCATGCGATCAATGGCTTTATCCCAAAACTTATCTACATTCTGAAGGATGGAAATTTCTTGACGCACGTGACTCTGAGACGTGGATAAGAAGTCGTAGAGCAAGGTCGAGCCCGAAGAAAGCTTCATTTGTCCGTTCCGGATCTCATCAGAATTTCTCAAGTCTAAAATGGTCAAGGCAGGTAAATTCAACAGCCGCAGGGCGTCTTTCTCGGACAATTCATCGAGTGTCGCCGATCGATACAACGAAGGTACTGTCGGCGTGACCTGCCTGAAATTGTCTACCGATTTGAGAAGTAATGGCGTGCGGCCTTCTATTGCGTACTTTTGGTACAATGCTTCCGAGCGGTTGAGAAAAGAATTAAATTTCTGTGGCAATTCTATGGACGCACCCACCATCACTTTATTACTTTGGGTGGAAAGCCACAGTTTGCAGTCTCTGAATACCTTGTCGCTTTCCGGAAGTTGATCCCACACTTCTCTTCCAGCTTTGGTATTATAGAAAGGATGTTCCAGTAAAACGCGATTAGAGCAAAGAAAAAGTCCTCGACCACGTAGCTTGACAGCACTAGGATGATTAAAGTCGTATTCTAAAGAGAAAAAAGCGTTGAGAAAACGGTCACCAAAATCGAAGGCCACAAATGAAACGTCTTAAAGAAGACTTCTATCTCACCTTTGTCTCCAACTAGAGCTCGACTCGCCACCCAAGCCATGTGTCACCGGTCTTGGGCTTTAATTCAACAAGTGTCAATACTCCATCCCTCGCTTTCAATGACTTGGCATAGCGGATCACCCTCCAAGCAGTGACCGCGTGTCTCATTTCGTTCTTGTTATCCTTAAGAGGCGAATCAATGAGCTGCCATTTATGCTCTGAATCTGGGTCTACGTCCATTCCCAGGTTAAAAGCTTGTTCTGATGAAATGTAGGCTTCGGGGTCCTCTTCTGGTATGCCATTAATGACAGCCGTGTATGTTTTCTTAACGACGCGCTCTTGAAACTGTTTTGACAAATTGTCCATGGCTGACAAGGTTTTTCCGACCACTAAAAGCCCAGTCGTTGGCTTATCCAAGCGGTGGACTGCTTTGGGTCGTTTGAGAGCTGAAAGTGTTCCAGCTTTCGAAGGTTCCAAGACATGAGGCAATGCTGCCTTGACCGTCATGAGGCCCTGTCCGGCATTTTTGGGAGAGTAAACAACAATCCCAGGCGGCTTATTGACGACGGCAAAATGATCATCCTCAAACACCACCGGTAGTTCAAAGGGTGGAGCTCGTTTCTCTTGCCGTGCAGCGAAGTAACCCCTTCCGACGGCAACTTGTCTACCAATAATGTCTCCTAGGTACACGCGATCTCCAACTTTACCCATAATAATTTTGTCTTGCACAAATACATTCCCATTCCCCAAACGGCCACGATGGACCAATATCCGTCCATGGCGACAAAATTTGCGGGCTCTCGAGACAGTTGGAAATTTGACGGAATCCATCATCATTAAAGCTATTGGCAGCGTAACATTTTGGGGCGTAAGGCTCAAGCGTTGAACATCTTTTGGCTTTAAAAGGTCCAAAACATGTTGATAATTTTCTCCCGTGAATTCAAAGTAGTCAACAACGGCAAATCCTTCGCTGGATCCTGTAGGAAGAGAATCGGCATTTGCCACCAGGATTTCATCTTGTTCGTCATCGAAGTACTTCTTTCCTCCCTTATCCTCCGCATCTTCTTCGCCGGTAAACAGTTTTGAAAGAGATGCTGTATGCGATGATAGGATATCGTTTCTATACTGTGTTATAGCGGGCAAAGTTGATGACCCTCTTGGCATGTGTACGCATTTGGACGATAATGTTGGCGAGAAGCTGCCAGCAAATGCGGCGACAAATCTCGTGGCACCGCAAGAGCGGGGGATTAGTGCCTGTAAGAACATGACGATGACGCGTCGACGAATGCATGTAGCATTTTTCCTAGGCAAGACCTCCATTGCCTCTCACTTGTTTAGCTAGCGGCTATGCCTGACTTTTTCAAAGGACAGTAAACCTACTATGGTACTATGCTTGTCTAGCTACTGTAGTTATTAGTAGTTGTAATTATTTTTTCCATCGCTTGATTTGTTTGATGTCAAACTCCATCCCTAATTGGATGCCGGATTAGTTCAACATATGGCTCATAACCTTTGGAATTGTTCATTCCAGACCAAAAACGATTTTCGCGAGTTCATTCGTTGGCATCAAGTGCATCAGGTTCAAGATATCCGCATCCACATTAAATCCACTATCCACTCCATGTCGTATTTGAATGATTAAAAATATTTCATACTGACCTTCGCGTCCCTGTCAATCTAAACGTTCATGCTACAGTAAAAGAATGACGATGATATCAATGAGACTCCTGTTGGCTTGGCTGTTTGCATTGTTGCTATCACCCTTGGCAGCTAGTCGTAGCGGCGCAGTTTCCATCTCACATGGCCTTCAAAATCTGGGCAACACTTGCTACTTGAATTCCCAGCTACAATGCGCCTACCACATACCTCTGGTTCGGTCGATTGTTGAGGAGGGAATGTCTTCTTTTCCAAATGCGGCTGCTGCTGACAAAAAAATTGAGGTGGAGGACACCCAAGAAGGGGAGGAAGAAAATACAGACAGTGCTAGTAGCATCAAGACCGATAGCACACAGGACGAAGATGAATTTAACGAAGAATTTAAAGTGCAGGAACCAGAAGCAAGACTACCACAGCCAGAGTCGGTGGCCACCGTAGCCCTCCGCAAAGTGTTTCAGGATATGAAATCGTCTTCCGGTGCTGTCGCACCTCGTGTATTATGTCAAATGCTCGGCATTCCCGTCTTCGAACAACAGGATTCGCAAGAATTTTGGAAATTACTACTGCCAGCCCTAAAGCTGCCTCACTTGATAGATTTGTACCAAGGCTGCTTTGAGGATTTTATCACAGCTGCAGAACCTTCAGACTCGAGGGAACGACGAAGAGAAGAACCCTTCCTGGATTTGTCCTTGGACGTTAACGAGTAAGCAATCTATATTTGTTATTTGGTTTATTTTATGGTAGTGAAATCAATTTTGTCGCTCATGATTTTTTTTTGCGCTAAGAAGAAATGTTTTTGAGAGCTTAAAGAAATCATTTGGATCTGCAGAGCTGCTATCAGTGGCAGAAGGAAACGGTTGGAGGCCTGAAAAGGGAGCCGACAAAGTTGATGCACTCAAAGGGTGTCTACTTCGAGTCCAGGGACTTCCATCAGTGCTCCAACTCCATTTAAAACGATTCAATTATGATTGGCAGAGGGATAAAATGAACAAGATCAACAGTCCTTGCACTTTCCCAGAAGAGTTGGACTTATCTAGCATCTGTGCAGATATTCAAGACAGTGAGAAATCCAGAGCCTGCTTTGCCTTGCAGTCTGTTGTAATTCATGTTGGAGAGTTTGGATCTGGTCACTATTATGCCTACGTACGCCCTGATATTTTGAGTCAAGATTGGTATCGGTTCAACGATCACGTGGTGCAAAGGGTGTCGTTCGACGAAGTTGTGGCAGATGCGTACGGTGGGCGCAGTGCGAAGACAGAATCTTCTGATAGAGACAATAATCGAAGGAAGAAAAAAGGTGGCCTGCTGAAACGGCTTGGTTCGATCTTCAATTCAAAAGGCGATCCTTATGGGTATGGCGGGAAAACAAGCAATGCCTACGTGATTCAATACGTCAAAAAAATGGACATACCAAAGCTCTATTTCCTTGACGACCAAAAATGATTTCAGGATTAACGCCTACTTTTCTGTGCTGCATAGTTCCATCTACAATTTGCACCATTGAATACCCAACCTCATTGGACTTTTTACAAGGGAAAAGAAACCAAGCATAGATACTAGAACTCTCGCGAATTCTTGCTTTGCACGACAACAATGGGTATTGCTGGCCCGAACAATTGCTTTGAGGTCGCTCGTCGCTTGCATTGAGGTGTCTGTGCGAAGCCACTTCTAGAGGCTAGATCTGTGTTCCAAGTGCTGGTACCGGTACGGAATATTATTTTAAAAACAATAAAACTAAATAATGAGGGGCTACTCGGAAAGAGCACTCACACTCAAAAAAAACTAGCGCTTGATTGACCTTAACTCTACTGCAAAGGACGAGAACCTGGCATCAAAAAAATTTACTAGGTACAGTCGACTAGTAATTTCGTAGACGACTACTGAGTAGTAGACTTCTCTGTTATTATTTTTTATTTTTAAAAGAAGTCTACTAGACTGGCATATGCTGGTAATACGGTAGGTCTACTGTAGTTGGTAGTTTCAATAGGTTCGGGTCTACCAGTACGTACTACTAGACTAGTACTCCGAGTAGTTGTTTGTCGGAAAACTTCCTCTTTTACCAGATAACTCAACGCCCCCTCCCGTGTCCTGCCCTTGAATCGGAAAAACGGGGAGGAATTCAAAATTCAGGAAGCCAGAAACACTTCAACACATCATGACAGCATTCGAGTCAGCAGTAGCTGACGGAAACATTACTACTGTAGAGCAAGACGAAAAAGGCAGGAAATCCTCTAATGACGGAAGAATTGGTACTCAAGTGAAAGAATCGATAGATGGCCCTGATGTTTTTTTCGCAAAGTTGTTTCGTCAAAGTGCACAGACAATAGAGCCTAACTGGGTGAACGGGAATAATGATCTGTTGGATGATCGCGGTCCAGAATCTGGCGACAGTGGCGAAGGAAGAGAACACGGCACTTGTGATGAAAGTGGTGGTGAATCTATCGAGAATCATGAACTTCAAGGACAATCCAAAAGTGATGAAAGCAGTCTAGAGGAAAACGAAAGCACGGCATCAGAGGTGGAATCTTTTCACGAGCATTCTAATAGTGAGCGACAGCAATCCCAAGATAATCTCTTTGATGATGATTCTGGAAATGACTTGGCTAGAAATCAAGAAAACCATACACACCAAGCTGCAAATGGCGACCTTTATTCTTTGTTAGGCAGCCCAAAAGAAATTCGTTCGAACACCAGAGTCACAGCTGACGATCTAGGGTTCGGTATATCCAAGGTTTTTGGCTTGCTAGCGCACAGAGAACAAAAGGGTTTGTTGTTGTTGAACAGCGAATCAGAGGACGACGACGAGGAAGAGAACAAAAATAGTTCAGGGGAAATTCGCGAAAGTAACGCAACCACAACACAAGATGACTACTACCACGACGACGATCTAACCGAGCCGGGAGAATACCGCCTTGAGCGCTTTTATCCCGGCGACGACTCGTGCCAAATCGGGTACACTAATGATGAAGCCTTTCGCCCCAACAGGCATGATTTGTACGGAAGGATCCATGGATTTGGCAGCGATACTTTCTTTGGTTCAAGTAGCCGTTTTGGTTGCATTGAGGACGTGCCAATGACTTCCATGGATGTGAACTCCTCCGAGGAGCCAGGCAATTTTCTTGGCGGCGTCGGCAAAACCGTGAATAGCATTGCCGAATTTATTTTCCATCAACGGGAACCAAAGAATGATACCGATAAAGAACGCAAACGAATGATGCATTATATTGCAGAGTTAGAATTGAAATTGTCTGAGAAGGATAAGGAAGTACAGACATGGAAGAGACGCGTGGAGCAGTTGCAGCTGCAAATTCAGCGAAACAATGGAGATGACATTGATTATGCGAATTGCGAGACAGTAAAAAATGACACTAGTGTTAGTAACTGCGAGGCTTTGGCAGAGGAAAGCTCTCCGTGCACAGAAGTGATGGAACAGGGACTGGCAGAATCGGAGACGAACGACGGGGTCCTGATAGATGTTACTGCAAAGCAACCAGTCTTTGACCCATTGGAGAGAAGCAAGGAGGTGAACGAAGACCTGAAGAAACACAGCGAATATTATTTCAGCTTGCACATAGCTGCATCCGCATTCTCTGCAGATCAACGAGGCACTTAAAGTGGAGTTGAGGAAACGTCTGATTGTGACGACGACAGAACCTCCAACTAAGACAAAAAATAGGCGACTAAAGTATTGAGTGGAGTTGCTGCGTAACTAAATTCTACTAAAAAATAGGACAAGCACTATACTCAGTACTACGTAAAACTTCAGAAGACAACCTATCTTCTAACTCTAGAAGGTGACAGCGAGCTCCCAATCTAGCAAAGCAGAGACGTAGGGTTTTCGCAACACCAACAGCCGCGTCTCGGCGTCATAGTGAAAGTATATCTCGTCGCCATCCTGCGCAATCGATTTAGGTTCTTGTTCAACGCCCATGATGATAATCCTTTCGATGGCTCGATTTGTCGACATGGTTAGCGCTTGATCAATCCAGCCGTCACCAATAGAAGCCGAATTGCTGATTGTAGCAGAAGGACTGCTAAAATCAGCTGAAAAATTGGCTTCAGCGTAACTGCTGCTGGTGAAATGAGTAAAGGTTTCCTCATCGTCCATGTACAAATTACCTGAAGCTTTCTTGTTGGCGTCCAACGCGACAAAGAGGGTGTAGGGATCTGCCTTCATCAACTTGGCACTACGGCGTAGGCGCAACTTTCGGGGAAGAATGGAACCTCCTCTTTGGAAAACAGGAACACCATCATCGATTGGGCACATGACCTTGCTCTTTTCGTATCCGTCCTCAGGAGCTTTGTCCGATACGAGCTGCAGAGTTTCTGCGTCGTACCAAATGTCGTTTCCAGGGAAGTACACGTCCGTCTCTTCGACTCCAGGAGCAGTGATTGGCTTGACGAGAAGATTTGCACCAATCAAATATTGATCATCCATACCGTACATTGACTCGGTGCCTGGATATTGCATCCACATAGTTCTAAAGATGAGCAAAAGGAGAAAAATCAGAATGTCATAGAGTGAGCGCAAATGCGCTGAAAAAAGGAATACCGACAGTCGCTGTAGATACAACATCCATTTTACCTCATGACCGGCATTCCCGTGATTCCAGCTTCGCGGAATACAGTGTACCAAAAAGGCAAAAGGGCATACCGCTCCATGGCAGCCTTCCGAAGTCTGACCAGCGTCTCTTCTCCAAAAAGCCAAGGTTCGCGACGCTTGCTATCGTGGTGCGCATGTCCGCGAAAAAATGGCTGGTAAGCCCCGGCTTGCATCCAGCGAGTAAAGAGTTCAGCATCCGGGTTTCCAAAGAAGCCTCCAACATCGGCGCCAACAAATGACAACGCTGCAACATTCAGCGAAAGCAGCATAGGCGTCGAGACCTCGAGGTGTGACCATTCAGCCTTGTTGTCGCCCGTCCAAATGGCTCCGTACTGCTGACTTCCTGCGAAAAAGGCCCGACTCAAGACAAAGGGTCGAACATCCTCCTCATAGTTGCGCTTGATCTGTCCTTCGCCGGTTGCGCGGTGAAAGAGCATTCCATACAAGTTATGCCACTCTCGGTGCTCATCTCCTGCCAAATTAAGTAGGTCCTTTTGCATGGAGACTTCAGGCCCGTTGAATACAGAAGGCTCATTCATGTCATTCCACGTAAAAAGCGAGGTTGTGGAGCCTTGATACTTGTTGTAGGCAAATTGACTGGCCCACCACTCTCGCACCTTGGCATTGGTAAAGTCAAGATACGATGAAGATCCCGGCCAGCACCATCCGTCGTAATCGTCCTTTCCGTTGTTCTTCTTAATATAAAGACCTTTGGCGGAAGCTTCCTTGTGAATGTAGTACTTGTCATCCCTCAGAATGTGAGGATCAACAATTGTTACCATGCGCCGACCTTCCGAAGCTAGTTTCTTTTGCATTTCTACAGGATTTGGAAATGTGTGTTTATCCCATGTAAAGTACCGTTTTCCATCAGTGTGTTCAATGTCCAACCAGAGAACATCGTAGGGATAATCGTATTCCTCAAACTTAGCGTGGACTTGATACACATCGGCCTCGTCCTTGTAATTCCATCGGCACTGATGATACCCCAAACTGAACATGGGAGGAAGTGGCATGGTACCTGTCAACTTTGAGTATTGTCTGTAGAGGCTGCGCGGATTGGGTCCAGGCATGAGAAAGATATCCATGACACCACTTTCGCTAATCCAATGAGTCGTGGTGGATACATCTACATCAGCGTCCATGACATCCACAAAAGTTTCCGAGGGATTGAACCAAAAAACACCAGCAGTACCTGTCTTAGCGCTTTGACTGACAATCATAGGGACATGTCCGTACAAGGCCATAGTCTCGTCCAATTCGTATTCGAATACATCCAAATTATATAAGCGATATGGCTCCTTGTAATGCGCGCCTTCTCCCTGTGTCGTTTTGAGGACAGTGGACGACGCATGCTCTGGCAATCCAAACAAGTGACGTGATTTGGGAAAGGTAATGTCCATACCAACACTCATAGGTCCAAAGGGCTTTGAGTCTTTGTGTTCTTGGAATTTCTCTTCCCACATGTCCCGTTTGTCTAATTCTTCCGCGTCTATTTCTTCTAATTTTCGATGGTCTTCGTCTTCAATTTTTTTCTTTTCTTCCCGAGTTCCATCTGCATAGATCGCTAAACCATCCTCCCAATACCCGACAATTTCCTTTTCCTCTTTGTTTTCATTAGGAGCGTCCTCTTCATCTGGTTTTTCTTCCGTCTTACTGTCTGAGTCTTTATTACGCCGAATTTCAAAATGCATACGGTTCTGGTCTCCCATGACCAAAATAGGACCTGCGCTGGTATTATCTTCACGATACAAATAAATCGAAAATGGGGATAGTCTGACCATCAAAATCATGCCCGGTTCGTTTTCGGAGTCACCGTACAGCATGGCGATGTAATTGTCAATGTTGGCGTCCGCTGGAAGCAATTTCTGCAAGACAGCTGCATCGCTTCCTTGCACCAATTTTGCGTGATTCGCAAGTCCCATACGCTCTGGTGTGAGTGTGAGTACCAAGTCATCATACGTAACTCTGGCTTTTTCGTGGGGTGATCCCTCCTTGCCGTACACTTCGGTGATGCGCATTCTCACCAAACCGTCCGCCATGGCGGTAACACTCCAATTGAGTTGCTCGGCTTCTCCTGTCGAAGTTTCCGCCGCAGCATTGAGCAAAATTCCCGTCATGGTGGGTTCTGGTCCTCGGACGTAAATATCAGGGCCTTTGTGAGCATTGGCAGTGTCATCTCCACTCAACCCTAAATTACGAGACAGAGAGCCCCAAAGACCTCCCTTGGACTTGATCTCTTCTTCGGCGGCTTCCACTCCTTTACTTTCTGCATCGGCTTTGGGAATATCGTGAAAGATCACCGAATCCTTGACCAGTCTGTAACGGTACATCCGAGAGGAATGGTCGTCTCGATGGCGACGACAAAAGCTGGTTTGTTCACACGTGCGAAACTTGGCACGATCGACAGCAAACGCCAATGATGGTAGACATGCCAACCATAGCAAACTCCCGACCGATTGTAAAAGCCGCTGCTTTGTCATGATGATTGTTTCAGTTTTGTTATGGCAACATATCGTTGTCCTCTTCATTTGTCAACACACTTTCCAAAAGGTCATCATCTGATGAAGATCCATGAGAAGGCTGACTGACAGACAATGCCGATCCACCCATACAATTAAAAACCGTGAGAAATCGGTAAACCAAAACTACCATTCCTTTCATGAAAATAAGTTCTATTCTAAAAAAAAAGGCCGATACAATTCAAGGCTCATCTATTTATTACACTTTTTTTAGAATCACGCTCAAATTATTGACAGGCATTTCGATTGTTTCCTGGTGCACCAGTCCGTTTTCTCGGGCGGCCTCGAGCACATCTTCCAAGTTTCGGACTCCCCAGGAGGGGTCTCTCGACTTCAAGCTCTCATCAAATCGTCTGCATTTTGATAAATAATGGTACAGTAAAGTGATAAACTTGGGGGATGAGTTCGTTGTAAAAAATAGGATCCTCCCCGTTGCAGCATGCACTTGTCGACGCGCAACTTCAACCAAAACACAAAACACATGCATTTATACGTATACGTACAGGTTGGACTCGGCTGATGTTCCCTTGACTTTGTAGGGACCATACAAATATAAGATACCACCACTTGCTAGATGCTTTCCTGCCAACTTCATCACACCTAATGTAGCTTCCCAGGGTGAAATATGAATCATATTAATGCACGTCATGACGTTGAAAATTTTGCCTTCCAGAACCGACTCATCCACTGGTCCGTGTTCGGCAAGAGTCACATCAATGGGTGGTTGGAGTTTGTCTTTCAAGGATGGTTCATCGTCCACGTATGCCTGTACGGAAGCCCTTGCCTCTTCGTCGGGGTCACTGGGGTACCAGGCAAAAGACTTGCCACTTTCTGCCAACTTTAGTGAAAAATAATGTTCGTGCACTCCAGATCCACAGGCAATCGCCAAGATTTGGACCGGCTCTGAACACGCCGGAAAGACTTTCGAAGATAGGACTTCCCAAATTACATCTTTGTTTCTTTGAGCTGAGGGAGAATCTCGTTTGGCCATGCTGAGTGTAGAAAACGATTCGTACTGTCGACTAGGAGGATTACCTGTATACTTCAAGGCAGCTATGTTGGTACAAAAGCTCTCAACTGGCCTGCTGCGTAAAAGCGAAAGAGATACTAATACAAAGAGTACTGGTCTCTGGTAGTTGAGGATTCGTAATGGCAGGCTACACAGGAGTGTTCTCATAGGAGCCATGAGAAATAATAATTGATAGAGTATTCTTCTTCTCGTCTGGGTCTAAAAAACTCTAGAGGGAGTTTGACTACTGGACAAAATTTCACCAAAATTGACAAACACGTCTAATTTTTTGTAGCAAAAAAAATGAAAATACCGGTAGTAATGATCAATCCCCAAGTGGATCTTGCTGAAATCACAAAAAGTCGGGGCTTCTTGTTCGATTTGCAGGGGGCCAACACTGAGATGCTGATGAGAGGCTAAGAATTCGTTGTTAAATAAGTGTAAACACTCTAATTCCAAGAAAGCGAGTCCGGTCATGGTTGCGTGCCGGGGTTGAAAGATACCTTTTTCTGACGTCTCGTTTTCCGTCGTGTTCATAAACATTATTTGTTTTGCGTACCATTCGTCATTGCTTTTTCTCGCAAACCACAAAAACCTGCTGTGTTCATCCTTGACAGTAGTACTCCAATAAAAGGAATAGCAGCAGCCACCGCGCCGCTTCACCAGCTACAAGATAAAAATTACTCTCCTACATCATAATATTAATTAATTATTTTTCTACAATATCACCATGGGTCTCAAGCCAAGTGAGATTTATCTCATTGCTTACAACGCATTGTGCTGCGCCGGCTGGGCACAGGTCCTCGTGGCCGCCGTGACGTATCTCAACCATTCCTACCAGATGGGCGAATTCAAGATTGGAATGGAGTCTGTCTTTTTCTCGGGTCTTGCTGATACTCTGATTGTTGTCCAGCTCGCGGCACTTTTGGAAATCGTCCATGCTGCTATTGGTCTGGTTCGATCTCCCGTCATGGTCACCACCATGCAAGTCATGAGCCGTGTTGTGGTCCTCTTTCCCGCTGTCTTTTCCTCCACCGGTGCCAGTGAGTTTATTTTTTATTTTGTAACTAAAATGCATGAGTGGAACTCAGTTTAGAGCAGTGGAAACTGTTTCAGATTTTTGCCTCACTCAGTATTTTATTTTCCCCAATCAAATTTTTTTTTGTCCGTGCAGCCCAGTGGGGAGCCGGCATGATGATTCTCGCTTGGTCGAGTGTCGAAGTTCCCCGTTATGCCTTTTACATTGCTGCCATTTGGAGTGGTGATGCGACCAAGGGTACCCCCTACCCACTCTTTTGGCTTCGTTACTCCCTCTTTGCCGTCCTTTACCCCGCCGGAATTACGGGAGAGCTTACCGTTTGTTTGACAGCCGCTAAGGATTCTGGCTTTGCCGAAGCTTATCCCTGGGCTCCGTTTGTTTACGGAACTTTGCTCCCTATTGTTTACGTCTTCGGAAGTCCATTTATGATTTTCAACATGTACATGAACCGCGTCAAAGCTATGAAAAAACGTTTTGCCAAACCCCCGCCACCACCACGTGGAGTTTCTTGGCCGAAGGATTCCAAAGGTGATCGTTCTTCTACTGAAGTCAACAAAGCTATCCTGGCCGCTGCCGTGGGTGCTGTCAACCCAGAGAAGGCCGCTGCCATTGACAAAGCAAAGGGATGGCGTTTTGGATACGTTAAGCATTTGGCCGCACTAGTCGAGGAACAGGTACAGTCTCCCGAGGCTGCCTTGAAAATTGCCCAAGCCGGTTTGGATAAAGCGTACGACCTCTTTGAATTCATTGCCCCCGATGGTTCGGCTGTCAGTCTTCGTGAAGCCATGAAGGCTAAAAATACCGAAAATTTTCATACGGGTTTTATCAAAGGAGAAGGAAAGAAGAAAACCAACGAATTGGAAATCCCATACGACGAGCGCGTTTTACGTGGACAAAAAATCAAGCAACAAGTCAAGGAGTGGGTTGATTATGGAACGATTGAGCCCAGCTGCGGAGATGCCATCATTAGCTGTGTTGAACATCCCGAATACTTGGATCTTTCGGACCGGTACTTTGTTCTTTTGGGGGCAGGATCTGCTATGGGACCTTTCCTTGTCCTCATGGCCTTGGGTGCCAATGTCGTTGCTGTTGATCTCGACCGTGACTTTATCTGGCGACGACTTATTAAGATTGCCCGTAATTCCTCCGGAACAATCACGTTCCCTCTGACCAAACCCCAAAAGGATATTGCCAATGACGAAGAGCTCTTCACGAAAGCCGGATGCAATCTTTTTACCCATACTCCCATGATCCGTGATTGGTTATTAGATTTGTATCCTGGAAAGAAATTCTGCGTTGGAAGTTACGCTTACTTGGATGGAGCTCGCCACGTGCAAGTTTCATTGGCCATGGACGCCATCTGTAAGGATTTGAGTGAGAAGCGACAGGCTAGTCTGGCCTACCTCTGCACACCAACAGACTTACATCTTGTCCCCAAGGAGGCTTACGAGGCTGCTGTTGATAACTACAAGAAATACTCGAAGCGCATTGGCTGTAAGTTCGCAGTTAAGAATCATTGGCATGCGGTTATACTGCAAACTTGAATTTTCTCTCATTTCCACCCTCTCTTCGACAGGCATGATCATGAACACTCTCAGCTCCGGCAAATTCTTGCGAAAGAACTTCCGCAAACCCATCAAGGTTGGCAAGGAGGAATTTTACTTGGTAAATGGTATCAGTGTTGCTCAAGGACCGAACTACGCGCTTGCCAAGCGCATGCAGCACTGGCGTGCTATCATTGCCCACAGTAAGGGTTGCATTGTTTCCTCCAACATTGCTCCCTCCACGTCCACCGTTTCTGTTGTATCCAACCGTACCTTTGGATGGGCCTATGAAGGCATGCCCTACTTTGAACCCTATGAAATCTTTGCTCCCGAAACATCCAATGCAGTCATGTCCGCAATTTTGTTGTACGATCTCAGTGATTCCAACAGTGTCGCCAACCCCAAGAACAAGCTTGTCAATCCCCAACAATTGTTTTCCTACAATTCGTTTCACGGAGGTTTGTGGCGTGCAGCTTACGAGGTGGATAGTATTGGAGAGACAAGTGTGCTGATCTACTTTTGGAGATCGGTGAAAACCTACCTTGCATTTGTTGTTGGAGCTTTTGTATTCTTCTGGATTGACTGGAAGGCCCTCATGAATTGAACGGGGGGACTGAAAAGATTATGAAGAAGTGAACGTATAACGACGGCTACTGCTGCTGGATTGGTATTTTTAACGTTCAATAGTTTATGCCATCGTGGATCGGCCTCTGCACGTCTCAAGCCTAGTTAGCAGTCTTGTTTACAGAAAGTAGAAAATGTTACAGAAACAAGGCCTCAATCTGTGCTATCCTTTTGCTCGTGCTCCAACGAAAATGGATAACGAGCATATACTTCCTGCTTGGTTGGATCATCTGAACTTCCCACCATCAATCGTTCAATGGCAGCCCAAGCACTCATACTCCCTTGGTCCGTACACAATCTTGTGGGCGGGACAAACATTTGCCAGACATCCTCTTCTGCTTGGTTTTGCGAAAGGCGCCCGCACAAGATCTCCAGCCGTAATCGTAACTCTTGATTGGCAGCTACACCTCCGACCACGGCAAGACTTCGTATTTTGATCTTGTCATCATCCTCTTGAACTATTTTCATGGCTCGTTCCAGGCGCTGCTCAATGTGGCAAATGGCGATATTTTGAAAGGATGCGGCAATATTGGCTTTATCTTCGTCTGTCAAGAGTTCTGCAACGTTGCCATCCAATTCGGTGTCGCACATCTTTTCAGCGGCTCGCCGTACAGCGGTTTTGAGCCCGGCAAAACTAAAATCACAATCCTTTCTCTTTTGCAAAGGAATTGGCAGTGGAACAAGGCTCGAATCGCCCTGTCTGGCCAAGGCTTCGACTGCAGGTCCCCCACCACCACCAACAGGAAGTCCAAGCATCCGCGCTACTTTGTCAAAGGCTTCGCCCAAGGAATCGTCTAGAGTTCCTCCCAAAATGGAATATTTGCCTATGTCGAGGCATTTCAATATCTGACAGTGTCCTCCAGAGACTAAAAGCGCCAAGAAAGGAAAATCCATGGTTCGAGTGGATTCATGAGTTTTGTCCGTCGCAGGAATCGTGAATTGTTGGGCATTCCCGTCCAAGGGCAGCCGGGCCATGAGGATGTGAGCTTCCAAATGGTGTATACCGACAAAGGGTTTGTGGTATTCTTGTGCTAATTCTCGCGCCTTGTTGGCGCCAACACGCAAACAAATTTCTAATCCAGGTCCTACTGTAACACCAATGGCATCCACTTGTGCTACCGAATCCAGACCAGCTCGCTTCAAAGCTAAATCCACCATGCCATCAATGTTTTTCGCGTGTGCATCTCGTGCCAATCCCGGAACAACACCTCCCCATTCTTCGTGAATCTCGTGTTGCGATGCCAGGGCTTCTCCTAAAATGACACCATCGCTTCGTACGATTGCTGCTCCTGTATCGTCACAACTGCTTTCAATCCCGAGTACCGTAAAGGGTTGGGCACGATCAGGTAATCCCGATGCTGCCCTGTATTGGACGGGGTTGTTTGGGTCACGCTCGAGTCGATACGTCACGACACCAGGTGTTCCATGATCCATGGCTTTGGCTTTTCCAATAAGTTTTCGTCGTTTGTTCTTGGCGGTTGCTTTTTTGGCTTTCCGTTCTTCTCGAAGTCGAGAAATCTCAGTTGAGTTATTGCTGTCAGTGTTTTCATTGGTTGGTCCTTCAGTCTGTTGTCCATTATTTAATGTGTCTATCGAAGCAAAGAGTCGAATGGAAGAGTTTATTCTGTTTCTTCTAATTGCTGTTGATACGGATGCTTTCGGAGTGATCCACCCTTGACAGAGCAAACGTTTTGATTGACTACCAAGAAATAAAGCGGCAATCATCAGAAAGGTTGTCGTTCGAAATGGAACACTCAGTGGCATCCCTCTTATTAAATATGATGTATAGATAGTATCTAACAGACAATACTGCTGTGGAAAGAAAGAAGGGGTTAGGCAGTTAGGGCTGTGGACTGGAAGCTGTCGTTTTCTGCGTCTAATAAAAATGGAGTACTACTACTTGTTTTTTGGCGTTTTACTCCTCTTTTTGATTTCGAGTTTTAGTAGACTACTAGAGTACTAGTCTAGCTACTAGTACTAGAGAGTACTAGTAGTCTACTACTACTAACAACATACTAATAATAAAAAATAATGACAAAAAATAATAATATTGTTGGTGGGATGATGAATGAAAAAGTGTGCGTTCCTAATGTTTGTTGATTTTTGGCAGACGCACATCTTCTTCGTCCCGCCAAATATCTTCGTTCAGGCACCGCAGGCGTGTGTCTATGCCGCCGCAACTCTTGCTTTCACGGAAAACAACCACAAAGTAGCAAAACTAAGAGCTATAATCGACTCCTTATCTGCACGACCCTACTTCCTGATTTCAACAGTATCCGCAGCAATCACACGCACAGCGATGAAGGTCGAAACACCGCAGATTCTGTGGAACAGTGAAGGCGACAAGGGCATCAATGCGGCCCTGAATTCCATTTCGATGCTCCAGAGCGGATTGTCAGAACACGACGACGATGAAACCACTAACAACAATATCAACAGCAGCAGTGTAGCTGCAGCTCGCAGATACGGAAATGTCCTGGTTACGGCCGGGAATACACACGTTATCAATTTGTGGAAGCTGTCTTTTGCATCTTCCAACAAGACATCGTCACAGAAGCGACCGCAGCAACAGCAACAGTCATCATCTACCGCCGCCGCGAGCAACACAGCCTCCAGCTCAAGCAACACCAAAATTGATTACTTGTGCAGTCTCACGCGACAAGAACAAGCGGTCAACACAGTTGCTTTTTCTCCCGATGGCCTGCACTTGGCCACGGGGGGTGAAACGGGAGCCATTGTGGTCTGGTCTGTCCCGCCCAGCAAACGAGGCGGAGGCAACGGTCGGCACTACTGGAGCACCGTCGAACGGGAGCAAGACTTGAACGTTCGTATTGTCAGCCGCAGTGGCGAAGGTGTCTGTGATATTTCCTGGAGCGCCGATTCTAAACGATTCATGGCGGGAACGATTGATCATACCGTGTTGATTTGTGAAGACAAGAATTATCATTCGACCACAGCGACGGACTGCGATTGGCAAATTGTGCACCGCAACAGCATGGATCACACACATTACGTCCAGGGGGTAGCCTACGATCCCTTGGGTGTCTATTTGGCCAGTATGGGGAGCGATAGGACGGTCCGAGTCTTTCCCCGCAAGACACCGTCCAAATACAAAAAGAAGGTTCTGCGACCTGCCAACTCGTCCATGAAGGATTCGTGTCCACCTCCCGAACATCAGCTTCTAGTCCATCAGCTATTGGCGGAATCTAAGCTGGAAGTTGGTAAATCTAAGTTGATCAAGTACGTGCGACGCTCGAACAATAGCAGCAGAAATGCCGTCAGTGAGGACAACGTAGCCACCACCAAAGACAACAAACCACAACGATCCCACATGTACGCGGATGAATCTACACTTGAATCATTTTTCCGACGCTTGTCATGGACAACCGATGGAGCATACTTGGTAACACCTGCGGCACTCCATCACAAGAACTCGGCCACCGCCAACAATTATGATACCAACGAATCGCCATCCTTTGCGACGTATCTTTTTGCCCGACATAAATTTGATGAACCCTGTAAGGTATTATCCGGACTCGAAAAGGTAAAATTTGCGTGTTCTTTTCTTGATTGTGTTTGTGTCAATAAAATATTTTGTGGCGACTCACTACATTTGTCCTTTCTTAAAAAAAATTAGCCATCGGTGGTGGTCCGTGCGAATCCCGTCTTGTTCAAATTGCCCGGTACGGACGGTGTTTCAGTCCCAGCTGTGTCTACTAACGAAGAGGACGAAAGTAAAGAAAATCAAAAACCATCCAGTGCGAGTGATGGAAGTCGACGCTTACCGTACCGCAGTGTCTTTGCCGTTCTTACCACAGATAGCATTCTGGTCTATGACACCCACCACACGCGGCCATTGTCGGTCGTCCGGGGATTGCATTATGCCGGCCTTTCGGACTGTCAATGGTCGGCGGATGGCATGAAATTGGTAGTTTCGAGCATTGACGGATACGTGTCGATTCTATCCTTTCAAAATGGAGAGTTGGGGGAAGTTTACCACCGCCCTGCGTTGCCAGTCATATCTTTAACAACCTCGATGCAAAGTTCACTTAAGCAGTCATGTCACAATTCTCTTGTCGAGGAAGATGATAGCAAGCCCAATGCCTCATCCTTTTTGAAACCGCAGATAGCTGCGATTCCTCCGTGCGAGCCAGGTCAAAGTGCTACTCTTGAAGCTCCTCCCTCCAAAAAGGCCAAGACCCGTATCACTCCAACATTGATTTCGGCTCCTGCCAACGGGAGCTCTCCGGTCATTGCTCCGACCAAGAAAAATAGCAGTATGGCTACTACGACCAACGTTACCAAACGACCTGCCAATGACCTGTTGGAGCAAGAGACTCATACGGTTGGAGAAGCGGTCACCAAGTTGACCTTGTCGAACACAGAACAACCCAAAAAGAAGAAGCGCATTCAGCCCATGTTGATTTCCGCTGGGAATTGAAGCAAGAATTATTTCTTTTTATAAAAAGGTGATTCGTATTTGGGGTTGATAATATAATATTACAACACGGTATACTACGCGAAGGTTTTATTTTGGGGTGCAAGGAACCTCGTTACATACGAGAACATTTGATAGACCTTTGATTTAAATTGGTTAGGAAATTTTGGCAACAATTCTTTTTGTCTATATTCGAAGGCTTAATTTAAAATTGGTACAAGTCATGCACAGCGGCTTCGAATTCTTTGAATGCTTCCTCTAGGTCATTGTTGATCAGAATTTTGTCAAAATTTCCTTCTGCCATGCCATATTCCACCTCCTCCTTGGCATTTTGTGTTCTCTTTTGCAGACTTTCCGCAGATTCGGTACCCCGTCCTTTTAATCGCTCCAGCAGTATTTCCATGGAGGGTGGAGCAATGAAAATATATTTTGGTTGAAACGAGGTCTGCTGGTCCCTGCTGCTCTGGATTCCATTATCAAGTTCTTTGCTGGCATGTTCTAAGCTTTTCACGCGCTTTACGCCTTGGATATCAATGTCCAACAAACATCGCCGACCCTTTTCCTGAACTTCATACAGGGCATCCCAGCTGGTTCCGTAGAAATTACCATGTACCTCGGCGTGTTCGACAAAGGAACCATTTTCAATCATTTGGCGCATCTTGTCGCGTTCTGTAAAATGATAATGGACGCTATCGATTTCCCCTTTGCGTGGTTTTCGGGTCGTATGAGAGGTTGTAAAACCAAACTCATCACCGTAATCTTTCATGAAGCGGTCGATAATGGTTCCCTTGCCAACGCCGCTAGGTCCACAAACAATCAACGGATCCAAAACTGTGACTCCTGGCCGTCGCTGGGGTACTTCGCCACTCGAGAACATGCTACGAGTCGGCCAATCCGAGGCAGTGACATGAAGAGCTCTCGTCCGAGCCAAACATTGCGTAGAGGAAGACGGGGAGAAGGCCAACGCTTTGGAACCAAACAGAGACAACATGGTCATTGTTGTTGTCGATATTCGCAGGATTCTCATAAGGAAACTAGTGGAATAGTGAAAAAGAAAGGAACAATGCGCTTCAGGGAATTCCCTGTCCTCGGGATGTTGATGAGATAGATAGTAAGCTTGTTGTTTTGCGCCATGGCATCCCAACATCAACACACTAGACTACTTTCTATCGTCTGATCATTCTTTTGTGGTGTGTGGCTTCATCTGAGCTGTTCTGTTGACACGATCCGAAGTCTTGCGGGATCAACTATCCCGAACCCTACTGTGATCCAAGAAATGATCTTCGATCTATTACCACCATTTCCGAGATTTTTCTGTCTCGAGTTTTGGATAATGAAAACTCGAGAATATTTTCATTACATTTCTCTAAGTATTTCAGCCGTTAAATATTAACGGTGGTCTGTGCTAGTTACCAAATTCATGCTATTTTATTAATTAAAATAAAATGGCAAAGCAGTTTT
>Ga0100392_1001505_pt1 | contig 21652 bp, 18 predicted proteins | sample CryGeymeta201516_FD_81548 | JGI IMG/M metagenome (GOLD analysis project Ga0100392, IMG submission 81548) | Groundwater microbial communities from Crystal Geyser aquifers in Utah, USA - Crystal Geyser metaG 2015-16 | ecosystem: Environmental > Aquatic > Deep subsurface > Groundwater | place: USA... | reverse complement strand
GTACCATGTCCATACTTTTTCTGTCGATATCAATCATCAGAAGGAGAAGAAAAAAGAGCTGATTGATTTAGCTATATGTTCGAGTTGCAATGTTCGGCAAAATACAATACAATACAGAAATCGCAAGTGGCGCGATACAACCAGACCAGAACACAACAAGAATGGATCAAACACAACAAGAATGGATCAATTGAAAGAGGGCTTTGACTATACTTACTACAAAGGCCAGCAGTTCATTATATCTCACATCCCAACTGACGCTGTTGGGATTCGATGCTTCCCATTCGAATGCCACCAGTTTGAGACGGGACGCTCGCTCTAGTGTCATAGCGGCCGATCCCGTGCCACCCGAAGTAATGGTCCTGTACGCCCGACGTTGTGCCGAGACTTGATAACAATGGAAAAGGCAAGTTTGCGTTGTGGTCGTCATGATGAAGACAAATATTTGAGAAAGACAGTCAGTTGGTCAGCAGACACGTTGGAGGCCAAGGATTAGTAGTGCCGAGTGCGGGAGCAGATGTCATCCTTTTGCTCTTTCTACGATCCAATTGACCTGACAATGAACTCATAGAAGTTCCAAACAAATTGATCCAGAAAAAAAAAACATCTTTGTACTCACCCCAAGTACCCAGTTGTGGGTCTTCGGCATATCGATTGGGAACATTGGAATGGCCATTCTTGTGATAAAAGACAGTCAGCCGGTGGTACATTTCCTCCCATCGTTTCTCACGAGTAGTGGTCTTCCGTTTGCCGGCTGCTGATTCTCTTTCCGCTGCTATCGCTGTTGTGCTCGTTGTTGTTTCAGAATTGGAGACTGCAGTTCCAATGTTGGAGGACAAGTTTATAGTGAGGGTTGTGTTGGTGGGATGCTTTCGTTTCCGGACCATTTTCTCCGGAGAAGTGGAAGATGGATTGGCCGCGGCGACTGCGGCAGCCTGAGATACTCCTCTTGAAGCATGCTTACCTGCCTTTTTGTCCTCCTCCTGTTCTTGGACAACAGCTGATGGCTTAGATTGTGGCTTCTTGACATCCTCTCCTGTTTCCTGTTGATTTGTGTTGCTGTTGTTGTTGTTGCTGCTGCCGTCTTCTCCTCCAGATGCTGACGCCTTACCTGCTCCTCCTTCAACATCTCTTTCCATGGCTATGGATGAAGGATGGAGATAATCTCTCTCCCTTGAGAGCCTCTGTCTTTTGTTAAGCTACAACGTGTGGGGTATTTCACCAAAGTTGTAAATAATGTTTCTTTTGCCTGTTTTGTGATTGAAGGGATTGCTAGATTCTAACTAATGGGCGAAGGTAGTTATTGACAACAATAATGAAATCTTTAGTAGCTCAAGCAACCCTGTATGATTGCTGTTTCCTCCAGCCACTGTTGCGCTGGTAGCTTTCATCGCGTGAAATTGCGCAGCGAGAAGGACAAATTTTACGAGCGTACGTCACTTCGATGAGAAGTCGAGAAGCGCTGGCTGGTGAGGAAATTAATTCACACACTAATTTGATGTACGCAAATGCACTCCACCTTTGGTACTAATAATTGTTGGGGGTCAACGAAATATGGTACTCGAGTACCATAGCTACCACTGAAATAGAACTTGCAAAAATTCAATCGCTTTTGATTACCTGTACAATTAGGAGTGGTACCTACTGGTAGTTAGCTGCAATCAAAACCAGCATACCTTCTGGAAGGCTTGCGGTTCTTCCGCCCCCTTGTGCTGATGGCAGCATAATTACACTTGCATTGTCTCAAACGTAGACCACTATCTTCGATTATAGCTGCAGGAATAGGAGCCGCGGCACGAGCGTGCTCACAATCCTTGTAGCTACAGAGAAAGATACCCTTCCCGTTGTTGTTGTTGTTATTATTATTGTTGTTTTTGCTGCCGCTGGGTTGTTCCAGGCGGGTATACTTCCACACCCAAATCGTTTCGGTATTGCCGCCACTCTGAGACCACGAGACTGTTTCGTTCGCCGGACCAAGCTCGATCTTTTCACACTTGAAAAAAGACGCCAGATCAGGACTGGGAGTGTCCATACCGTACTTTTCACGGAGCTCCAGAACTTCGTCTTGATCGCGTTTCAGAAGGTCCGCGATCGGATGCATGGTGGCCAAGACAGATCCAGGCTTCATTTCTGCAAAAAGGGCCGCTATTCGGCTGTCAATGGTTACACCTGACTTGCAGGCGGACCTGCTACCAAAGACATCATTGTAGTTGTTGACGAAGACTCGGTCGGCCGAGGTCAACCATTCCCGGAAAGCAGGATCTTCCAGTCTACCATGTTTTAGATCCACGGGTCCTGCCGTGTGGTTCCAGTTTGGATCATTCTTTTTTTCCGCAGCGACCTTGGCAAAGCAACGGCGAAATGCTTCCGACGCATAAAAGCGAGCATCAACAAGTTCTATTCCATTCGATTTACACCCCAGTGTGTAAGAAGCCTGCAAACAGGCGTTGCCAATCCCATGGCCAAGATCCACGAAGATGTGATATTTTCCAATTTGCATGACATCTCGAAAGAGTCTCTGTGGCAGAAAATAAGAAGAACAAAGCAAGGTCAGTCAACGATACAATTTAAAAGCGTTCGTCATCGACCAAGCATTGTACAGAAAGAGAATTAATTGTACATACGTCCAAGGCTTCTGGTAGGATGCGACCATATTGAGCTGAGCCTTGATCCGTACTGTCCTTTGCCGAAACACAGTTATTGGCGCCCCGGAAGGCTCGTGCGTTTTCAATCTCCTCCTGACGTACTCCCAGTTCTGTGTCTTGTACGATTTCCAAAAGGTCCAAAAACTTTTGGAACGAAAACGGTGCCGAGTTTGTCTCTTGCAGCGTAGAAGTAGCATTGTTCACTATTGATGCTGGTGTCATGGAATCATCTTTGGCAATTCTTTCGCAAATACCAACGGGCGTATTCTCCTTGTAGGTATACGGTACAGTTTGGTCAATCACGGAAGAATCTGACGTATTATCAGATATATCTGTGACTATGGTCAAGTCGAAAGAACAGGGACTATCGTTACGAGCGTTGCTGCTGCTGTTTTCAAAAGTTCTGGGTCGATGTTTTTGTTTTTGTTTTTGTTGTTGTTGTTTCATTGCTTGGTAATAAGGCACGGTCGTTGCTGCTTTCGATTTCTTCAGTGGAGTTGTAACAGAAAAATTTTGCGGAATATTTGTGTTGGCAGTACAGGAGTCATTGTTGTCATCGTTCGAAAACTTTGGTGTCGGGGTAGAGCCACCGTTTTGCTGCATTGTCCGAGTTTCGCAAGATACTTCATTTTTGCTTTCATTATCGTTTTCGTCATCCGAGTCCATACTAACCTTGAGAACTCTACGACTCCTTTTCACGAGAATTCGTTGATGTACATGGCTATTATTATTTCTTTTCGATGATGAACCCGGTTGAGTCATGGAACGATACCGATTCGTTCTGATTTGGAATCCCGATACAGTAACATTGCCATCATCTTCGGAATCCGAATCTGAAAACGACATGATGGCCTCATTTCGATTCTTTGACAATCGTAATGGTGTTGCCGGTGGTGGTCTTTTGAACAAAGTAGTTTTTTTGTAAGGATAGTCGGAATCGGAATCATCAGAAAATAGATCCATGAAGTTGTTATGATTTTGCTGTTGATTTCGCGCAGAATTTGTGAACGCGCTGTCGTCACAACGATAGAGCAGCACAGTGTCCGTAGAATCTCTGCATGCACCATTTGCCATGCCAGCAAAATCCTTTCGACGAAGTTCTGATGTGTTGGTGTTGGTTCGTTGGATAGAGAATGACTTTGTTACAACGTTGCTACTCCTGCTGCTGCTGCTGCTTTTTCTACGGGTTGTAAATTTAAAAGCCGACGGACGAGACTTGCCATTATCAGCAGCAGGAGCAGCAGGAGCAGCAGCAGCAGCTGTATGTGCTGTTGCTGCATTGAAATAATACGTCTCGTCATCTTCATCATCGGTCGAGTCGAATGAAACGATGATTCGTCTCTTCTTTTTCTTTTTTGGCATTTGATTTTCTCTTCTGACTGATGTACATGCAGTGGAGGTGAAATAGTATTGTGTCTGCATTCGTTTGTTCCATTTCCGATAAGGATTCTGTGACTCGATCCCTACCTTTGTCGTCATTATCAGTCTCCAGCGCCGCAGCAGTTGGTTGACACTTGACACTTGACACACACACTCGTTGTTTTGGTGTGTTGCTGTCTTGTCTGTCGACAAATACTTCTTTATTGATACAAAAGGAATTTATTCGAAGAAGTGATGGAAGTGAAGTACTAGACTACTATGATACGTTGGAGAAGTGCTAGAGTAGTAATTGACAGTCAAAGCACTCAAACACACCCTATGGGGTTATTGTAATAAATTTGGACTACTGTGAATGAGAGAAAATTGTTAAAAATAATGTTGGCGCCATAAAAACACTGTTATGTTCGCGCCAATGATCAAAAACGTAACCCTAATGCGGAAATCTTTGAACTTTCGGAAATCCATTTTGAGTAGACGACTAGACTAGCTAGCTAGCTAGAGTAGTAGTAGCTACTGTAGTAGACTATCTGCTGTAATGTTTTGGGATTTCAGCGATGCCCTCTTTATTATCATCTACAGTATGTGATAGCAGTGTAATCATTTGTCCTCCCTTCTCATTCATCAAGACTGCATCCTCACCATCTTGTGCGTTAGCTCCTACTTAACTTCTGTCAAGTCAAATCCTCTTTCATAATATTCATCTGAAAGATCACGGTAGTGCTACACACTACACACTACTTACTACTCAACTACAGTCTACAGTGCTCTCTGCTCTCTGATTGACCCAACCACACCAAGAAAAAAAAGTATTATTATTCGTTTGCTGTTTACAATTATTAATGTACAATGGGCATTGACGACGAAGAAGCCGAACGAGAACGCATCATGATGATGATGCAAATGGCAGAAATTGAACGACAAAATCAATTGGTAGAGGAAGCGACTCGTAAAACGTCATTATCATCAACATCATTTGACATTCATACCAGCAGTGGCAGTGGCAGTGGCAGTGGTAAAGATCACGATGAACAGGCCTTGCAAATTGCCAATGATACCGCTACAAAATTGGACGAAGAAGAACAAGCCATGATCCAAACACTTTCGCTCAGTAATAGTTACGACGATGATAATCAAGCAGCAGCAGCAGCAGCAGCAGCAGCAGCACTAGACGCTATGGATGATGTCAACACCACCGCTCAACAAAAACAGAAGGAACAAGCCATGATGGAAACACTTTTAAAGGCTGCCGACGAAGCTGAGGAGGCTCGCTTGGCGGCGGGAGAAAAGATGAAAGCAGAGCTTAGCGCTGCCGAACGAGAACGATTGGCTGCCGAAGAAGCTGTTCGCATGAAAGAAGAAAAGGAAAGGTTTAAAAAATTGGCACAGAATAAATTGGAACAGGAACGATTCGCAGCGGAAGTGGCACGCTTAAAATCGGAACAAGAACAACGAAAGGCACGGGAAGAGAAAGCCGCGGAAGAAGCCGCTCGAACGGAACAAGAGAGGTTGGAGGAAGGAAAACGACGAAACGAGGCTGTCACCAACAAGGCGAAAGAACAAGAGCGTCTTGAAGCCATTGCCAAAGTCGAGGCATTGGAAGCAGCTGTCAGTGCTCAAGAAGAAAAAGAGGCCAGGGAAATGCAAGAACTACGTGCGGAGGAACAGCAACATCAAGAAGAAGAGACCGAGGCCAACAGAAAGGCACAAGAGGAAGAAACTCGGCTTGCTGAGGAACAGCAACGCCAACTAGAAAAGTTAAAGGAAGTGGAACAGGTGGAAAACCAACGCCTGCAACTGGAAAGGTTGAAGGAAGCGGAGGAAAAAGAGGAGGAACTTCTTGAACTGGAACGACTGAAAGAAGAGGAAGAAGCCCGAGTTGAATTTGAAGCACAGCTAGCCACAGAAGCTCACGGCGCGAATAAGGACTTTGATTCGGATGACGAAGATCAACAACCCATTACTGCTACAGCAACCAGCAGTGGCGACGACAATGATGATATGGCGGAAACGTTGAGAGAAGAAATGCAACGAGAAATGGAACGCATGGGCATCGAGGACAATGACAATTCAAATGGAGAAGAAATGGAGATTTCTTTTGCAGCTAGTGGGGAAAACATAAAGTCTTTTCCAGAGATGGCATCGACTTTGGCGAAAGCGCATTCCAAGTCGGCCAATCAGAAACACGGCATTCGTCCCATGAGAAAATCCGGAAACATTAAGGTCAACACCACTGCTTCGCAATCAACACCGACGAAACATAGACCCCAATCGATCAAGCAAACAAAATCACCAGCTCGCTTGCCTCGTGTTGCAACATTACCATCGCCTGTTCGAAGGACGTTTCAAGACACTACTCCGTCTCCCAGTAAACCTCCCAAATCGCCTTTTGCTTTGCCTCCAAGAGCTTCACCTCCCACTGCGCGTACTCCCGTTCATCCGCTACTGTTGTCTCCTCGAGATGGACCGCGGTGTCCCACTCCGTACCAACCTGACCTGCACGGCAGCAGGGGCGCCTGTGAAAGGTGCCTGGAACTGGCGTCGGACGAGGAAAAAGAAGAGTTTGCAAACAAAGGCCATCATTTGCGCATCATGGTTGTGTCGGGAGGCTGTGATCGTGGCTGTCTTATCTATCCACGCGATGAAAGCCAGCCACCTGTTCGCTTGTGCAAGAAATGCTACTTTGATGTGCATCGCACCATGTATGATTCCCAGGAGGTTGTTGTGAAGACTGTCGATCGCTGAGAAATGATGATTGTTGATTTTTGTTTGACTGTGATGTATGGAAACGTTCGACGTGCAATGTTGCGGCTCTCTCGAATTGTCTTTGAAAGTGCCAGCTGCATAGAACAGCAAAAGAGGAAGCTACTTAAACTGTAGAAACTATAATGATATGTTTTTTGCTGTCTTCGTGCCTTATTCTTAGGCTAGCGATCATGATTGTTTGTGGCCCGACGAGGGAATGTTCTCGTCACATAAGAGATTCCGGGTGGGTGACATGTGTCCCGCCTCCATCTGCCGGATCTGGATCTGATGAACCAGATACTACTACTACTACTAGTAGCTACCAGTTAGAGCACAGTAGTAGCTAGGAGTAGTGTGGTAGTAATAGTAGTAACAACTAGTACTAATGTTCTTATCCAAGAAAAGGATGAAGCGCATCACATACACACCTACTAGTAGTTGAACGTTCGTACACGCACCGCTGTGTTAGTAACTGGTAGCTACAAGTGCACCTCTTTGACTCGCACGTAGCCTGCTTGATATTATCACAATAAACCTATGTCCTCTCCTTTGTCTGAGCCACTCTCACGAGCGGCACTTCGAAGAGCACGTCGGGTCTGTGTTAAGGCTGGGACGTCAGTAGTGGCCAACGATAATGGTAGTCCTTCCTTAACTCGTTTGGGAGCGATTGCCGAACAGATATCCGAATTGAAACGTGAAGGTGTTGATGTAATCTTTGTCAGTTCTGGAAGTGTCGGCATGGGCAAACGCTTACTCAGGAAGCAACGCAAAATGTTAATGTGTACGTCTCCTTCTACTATTCTTTGTTCGTGCTATGCTGTGCTGTGGGATGAGACGAAACGAAACGATATGTGACCGTGTCTGGTATCTAATGTGCCTCTTTCTCACCCTCAAACAGCCTTTAAGGACGTGCAACTCAACGAAGAAATTGCTAGGGACAGAAGTGGAAGTCTTAATTTGGATTACGGGCAAAACGATTACGGACGGAGTGGTGTCATGCCAAATGCCCCACCGATTCACTCTTCCGATTTGCCGTCCCGGGCCACAAGTTTTGTCAGTCTCCTAGATGCACAAGAACGTCCGCATACATTTGCACAGAAAAAGAAAACCTACGACTCGGCTTGTGCTGCTGCAGGACAATTTGAAATGATGAATCTCTATTCAAATTTGTTTGCTCAATGTGATGTTGCTGCCTCCCAAATTTTGGTCACCCAAGCAGACTTTGCTGACAAACAACGACGAAATAATTTGAGTTATGCCATTGATCGGTTGCTCAGGTATGTTTGTATCAGTGTTTATGAAGAGACAATTTATACATAATACATAATACAATACATTATACTGCGATGTGAAACGAACCAACCTCTCACCTTGTCAATTTTACCAGTCTTGGAATTGTTCCAATAATCAACGAGAATGATGCAGTTTCGGCAAATCTGGGATACACCGACGACGATGTCTTTTCGGACAATGACAGCTTGGCAGCACTTTGTGCAAGAACCTTTGGCGCCGAAGTATTGTTGTTGTTGACGGATGTTGAAGGCGTTTATGATCGACCTCCGACAGAACCTGGTGCCCGGCGATTGGAATTTTATCGCGAGGAAATATCCGAAGTGGCCATTGGCGCCAAGAGCGAGCAAGGTCGTGGTGGAATGGCATCCAAGATTGCAGCGGCCACATCTGCCGTCCAACCCGGATCGAAATGCAGCGCTTGTGTCATTGCAAGCGGGGCCGCGTTGGATTCGATTCGTTCCGTGTTGGGACGAGACCCGAAAAATACAGATAATATCGGAACACTCTTTGTAACGCCCGGTAGTGAATTGGAAGTCCAGGCGATTCGAGATTTTTCTTCCGGTCCAACCTCTGATGACAATGGCAAGACTGAAGCCCGCGCACAGGCAACTGCAGCGAGGAACGAAGCGCGCAAACTTCAATCGTTGCCGTATGAAATGCGTCAGAATATTTTGAATGCTGTCGCCGATGCCTTGGTGGAACGTCAATCTGAGCTACTGGCGGCGAATTCTTTGGATCTAGATGCCGGAGAAAAGGACGGCATTTCATTGGTGCTCAAGAAGCGTCTAAAGCTGACAGAAGAAAAGATCGCTACACTAGCAGCTGGTCTTCGTCAAATTGCAACTCTTCCGGATCCTCTTGGTGTGGTCAAGAGCAAGAGAGAATTGGCTGAAGGTCTGGAGCTGTCACAAATTACAGTCCCCATCGGAGTCTTGATGATTATCTTTGAATCTAGACCAGATTCCATGCCGCAGATCTCTGCGTTGGCTCTTGCCAGTGGAAATGGTCTGCTACTAAAGGGTGGAAAGGAAGCCGTAAACTCCAACGCTGCAATTCACCGTGTGATTGGAGATGCGATTGAATCAGGAAGCGGGGGAAAGATCAAGAGAGACATCATTGCTTTGATTACTAGTCGTGGACAGGTCAAGGACTTATTGAGTCTTGATGATACCATAGATCTAGTTATCCCTCGAGGAGGCAACGACCTTGTATCCTACATCAAAGCCAACACGCGCATTCCAGTTCTAGGTCACGCTGATGGTGTATGCCATGTATACCTTGATGAAAGTGCCGAAAAAGATGGCGCTTGCAAGATTGTGGTGGATGCCAAAACAGATTATCCTTCTGCCTGTAATGCTATGGAAACACTCTTGGTCCACACAGCAACGATCGGCAATGGTGTAGCTTCTGCTGTCCTGATGGCACTGAGAGCTGCTGGTGTGAAATGCCTCGGAGGGCCAAAGGCTATGAAGATGGGACTTTGTGACACTGCCGCAGAGAAACTAAAGTGCGAATATGGAGACTTGACCTGTATGGTAGAGATTGTGGATAGTCTAGATGAAGCGGTAGATTGGATTCACCAATATGGAAGCGGCCACACGGAGGCAATTGTTTGTGCTCATGATAGTCCTGTCGGAGAAGAGTTTCTCAGACGCGTGGACGCTGCATGCGTCTTCAAGAATGCCTCTAATAGATTTGCCGATGGCTTTCGCTTTGGTCTTGGTGCCGGTACGAGAACATTTTTTTCAATGCTGAAATGGCTCTTTTTCTTGGTCTTTTTTTGCCTGTCTTGTCTCATTTTTTTGATGTTCATTGCTTCTTTTTTTTGTCGTCGTTTGCTTTGTACAACAGAGGTTGGAATTTCCACTGGACGTATTCACGCTCGTGGTCCTGTCGGTGTAGAAGGGTTGCTGACGACGAAATGGCAACTTCGCTCCGATGGAATCAACTACGTCGGAGAATTCGGCGGAGACAATCCATCGAAAACATATACTCACAAAGATTTAATGTAATACGAAGAAAGCGGCCGTGCTATTTGCAGTTTCAATTCCATCTGCATGTGGTCCAAAACCGTCGACACTCGAGAACACTGTAGCTTGTCGACGAGATTTTACTAAACAGTTTCACTGTGTGTGAATCGTGCCCGAATTGTTCTTCGATTAATGAATTTATAAAAAATAAGTGGGTGTTTGTATTTTGTATGTGGTCGCGATCATATGCTATAATATGTTTGAGGAGGCAATTTGCAGAGCAATCGAAAGGCACACTACCAATGTTTCCACTAAATGAAATGGAATAGGCAGCATGAAACATGCCAAGAATCCAATGACTATTCGACACTGTATATGAAACAAAGCATCCCCCAAAACAGCTTCTGACAGTGTGCCTTGTTGTTCTTGCTGCTGCTGCTGCTGCTGCTGCTGCTGCTGCTGTTGGGCCAGTATGTTAGAAAAGATGACAACTCGCAGAAAACTTAGCAGCAATATGGCAGCAAGTGATTGTAAGCATCTTCTCAGGAGCAGTAAATTGGGAAACATCGTCATGGTGTCGTGATCGTTCTCTTCTCGCGGCAGAATAGAAAATGGTGTTTCCTCCCGTTCGGCGTTGTCCCCTTCCACCAATGCTTGCAGAAATTCATCGTCATTGTAACAGTTACTGCTGCCTTCCATTATCATGTTTCCTCTGTAGTTCTCGTGTTGCTGTTGTTGTTGTCCCCATATAAGTCCATTCAAATAAGATAGCTCATTATTTAACGTCGAATACTGACAAAAAGTCGCAACTGCTAAACTCAACAAGAGCAAAATTGTGTTGATTTTGATAACAACAATAGCACCGCCAAATCGTGGATGATTCCAACGAACTGTCATCAATTCTTGATCAGCACCCAAAACAAGATGATGAGCCGCATCATCATCTTCGTCGTCTTGAAAAACGGGTGCCAACATAGTTCTTTCGTTGCCTTTTTTCGTCTCCTCGGATGATGATTTTACTGCAGGATTCTTTTTTGGGGATTGTGTGAATGTCTTGTACAGTAAAGTACAGAATTTCAGGAGGAGAACGAAGAGGAGAGGTATAAGATAGCCTAGCAAGACAGCAGGACTGATGCTAATGCTCTCGCTTGTTTGGTCTATACGGGCATTGAAAGTAGCAAATTAGTGCAATGCTGAGTCTCCCTTTCTGGTTTGCTTGCTACTGTATTATTAGGGTGCCTTGATGCCAATTCTTGTTCGTCGGTCATCATCACAATCACAATTAGCTACTCGTAACTCGTAACTCGTACTGTAGTTGTTTAAATTTTGATTTCCGGAGCCGAACAAACATCAATCGCCTTCCGATGACGGTGACACTTGAATTATTACTACTCTCCTACTAGTAGTAGCTGGCTAGCTAGGCAGCAGGAGAGCCTACTGTGTCTTCAGCTGGCTGAATTCCACCAGGCGACTATTGACTTTTCACATTTTGCAACATTTTTATCTTAATAGCAAGGAATCCAGGCACTTTACTCCGCCAGAATAAGTAGTAGTGAAAGCAAAGCGGACTTGAGTCTACGAAACCTAGTAGAGTCTGGTAGGTTGAAATAATGATGACTAGTACTGTACTTGATTGAATAGTCTAGTACAAAATAAAACTAGACTACTCAGTATATATCTGTCGTATGGCGTTAAAGTAAGAAATCTGAAACAGCGATCTTGATCATAATATTATTATGTGCACCATCACAGAACGAGCGGCTAATTCGAATGGCTCCATTAGGAAGTCTACTCTGTCAGGCAGTTGAGTAGTAGAAAATAATGATTTTCTTCAAAATCCCGCGACTAGATACCCTGAGTCTCCCTGGTAATGTAAGACTACAGTCTGCGCTCTCTGACAGGCTGAAATAATCTCATCACTGTCCTTTTTAACAAGGTATGACCTGCAGGTAATGATCGTAACTGTTTGCTGTCTCCCGTAACACTAGCGGTGATAGTCGTGTTCTTTTCCCCCAAAGCGGCATCTCGGCGAATTCTTAGTCATTTACATAAATATCTGTCAGGCACCAAGCCATGGGCAAAGTGGCGACATCTGTTAACAGAAAAAAAACAAGGCACGCAACAGAGGACAAAGTAAGCGTCTCTGATGAATTGAAACCATTTACATGCGTAGGGAGGAGCATACAAAAGCTGGCCTAAGTTGGTGGTGCATCGCAGTTTCTCGACACGTGGAATGACACATCTGTTCCCCTTTCGGGGAGCGATGAGCACATAAAAAGTTCCGTACAGGTCTATGATATGGATGTTCTATCATCATTGGCCAAGTCCTGCTTCAAAAGATGTTGATTCATATGATTAAAAGTTGTTGTAACGCACCTGAAAATTTGTTCCTGGATGTTAACTTGGAAATGTTTTACCACACAATACCACCCACGACATTCTGTACATGTTTCAATAGGCGATGAAAGAAGATTGTGAGATGTTGTCATTTCGTATTGAAGAGATACAGCTGAGCACAGTGACACAGCCATATCCATTTCTCTCTCTCTCTCTATCATCAGGATACATTTCAGATCATCGACGAGCCCATTTTTGGATTGGAACAAGTCTAGCATTAGAGGTGTCAGATTGTGTATAAGGAATTTTTATCTTCACTTGATAGAGAGAGAGACGTGGACGTGGAATGAAGAATAAATAGAAACGAAGTTGCATGAAGCAACAGGCGGTTTGATTTCCAACTCACATTTCTTCTTGAATCTGGTAGAAGGATTTGTCAGTTCAATCTAGAATGGAGTGCTGTAAACACAAATATCGACAACCCCTTCAAGTGATCAGAGAGAAAGTTAAAATGATTGGTTAGATGAAACGTGACAGAGATTGTTCCAGTTTTGAAGCAAGCGGACAAATTCCTCGTATCGTTAGGTGTTGGGTGTGTGTTTTCTTGTTGTTGTATTTTTCGTTTTCAGGTGTTAGTTAGTAAACCCGGTTGATATCACAGTATTCCTACCAAAAACTAATAACTTTTTCATCGCGGCTCATTCCATTTTGGACTTTGTTGCCTTCCGAAAAAGCATTCGTTTATACAGTAGCAATTACGTCAAAAGACCGTCGTGAAATAGTTGGGTGTATGATTTCATCATTTCGAAAAACAACAACAAGAAACAACATCCTGTTTCTTTTTTACTGGCGCAACCAAAATAGTGGACAAGTAGCCCTTAAAGAATCCGGGAGGATATCAACAATTGTCAACATACCATGCGCAACGTTGAAGTGCCCTTGACATTGATCTAGCTGTAGTCGTTGGTGAACGCAATAGGAGAAAGCAACAAGCAATGTCAGACTAAGGACTAAGGTCAACAAATAAGTATGAGAGTATGATCGTCGAACGAGGAAAAAGGTGTCTCAGGAGCTTTTTCAGTTAGATCACAGGATTCCGTATTAATAGGACCTTCAGTTGACACGCATGAATATATTGAGTTTTTAAAGTAGAGTCTCATCATCAACACTTTCATCTTTCACTCTCTCACCTCTCACGTGGCTGCAATGAAACGCAAAAGTGAGATGCTAATCAAACACTTTATCTTACCATTCTTCGGGCCGCGAGATTGGAACTCGTTAGTTAGCTTGGCAGCATGGTACACGCTTGTTCTGTGTCTTCGCAAGCTCCACTTGTTTTGGCCGTTGCCTCGTATAGTGTTGCTCTGAAATTGTGCCTCACACAAGTGATTGCTATTACTCATTACTACTCATCATAGTGTACTACTATTCGAATAGTATCATGATTATTTTTTTCTGTGGTGGGCTGGAAGGACTAGTAGTCTACTACTGTACTAGAATAGAGTAGTAAGGCTAATGTTCGATAGATCCAACAGGTCATGAGTCGTAGCATTCCTTGAAGACCAAAATCCACCCGGATGTCAAATTAATCGAAACAGTTCGGTACTGATGAGCGATCATACAGTAGGAGTTCTAGTCTAGTACTGCTCTCTTATACGAAAACAACACACATAAAACATGATGTTTAGTATTGTAGCAACGAGCAGAGTTCTCAGGAGCTGATATTTGTCTACTTCGAATAAATCCGGGCGTTACTAGCTAAATCTTACTCATGATGAAGGTATTTAGGTCCTTAGGGTCTGGACACCACGATTGCCCCATGGACATCACTGCGTTCTGCGCCCGAGTAAGCAACTCCGCCAGGAATTGTTCCCAAGGGAGCATCATCTACAGTGTTTGTCGTGCGAAGAACATCCACAAGTTTACCAAACTTTTGGTTGGGTAGAAGTTCAACAATTCCAACTCCAGGACAGCTGCCTTGCGCACTGTGGCCAACAGAAACAGGAGCCGGTCCACGGAGAGCAATCATCATGTATTTACCGTCAGGAGTTCGCTCGAACAGATCAGGAGCCGGATCATTCAGAGGAAGTTTACTGTCATCGGTCACGGATTTCGCCATACAAGCTCCAGGTTGGCCGTTGCGCCCACTGTGGCCTGATTTACTGGTAAGATCGTAACCGAACCGTTGGTAAGTGTTGACGTCAAAAACTTCCATTTTATTCTGGATGCGGTCCACTACGTGCAAATACTGTCCGTTTTCGGTAACGTCCATACCGTGCGAATCACGGCGAGTCGTGATCCCAGGGAGCTGTCCTGTGGAGTCGCTCGGTCCAGGGCCCACCAAATTACCCCCAGTGAGCGTGTTGGTTTGCTCGTCTTGAAATACCAGGTCCGGCAAGGGGAACCCTTCCTTGCCGGCCGTTCCGGACTTGAAGGCGTTGTCGTCAAAGACCCAAACAGCAAACATGGATTGGTCTGCACCAGCCCCGGAAGCCGAGACACCAGAGTTAAGGAACATTTTGCTTCCCTCAACTTCGATTCCACCGCATCCAGCTCCATAGACAATCTCGCGACCATACTCTGCCACAATTTACATTGGAGTTGTAGTCGCATCAGCCACAAAGAGTCCGCCATCTCCAAGAGAAACGTACAAGAAGCCATTCTTGGAAGTAATCGGACAAATCGGCAGGTTGTTCGATCGTCCGCCAGCCGCGCCATCACCGCCTCCCTATGGTGAATTAAATATTACGAGGAAAATCAAGTTAAAAAAGACACCCAGGACACAAAAATTGAATAGCAACACTCCAGCAACTTACGGAACACCCGTTCTCCTTGCAAACACCTGCAGGTGTCAAGTCACCCAAATTGGCTTCTTCGTAGGTTCCTACCGTCTTTCCCAGCAGACTACCCGTGTTGAGTGCATTGGATCCGAGGAAATACGTGGCCGATTCGACCACAGCCATGTTCTTGCCGAAGCCCAGAGAAGCAGTCTTGTCAAATTCCAAGTCAATGATCTGGCCAGAAGCATCACGCAATACATTGATGCGTTCAATGGCTTTTCCGTTCAAATTGTCAATAAGAATAGCAGAACCATCCGAGTTCCAAAAGCTCATGTGAACGCTTCGGGTCCCAGTGCTGCCACTGTATTGGTACTTGGTGACACGGAAAAGTCCAATGGCTTGTTTCGTAACAGTGTCAATGACGCCAACATACCCTCCACCAGGAGCAAAGAAATTGGCATTGACGTAGCGACCTTGAGGGTCCGCAATACACCATGCAACCGACCAAAGCCATCAAGGTCATCCAAAATGTTACCAGTTTCTTGTCCGTCTTTGTATTCCATTAAAGTGCGGGGAAAACGTCGAGGATATCACACGGTCCAGTTTGTGAAGAAGTGCAAGACAGCGGATCCGCAGTTGGACCACCCGCGAGTTGAGTTTCAATGGCATTGCTATCCCAAATCCAAAGGTAGCTTCCCTTAACTCCTAGCAATCCTTGGCCACTCACAGCATTGGACTGATCGGCGGCCCACACTTCGTACCCGGTAGCAGAGGAGACGGCGGCTGGGAGAAGGAAGGCGGCGGTGGCAAACACTTTGATACTGAATTTCATAATCGTTGAAGCAATAATAATAATAATAAAAAAAAAAATAATTATGAAAGCAGAATAATGCGCGGAACCTCACCAAAATAAGGAAAAAAAAATCAAAATAATAATAATAATAATATGTTCGAGTACTACGTACCAGATATGTGCGGAGTTGATCCCAGCCAATGGCCAAACCATTCTTGCTTGTCTACCAAGTAAAATGGCCAAACCATTCTTGTCTACCAAGTAAAATGGCCAAACCATTCTTGTCTACCCTAACACAGTTCGTTCCTGCATTGCAGCTAAATAATGCTTCATCGACCTGTTCCTCTCAACCATCTCAAGCCCATCTATCTCATTAGCACTACTGTTTGTACTACCTGGTACCAGGAGCCTGTTGCATTCGAGTGTACTAATGCTGTACCTGGTACTAATAATGCCATGACTAAATGGATGCACGTGTTCACTTTCACACTTGACTGGTACCAGTACTCATCATAGTAGTAAGGAGGAAGTCCCACTTTACATTATTATTTACGATTTACTACTGTAGTTCTACTACTAGAGTACCGTACCACTCGTAGTCTAAGTAGTACTAGTAGTACGTACCAGGTATCACTCCCTGGGCTGCTGGTAATAAGTGTTGGAAATTTTGTCGTACTGGTACATTCGTATTACTAGATCTCTAAGAATTTACTGAGAATTCACGCCGTGTCACCAGGATGGTGCATCGACAGCGCCGTTCCAAGACTAGTAGACTACTAGCTAAACTACTACTACCTGAGGTGGTAGTAGTAGTATTAGTATTAGTACTAGTAGTAGAAGTACCCTCTGGTAGAAGTTGTAGTAGACTACCACTCCGTAGCCGCTACTCCGAGAAGTAGTGCTACAAGTAGTAGACTAGTCTAGTAGTACCACTACCTAGGAGCAGATAACAATGGTACTACTCCTATAAGTCTAATAATAACGGTAAAAAGGATCCGAGCTCTGGCTTCATAACAATTCGACCTTTCATCATTACTTCTCGCCAAAAAAATATCACGATCCTCTTTGCTTAAAAAATGGTTTGACGGAACCATGAAACCGGCAAAAACTATTCCGCGGTGGGGGATATGGTACAATTTTTTTAAAGGCGTTTTTATCGAACGCATGTCGTTCGCTACGTAGGTTTGGATCTTGTCGTCGTCAATGATTACTTATAGTACCATGTGAGTATCCTTTACTACTATGCAGCAGTATACTATTCAGTACCAATAGTACATTTTAGCTTGTGTAGCTACAAGAATGCAGCGACGTAGAATTGAAAACAAATTGAAGTCCGCGTTCTACCTCGTAGTAGACTAGACTACTCCGAGTTGCTAAAAGATACCTGGTACCAAGGCCTTCGAACGAATCGCTGAGGGCAAAAAACACAAAGAAGCATCCAGAATATTCTCTATCAAGTCATTTTGTTGGGCTTACCAGGTAGTAGTCTACTACTGGCGCGATAGTTGTGATCCCCGTAATTAGACATTCAATTTTTTTTACGGTACTAGACTAGTAGTAGTAGGACTTTTACTAGATCGGGCCTGCTTTGATGTTTTGCATACGTACCTTCGGCAAAAAATTTATGCCAGATTCTTTGCAGGATACTTTCGGGTAGCTCGAGCACCCGTAGTGTTATTGATTCGGATAAATGGAGTGAACACTTTCACCAGCCAGGAGTAGACTATACTACCAGTACACCGTCAACTAGTCTACTTTTTAATCAGTAGTAGTAGTACTGGTAGCTACTAGACTAGTCTAATAGTACCTGGTACTACGTAGTACTACTGCTAGCTACTACTAGAGTACTAGTAGTCCAACTTAGTACACCAGATGCTTCTTGTGTAGAAATCCTACCGTGACTGACCATTATGGTGAACAACCAAGCGGGCATTGAATTTGAGAAACCTGCAATCTCCAGTTTTAGACTCACAACTCACAAAAACTACGAGTAATTGTGTGTTCTTGATTCAAATTATCTGGTAAAATCTTTCCCTGCAAAAAGTTACCCATTCACAATGGCGACGATTACAAATGTCCCAAATTGCCACCGCTCTGTTTGTGTTTCTTCCTCATCTCACGGTAGTTCCAGCTCTAAGAGCACCGCGACCGAAAACGGCAGCCACATCAGTGCAATCAGTGCTATGAATCCTTTCATGACACTGGTTGACGCAGCAGCTTCGTTGCTCGACAAAACATCTGAAATAGAGGCACACAAAGTATTCAAGAACCCTGATGCAGCAGCCAAGATTCCAGCAGCTGCCGAAGCCGTTGTAGTGGCATCCATTATTCCGCCTTCCTCTGAGAACTCGAGTGGCAAGAAGCAGACCTTCGCAGAATTTCTCATGACTATTCTTGAAGATCCCCGGTATGAAGATGCACTCACGTGGATGCCTGATGGCAAGGCGTTTACCATCAAGAATCACAAGATGTTCAAACGGGAGCTAATGCCCAAGCTTTTTAACATCCGAAATATGAGCTCCTTTGTCCGTAAGTTGGGCCGATGGGGTTTCTCAAGAGTTCACGAAAAGGTTACGGGGAACTCGGATATCTTCAAGCATCCCGACTTTCGGAAGGATGACTGGGAAGCCTGTTGCAAGATTAAGTGCGCCAAACATCCTAAAGCCAAACCAGTTCCTTCTCTTCACAAGAATTCGGCAGTAGTTGATCTGGCAGCAACAGAAAATGGTATGCCAACCAGTCAGCCGAACTCGTGTCCTGTATCTACTCCCCAGGTGGGCGTTGCAGGAATGCGATGCGTTCATTATGGACCCAGTCACGTTTCTCCTCCAACCCCCAGCAAAGTCATACTTCGCTTAGAACTAGCGCGTCTTGTTCCGGCTCAATCTCGTCAATCGGCCATTCCCGTGCACGACTTGGAGAATGTAACGAACGAAGTTGTGGGTGCAGTTTTTGGTACCTGTCGAAGAGATGAGGAAACTGTTGTTGCCATGCCAAAGAAATACTCAGCGAAACACCCAGGCATGCGTGTTATTTCCGGCAGCACCTTTACTTCAAGGTTTTATCCTTTAGAATATTCTCAAGCTCCTTCCTCGGTAGATCACATGATCTACCAGTCTCGGTCGTATTGCCCAAAAAGTAGAAACAGCATTTGTTCAAGGCGAGTGTCTCTGGATTCTCCAGCACCCAACAGGGTAATTTTCAAAACTAAGGGGCAACAAGTGGTTCCTAGGACCTGGGCTTTGAAACGCACCATTTTCTATCCTCGTCGTTCTCAGGAGCCATCAGGGACAAAACCTGTTCACGTTTGATAAGCTAAAATAACATTTCATAGCTTGGCACCTTTCAGGTTTACTTTTTGTGTCCGCAATTACAGTATATATCGATTACGGAATCCATGCTTTTGCCACATCGTTGAATTTTAAAAACGGTATTTGTAGGTTCCACGAAGGGATAGGTTGGCTCGACAAATAGATAGATGCAAATTTCACTGTCTACTTCATCTTTTGATAGTTACTGGAAAAATGACAGCGGTGTAATACGGTCTATTGTCGATATCCTTTTCAAGTACTGAAAGATAATTGAAGACATGGTCGACAGGACTCATATCCGCGGTTGTAAAGGTCTCGACTCTTCATTCCTCTAAAGGGGGGTCCGCAATGTCATCCCAGTCAAACTCCTCTACCAAATATCTCACCAGTTGGCCACTTAAAACGTTTTGGTAGGTCGTAGGAAACAATGCATATATCACCTTGCGCGTTGAGTAACCGTTCCAATGGCGCATGGCCAAACCAGTAGAGGACCATACCAGGTCCATATCTGTGCACGTATGCTTCCGCCTGAGGTAACACCGAAGTTTGGTGGCTCGTGACATCTCCAAACATTGCCTGATGCGTCAACATCAGCAGAAAAGGAAGGTTGGAATCGTGGAAGGGAAATATACTCACCTCCCGTTTGGATCATTTTGTCACGTTGCTTACCTTGGAGTCAATCCAGCAGATAATTTTCCATTCCTTGCCAGTCCCATCAGCCTTTGGTACTTCTACCGCCAATGGACAGCTCAAAAGTATGTCAGGTGTCCGTGATGTTCCCCTATCTCTGAGGTCAGTTTCAGTTTCAAATGGTATTCCTGTAACGCAGAGAGGACAGGGAGATATCAGACACCCAACACAAAATATAGTCTTTTCTTTGAAAAAGTGGAGAATGTATGCAAATTGGCTCAGTTACCTAACGAATGCAATTCTTGCTCCAGTACTACTTCGTACTCAATTCCAACAATGTGTCGCTCCTTATCATGTAACGGACCATACAGAGGATCAAAGGTTGTTGCTTCTCGGACTTCCCTTGCTAATCTCGTACCGCTGATATCCAAATGGGAAAGCGAGTCGTTAGTGTGCCATTTTCTTCTTCTTTCAAAAATGCCAACAAATGTTTTACCAGTGTACAGTTGGCATACTTACTTTTGAGCAGCACAAAGGGCGCCCTGTTGTTCTGCAGCATGGTAGTCCGGGACAAGGACGCTATCTCGTCCCAAAATTCCTTCAGGATCTCGCATCGCCTCCGATAGGACCTTTTTCCCTCCCCGCAAAATGGTTGCGTCTTCAACAATGTACCTTGCAAACAAATATGGACTAAAAGTGGCGTCCCGTGCTAATTGTAGAATCGATCGTCCGCGCTTGTATTCATCAAAGTAATAAGGTAGCCGCTTTTTAACCATTGGCACCGTTTTCTTAATATGATTGACCGATGCATTCCTCATGAGGGATTGCAGGGCCTGGGAGATATGTGTTTGTGGATCATTGGTAAGGGATTATTCAAAAACATTGATGAATGTTTTCCATCGTGCAAGTCTATTTAATTTTTGTTCATTATTTGCCAGTCCAACCACCATCAATCAAAGAGAGAAACCTACCGAAATAGGAAAGTGTAAATCTTGCGACGTTTGGTGCAAAGCTTGCCGAAAGAGAGCAGGATTGTAGAGAATATCATTATTTTTGGACGAAACAATTTCGTTACACCATGACTCGGCAGCATCGTATGATTCAGGTGTAATTGCTTTGTCGTCATCCATCGTGGGTTTGAGAGATTTGTTTGCTTCTTCTTTGCTCGAATCTCGAATGAAGTTGAAAAATGCAACGGTGACCTCAGCTCGGTGGTCGGTGGGATATAGGATATAGTAGATAGAGCGATGCACGTGACCTCGCGGTAAGAACCAACTTAAGGAACGGCTTTCGATAGTCGGCAAAAGTGTGTTCAACTATGATTATTTATTTTTGATCGAGGATTGAGCTGCGAGAGAGCAGTCCAAGTGCTGCAGCCAGAAAAATGATGATGCTCTCGCACCCGCCAACAACCGCCAACTGCATGCGTAATGTACTTACTACTCAGTAGTAGTCTAGTCAACTACTACTAGCTAGTAGTCGACTAGTAATAAGCTCTCCCTACTAGCTAGAGTACTACTATCTAGCTAGTAGTAGTGATTGTTGATTTTTATTAGTACGATCACTTGATCCATTCACGTCGAGGCTGCCATCGAACATTATTATTACGTAGACAAATTTAAGATATTGTTTTCCAACATTTTTTATGATAATTTTAGTCAATCTGTTATCAATAGCATCATTATAATTCCTATCGCACCATTCTTTCATTTTTGTGCGTGCGATTCCTCAACTAGGGGGGGAGTGGGGGGGGGGGGGTTCCGACGCACCG
>Ga0100392_1001493_pt1 | contig 21786 bp, 17 predicted proteins | sample CryGeymeta201516_FD_81548 | JGI IMG/M metagenome (GOLD analysis project Ga0100392, IMG submission 81548) | Groundwater microbial communities from Crystal Geyser aquifers in Utah, USA - Crystal Geyser metaG 2015-16 | ecosystem: Environmental > Aquatic > Deep subsurface > Groundwater | place: USA... | reverse complement strand
TCTCGCAGCTCTTCTCTTTGGGGCCGGATTTGCGCTTGGGCGAAATCCATTTGAAATGTTCTTTATCTCCGTAGCCATTGCTGTAAGCGCCGTTCCGGAAGGCATGCCTATTGCCCTGACCGTTATTCTTGCGATTGGTGTTGAACGTCTCGCTCGTAAAAAAGGCATCGTAAAGAAACTCCTCGCAGCAGAAACACTTGGTTCCACCAGTCTCGTTTTAACCGACAAAACTGGAACGCTCACAGAAGCAAACATGAAGTTGATAGAAGCACTGCCTTCTGCGGGAAAAACCGATAAAGCGACACATCACCTCTTGAAAGAAGCCGTGCTTACAACGGATGTTGTCGTAGAAAATCCCGACGAAGAACCCGACGAATGGCATGTGATTGGTCGTGCGATGGAAGGAGCTCTTGTTCAGGGCGCGGGCCGAAAAGGTGCACAGCTTCCCAAAATTCTGCAAGAAACAACTATTACGGATAGAATTCCTTTTAATTCAAAACAAAAATATTCTGCGGTGATCGCACGAACCGGCGACACATATCAATTGCTTGTACTGGGAGCACCGGAAATTCTTCTTGGGTTCACCGTTCTTGGGGAGAAGGAGCAAAAAAATATCTTTGAAGAAATTGACCGCCGCGCACGCAGCGGCGAACGCCTTCTTGGCGTTCTCTCGAAAACCGTAGATGCAAAAACTGAGCTTGGGGCGCATGTAAGCCATGATGAGTTTTCCTTTGAAGGTCTCCTCGTATTCCGCGATCCGATTCGCAAAGGCGTTAAAGAGGCAATTGAAAGAATTGGGAAAGCGGGCGTAAAAACAGTCATTGTAACCGGCGATCATCGCGGAACGGCAGAACATGTCGCAAGAGAACTGGGCATTCTTCATGGGAGAGGCCTCGTGCTCACAGGAAAAGATATGGAAAAAATGGATGAAACGGCCCTGCGAAAAATCCTGCCGGAAGTTCGCGTCTTTGCAAGGATGACGCCTGAACAAAAGCTCAAGCTCGTGCAGATGTATCGGCTGGAAGAAGAAATAGTAGCCGTAACAGGCGACGGCGTAAACGATGCGCCCGCATTAAAATTTGCCGATGTCGGCGTAGCGGTGGGTTCGGGAACGGAAGTAGCCAAAGGAGCCGCCGATCTCGTTATCCTTGATAATAATTTTGCCACCATCGTAGAAGCTATCGAGGAAGGCCGCGGCATTTTGGATAATATTCGAAAAACGCTTGTCTATCTTCTTTCCGATTCCGTTGATGAAATTCTTTTGATCGGCGGCGCACTCTTATTCTCGGTTCCGATTCCGCTCAGTGCGCTTCAAATATTGTTTATCAACTTTTTTTCCGATAGTTTTCCCGCCACTGGGCTTGCCTTTGAACACATGCGAGATTCAACCAAGCGCCCAAAAGGAAAAGGAAGCTCGCTTATTCTGACGCATGAGGTGAAATTCCTTATCTTCGTTGTAGGAACCGGAACCAGTATTTCGCTCTTCGCCATGTATTACTTTTTGCTGCACATGGGCTATCCGCTGGACTTGCTCCGCACCTTTATTTTCGCCACATTTGCAACCTATACGCTCGTCGTAGCCTTTAGCGCGCGCAGCTTAAAACGAAGTATCTTCACCTATAATCCATTCGGGAATCTCTATGTCATAGGAGGCGTTGCGATCGGCGTCTTTCTCACGCTTTGTGCGGTGTACATTCCATTCTTTCAACATATTCTTGGAACCATTCCCCTCCCACTCCCCTGGCTCGCCGGTGTCTTTGCTGTGGGTCTTTTGAATATTCTCGTGATCGAATTCGGAAAATTCTTGTATCGCAATGCCGACGAATAAATAAAAAAGAGCACACCCGCGTGAGCAAGTATGCTCTCTGCGTAGGCGTGCTCAAGAAGAAGGCTCCTCAGAGACAAGAAACGGGAACGCCGGTTCCGCCCGCCGGAAAGGTGGGAAGAGGTCCGCCAGGCCCATCATGGACAAGACCGTTTGCGAGACGATTCACACCGTCCGCGGTATAGGCCTTCACACATTGCGGGACGGAACAGACATGGGGCCAATTGCGGTAATCCCAGGCTCCGCATCGAAGACCGGTACGGATGAAGGAACTGCCACCGTTGGTGTTGACGTCGACCGTCAGCGTTCCAACTCCGGGATCGGAGGGAACGGCACAGCCGGCCCCGTCATACATGATAACTTGCCAGCCGCTTGGGCAGGACCCGAAGGTCGTATCCACGCAGGCCAAGTTGTATGTGACGCTTTGCGTACCGCGCCAGTCATAGGGAGAGCGGGCGTCACGACAGGTATCGCGCGCAGCCAAGGCGCCCGAGGGCGTCGTATCCCGGATGACATTGGCTTGCGAAGGTCGAGGCAATGCCTCGCTTTCCAGGCTCGTCTGGTTCCCCATGTCTACGGGGCCGTAGCGCAAGAAAACTGCGGCTACAACGATAAGGGTTACCGTTAACACAATGGACAATACGCCGATCAGGGGGCTGTTCTGGTTTTCCAAGGTTGAACTCTTTCTCCGCCGAAGCGGACTGCCTTTTCAAAAAAAATTTACGTTCCGCGTCTTTACAAAACGGTCTCGGACAGAAGTCTGAGACACCGCAATATTGCATGATCCAGAAGATTTGTCAATCAATGCCCTTTTCTTTAAGAAAAGAAAAGCAACCTAGCTCTTTTTTCTTCTCCATTCTTCTATTTTTTTATGATCGCCCGAGAGAAGAATATCCGGCACATCCCACATTTTTTGTTTCTTCCCCTTCGCCTTTTTCTGTACCAGATATTTCTCCGGCCGTGTGTACTGGGCGTATTCAAGTTCTCCAGAAACCGTGTGAGACTCCATGACAAGTGATTCCGCTTTCCCGAGCACGCCTGGAATAAGGCGCGCAACAGCATCCGTCATTACGAGTGCGGGAAGTTCGCCACCGGTCAAAACATATTCCCCTATCGAAAGTTCTTCATCGGCAAGGTGTTTGGCAACGCGCTCATCCACACCTTCGTAGCGTCCGCATAAAAAAACCAAACGATCATATTTTGATAAACGCTCTGCATCTCGTTGTGTAAAAATTTTACCTTTTGCGCTCGTTAAAATCACGCGTGTCTTTTTGGCCGTCGCACTTTTCTTTCCCTCTTTTGTTCTCACGCGCAGAGAAGTAAGCGCGCGATGGAAAGGCCCTACTTGCATAACCATGCCCGGACCGCCGCCAAAGGGTTTATCATCAACCGTTTTATGTTTGTCACTCGTCCAAGCGCGCAAATCATACGCGGCAAGCTTTAAAACCCCCGCCTGCTGACCGCGTTTTAATATGGAAGCCTGCAGATAAGGCTCGACAATATCTGGAAAAATTGTGACGACATCCACCTTGAGGTTTTTTTTCTTGGCCATAATAGCTCTACCATAACAAAAACCGGCCCAATGTACATCAGGCCGGTTTTTTTACGAACAATTAAATGCCGAGTCCGGCAATATCTTCATCTGTAACGAGTCCGGAATCGCCATGCGATTGCGGTGCTTCGGGCTCGCTTCCTTTGTTTTCCTGATGCTTCCGACGAAGCTCTTCCGGCTCATAAATCACCATGCTCACGCGAGCATTGTCTTTTGCGCCTACCGTTTTCAAAAGAATGCGGAGGGCGCGAGCCGTTTGACCTTGGCGGCCAATGATATACCCCATGTCTTCCGGATTGACATATAGTGTAATTTTAACGCCTCGATCATCGATCTCACGATCGGTTTTGACGTCTTCCGGATGGTTGACGAGAGCCTTTACAACGGTCTCGATAAATTCCTGATCTTTTTGCTTCTCTGCCATATCGGCTATGAACTCCGCGCCTGTAAGGGAGCGGACGAGTAAATTGTCAAATGCCCTATTGGGCTACCGGCATCCTAGCAAACGGGGACTAAGGAGGCAAAGAAATCCATAAAACAGAGCTTAATCTTGACGTTTTTAGCAAGCTCAAGTACTCTCTTTACGTGCTCTTAGCCATCCCCGCTGGCGGTGGGAGATCCTAAGAATCTTATATTAAAAAACATGCTCACCATAAAATTGGCACGTATCGGAAAGAAAAAGGCACCGCATTATCGCTTTGTCGTTATAGAAAAAGCACGCGACCCATGGGGCCGTGGAGCAGAAATTGTTGGTCATTATAATCCCCGAACAAATCCGGCAACGATTGAAGTGAAGGAAGATCGTATCAAATACTGGCTCTCGAAGGGTGTTCAGTGTACCGATACCGTCTGGAACCTTCTTATTGATCAAGGGATCATCCAGGGAGAAAAACGTAATACCGCAAAAATTTCAAACAAACGTCGTGCGAAACTCGGCAAGGTAGCGGAGGAAAAGAAAGTTGCTGAGGAAACCGCCAAAAAGAAAGCCGCGGAAGAAAAAGCCGCAGCCACCGAAGCAGCTCAGGCTGCAGAAGCAGCCGCCGCAGCAGAGGGAGCTTCAAAAGAAGAGGCCCCTGCTGAAGCAGCCGCTCCCACCGAAGAGGAGGTAAAAACCGAAGCTCCTGAAGAGCCTAAAGCAGAAGAAAAAGCAGCAGAATAACAAAGTAATACAAAAATCCCTCGAATGTTCGAGGGATTTTTGTATTAGGCGTTCTTTCTTAGATTTTCGATTTCTTCCATTTTAACAGAAAGCAGTTTTGAGACCCCATCATCCCCCATGGTAACGCCATAGAGCACATTTGCGTTCGTCATTGTCGCGCGATTATGTGTGACGACAACAAATTGCGTTTTCGTTGAAAGGGTCACAATAATTTCAGCAAACTTCCGCGAGTTCGTTTCATCGAGAGCAGCGTCAACTTCATCAAGGACAACGAACGGAGAAGGATTGGTCGCCATGATAGCGCAGATAAGCGCAATGGACGTAAGCGCGCGCTCTCCTCCGGAAAGAAGCGCAATGGACTTAAAGCGTTTTCCGGGAGGCGTCGCCTGAATTTCAACACCAGAAATCGCTCCCTCAGGAACTTCTTCCAGAATATTCCCTTCTTCATCCATTTCGGGTGTGGGGGCAATTTCGACAAGCTTTGCATCTCCGCCGTCAAAAAGTTTTTTAAAGAAATGAGAAAATTCTTTGTCCAGTTTTTTAAACGCGATGGAACTTCGTTCTCGAATGGTCGATTCCAATTCATCGACAATGGTATCGAGCGCCGTAATGCCGGCGCGTAAGTCCTCAATTTGTTTTGATAAAAATTCAAAACGCTCTTCTGTTTCCACATGTTCCTTGAGGGTTTCCGGATCGATGCCGCCAATCCACTCAAGCTGCGAACGGATTTTTTGAATACGCGCGGACGCATCAATATTTGGTTCTTTATTTGGTTCTTTCGCTGTGCCCGCAAGCGCGTCAAGCTCTTTCTCAAGCGCTTCCGCATGAAGACGGATGTCCTGCAAAAAACTCTCTCGCCGCGTTTCTACGCGCGCAAGCTCCACCTCCGCTCCGGACGCAAGGCGTTCAGCCGCTTGGCCCTCCGCACGCTTGAGTGAAAGTTTTCTCTGTGTTTCAAAAATATGCTTTCGTTTCCCTTCTTCTCTCGCATTCCAAGCATCCATAGCCGCCTCGGTTTTTGCGATCTGCTCCGTAATATCCGCAAGCTCGCTCGTAAGTTCTGCGAGTTGTTTTGCTGCTTTTGGATCTGTTTGTTTTGCTTTTTCCGGTTCCGGAGCCGGACGCTGTAGCTTACCAACAAGCTCAGTACTCATGCTTCGCAATTCCGCTGCGAGGGGTTTGAGTCGAGAAAGATCCGGCTTTTCTGCTGCGAGAATTTCATCGAGCGTCTCGTGTTTTGCTCGCAACGTGTCGACGCTTTCGATAATCTTTGAAAGCGGGAGCGGTGCCCAGGGTTTTTCTGCACGAACTTCGGCGATAGCCTGCTCCGTTTCAAACTTCATCTGCTTTTCACGCAGCGAAGCGCGCTTCGCGACCAGGCCATCAAGCGTTTGGCGTAATTCGCGAAAACCCTCCCCGACCGGAACCGCCTTCTCCATCTCGACGAGATCAGCTTCGAGCTGAGAGGCTTCCTTCTCCAACGCAGCCTCTTTACTGCGCGCATTCTGCACATTCGCCGTAAGCTCATTGAATCGTCCAGAAAGCCTCTTCCACTCATAGCCATAATGCGCCCGTTCGAGCGTTTGAAGCTCTTCTTCCAGCGCTTCGCGCTGCGACAAACGATTTACTTGGCGCTCCAGCGACTTAAGGCGCGGTTCAATTTCACGAAGCAAAGATTCGGACTGAACCAAGTTCTTTTTTGAATCATCAATTTTATTTAAAGCCTGATTTTTCTTCAGCTGAAATGGACGCAAACCGAAAGCTTCATCAAAAAACTCTTTGCGCTCCGTCGGACTCGCAACAAGCACATGATCAATCATACCCTGTCCTATAACGCTGTACGTTCGCTGACCAATGCCGCATTGTGCGAGAAGCAATTGCACATCCGTGAGACGCGCGCTTTGCTTATTCACTTCGTATTCGGAATGTCCATCGCGATAGAGGCGGCGCGTAACTTCAACTTCTTTTAAATCAAGATCCGGATGCGCGTCTCCAGGACCGTCGCTTGCAAGCGTCATGGTAACTTCCGCAAAGCCGGATCGCGTGCGTTTTTCCGAACCGGAAAAAATCACGTCTTCCGATCTTTTTCCGCGAAGAAGCTTTAAGCTCTGTTCTCCCATCACCCAGCGAATCGCATCAGCAATATTGGATTTTCCGGATCCGTTCGGACCAACAACCACCGTAACGCCACGTTTCCCGGAGGCGTCAGGCATAAATTCGAGAACAGTCTTTTGCGCAAAGGTTTTAAAACCCTGAATTTCCAGACGTTTGAGATACATACTGAATGTGCCTATATTAGCGTTAAATACCCGTTCTGGCTAGCGGGTTTCCCCCAGTGTTTACGGCTCCCCGTTTCCAGTCTACGATCTCGATATATGGCAAATCGTCTTGACGCAAGCTTTGAACACCTCCGAGAAGCCTTTTCCGAAGTACTGGCTAAAAACGTGGACTTTCCGCTTGGCGTTATCGTCACGGTTCTTGATGCAAAGGTAACGGCCAATACCGCCCACGCGAGGTTCAAGCTTTCTGTCTTTCCGGAAACAGCTGAACCGGGCATTCTTCAAACCCTAAAAGAATATGATCATGAAATAAAAGATGCGCTTGCAAAACGTCTGCGCATGCGACGTATTCCGCGGCTCCATTATGTTTTTGATAAGACGGAAGCAAAGGCAGCAAAGATTGAAAAAACGATAAATACGCTGAAAGAACAGGGCGAGATTTAGAACGCATTTTAGGCATAAAGCTTGACCAAAGGCCTGTTTTGGGGTAGACTCATCCATTCCTATGAAACGGGATTCACGGATATTCCAGCAGGTTGTTCAAGCGATTCAGCAAGCGAATCGCATTCTTATCGTATCTGATGGAAAGCCTGATGGAGACTCTGTCGGTTCAAGCTCTGCCGTATGGAACTGGCTTCAGCGCGAAGGAAAAGATGCGACGCTATTTTGTCCAAAAGAAATTCAAAGCGTCTTTCGCTTCATAGACGGCTATGCGCATTTCGCGCAGGATCATTCGATTCTTGAGCAGGGTTTTGACCTTGTTCTTGTCTTTGATGCCAGCGATTTGGAACATGGCGGAAATGACGTTCTCCTCGCAAAACTGAAAAAGCCATATACGCTCATCAATATTGATCATCATTCAACCAATCTTGGCTATGGCGATATCAATCTCGTATACACAGACGCCTGTTCCACTTGTGAAGTGGTCTATGATTTTTTTGAAGCAAACCACATTCATATTGATCATCGCATGGCCACGTCTCTTTTAACGGGATTATGTACGGATACTTCAAATTTTTCCAATGCCGGAACCAATGTTCGCGGAATGGAAGCGGCTTCGGCTCTCTGTGCAGCCGGCGCACGCCATTCGGATATCCTGCGGCATCTTGTACAAAATAAAACCGTCCCCGCTCTTCGCTTATGGGGATTGGCGCTTGAGCGTTTACATTTCCGACCGGAATATGATCTCGCCATTACCTATTTTCTCGCCTCAGACATTGCAGAAGTCCCCGGAGGCGATGAAGCCGTTGCAGGCGTCTCAAACTTTTTAAATGCAACCTGCGGAAACTGCGACACGATTCTCGTCCTACGCGAAGAAGACGGTCTTGTGAAAGGTTCGCTTCGAAGCGTAAATCGTGACATTTCAAAATTCGCAAAACTGCTCGGCGGCGGCGGCCACAAAAAAGCCTCCGGATTTGCCGTTCCAGGAAGAATTGAAATACAGGACGAACGCATTCGGATTATGCCCGTACGCGCCTAAAAGCTACGGATACACTATCTCCAGAAAAGAGCTTTCATTAGCACTCAGACAATTTGACTGCTAAATCTGGCTGGGCTAGAATGAAACGGTTATGAAAAACCCCTACGAAATATCCAATCTCACACCGGAAAACTACCTTATCCCGACTGTGATCGAAAAAACACATCAAGGCGAACGAGCATATGACATTTACTCTCGCCTGCTCAAAGACCGCATCATCATGCTCGGTTCCGGCGTGGATGATGAAATTGCAAATGTAATTGTTGCGCAGCTTCTCTTTCTTGAAAGCCAAGACAATACCAAAGACATTAAGCTCTACATCAACTCACCGGGCGGCTCCATTACCGCGGGCATGGCAATTTACGATGCGATGCAATATGTAAAACCGGATGTCTCTACCATTTGTATTGGCATGGCCGCATCCATGGGTGCCGTGCTTCTTGCCGGCGGCGCCGCGGGAAAGCGCCTTGCGCTCCCAAACTCTGAGATCATGATTCACCAGCCTTGGGGCGGATATCAAGGACAAGCAACAGATATTAAAATCCACGCGGAACGCATTATCAAAATGCGTGAAAACCTAAACAAGATTCTCGCAAAACACACAGGCCGACCATTGAAAGAGATCACCGACGATGTCGAACGAGATAATTTCATGGAAGCGGACGAAGCAAAGAAATACGGATTGATCGACAAAGTAATCAAATAACAAAAAAGCCCTGAGCGGGGCTTTTTTGTTATTTATAAACTTGTGTGAGTTCGATGCCAGTATAGAAGTATCTGAGAATACGCTGCCAATCCCAACCATCATTTGCCGCATCAAGTGCGCCGGTAGCGCTCATGCCAACTCCGTGGCCCCAAAGTGTTCTGTTCTTTGCCGCGTCCCATGGCACGGGCACGGAAACGAGCCAAGGATAATTTGAACCGCCATACCAAACCTCTCCCCAAGAACGCGTCCGACCATCGGAGCGAGAAAAATACGGCGTAATGGCGAGGGAACCGTTATACGTCACAATATGTCCGCGCGTCTCATCAACGGCCTGAACAATTTTCGGACTGCGCGTTTCGGAACCATATCCGCGATACACCTGGTCATAACGCGCGTCTACATGGAAGACGCCTCCGTGCTTCGTATTATGCGTGTAATGATACATCGCGTAGGTTCGTGCTGCAGTAAGCAAAGCTTTCTGATATTCGAGCGGGCTCAGATCTGATGTTTCTCCAATACCGTGAAGATACGCTTCCATGGGAAGTTCATTTATAACCCAAACATTTCCAGTATCAGCGACATAGCGAAGCTCAAGCTGGCGGCGAAAGGTATTATCATTTGCTCCGGGAAGCCAGGAAACCGGTCGGGAAAAATCCGCGAGCTCCATCGGCGAAATATCATCATCAGCGTGAAAACGAAAGACGCCCGCAGATTGGCTGGAACAAGGTCCGCCGGAAAGCACATACATGTTGGTTGTGCGATTGAAGGCCACAGCCGATTCTTGCCCAACAGCCAAGTGACAAACCGAAACTCCATTTAAGATAACGGAAACCGGAGCGTATTTTGCGCGAACGACCATGCGATTATCATTTGTTTCAAAAAGTCCTACGCGTATCATTGGCTCATCCGGAAGATTCGCGACTGATGCGGACGAAGGCACTGACGGAGATGTTTCAAACACACCGTCCGAGGTGACCGTGACGGGAATATCAATCCATCCGCCATCAACGGGCTGGTCATCCGCATAGAGCTGAAAACTTGCCGTGTAATTTCCAACACGCGCAGGTCCCTTTACATTAAAAGTCACAAAACCGATCTCCCCCATCTTTGTATCGCTCGTTACTTTTACCGGGAGAGAAGCATCGACCCAACTCGGATCACGGAAGGAAGCAAGGCTCGCCGTTGCACCGGCGACGCCGACTAATTTTACATAAAATTGTTTCCAGGTTTGCGCCCCCTCATTCTTGAAGCCAAGGATCATTTGTTGGCTTTCATTTCCGGAGACCTGGATACTCTGTGCGGAACGTAAAAGAAGCGTCGCCTTATACCCGCTTGCGGCGGCTAAAGCTTGTTCCGTTGCAGCGGTTGTTGCGGTGCTCGCGGATGATGGCTGCGTTGCGGCCGCAACTTGAGGAGTTCCCGGAACAACGATCGGGAGAGAGAAGGCTCCATTCGCCATCCAAGCCGTATCTTCTGCGGCAAGCGTAAACTGTTCATTATAGTTTCCGGGAGCATTCGGAGCGCGTATTTCAATCTTAAAAAAGCCAATTTGCCCAGGTTTTACCTCTGTTTCGGTTAATTTTACGGCATGCGAGTTACTCATCCATAATGCGGTTCTAAAAGGACTGGCACGCTCGCTGGTCGTACCCGCCGTGGAATACACGGAAGCGTAGCTCGTTCCGCTATTACGCCAGGTTTCGCTTCCCGTGTTTTTGAAACGCGCTATCACAAAAACGTTTTGGTCAGGATTAAGCTGCCACTGCGTTCCGCCAAGACTCACGAGCTCCGCACTCCAACGACTATTCGGTTTTGGCTGCGGGATGGAAGAAGCAACCGCAGAACCTGCAGAGGAAGAAGAGGAAGAAACAGTAGACGCTGTTTGTACGGAAGTCTGGGCAGCTGTATCTCCGACAACGATATCAAAAGAGAATCTTCCTCCGGACATGCGCGCGATCGATTCCGCGACGAGAACATATTCCTCGTGATACACGCCTGGCGTGGACGGAGCTTTAATAGAAAAAGTAAATTGTGTTGTCTCCCCGGGATTCACACGCGAGACAGGAAGCTTTTCCGCCTGCTCTTTTGTCACCCAATTAGAAGTCGCAAAAGGACTATCGGATTCAATATGCGCCGTCGGATTAAAATGATACACCGAAACATAATAGGATCCGGAATTGCTCCAATAGGCGCTTCCAATATTTTTAAATCCAACGGAAACCGTTCCCGTTGCGCCCGGCTTTAATTGTCTGGAAAATGTAAGAGAAGTTGCGCTCGCCTGAAAGTCGCTTCTCGTTAAAGCAAAAGCTTGTTTTGGTAGCAGGGATACAAAAGAGGCGGCTATCAGTAAAACAGCAAGGGTATTTCGAAAACGTGACAAAGATAATTTGCCCGCCTTTCTACCAAAAAAGGACGCTATCTGCATAAGTGCTTCACATGAGTATCCTACCATTCAATAGGCCTACATAGAAACGACGTATGAGTGGGGAGAAATATTTCACCTAAGCCTAGCGCCAAAAGGACCATTCTTCATTCTGTCACTCTTTTGACAGAATCGGGGCTGTAAAAATGAACACCTCTTTTGCCCAAAGCGCATTTTCCCACTACAATTCATCCATGTCTCTCACAAGATCGCTCGCATTGAATACGGGTGTTCAAGTTGCCGGGAAAATCGTATCAACAGCGCTCGGTATTGCTATTATAGGGCTTTTAACCCGACTGCTTGGAACAGAGGGATTTGGAGCTTATTCCACCGCGAATGCCTTTTTACAGATTTTCGCTCTTCTCCTCGACTTGGGACTCAATGTCACGCTCGTCGCACTTCTTGGCGAACATGCCGGAGACGAAGCCTATGAACGGCGCTGCACAAGCGCGCTTTTTACGTTGCGCATTGTCATGGCGCTTCTTGTGCTTGGAATCTTCGCCCCATTCGTGGCATTTCTCTCTCCCTATCCGCTCGAACTTAAACTGGCAATTATCGCATTAACAGGCTCTTTCTTCTTTCCAAGCTTAAACCAAGTTGTGACAGGCGTAGAACAGCGCCATCTAAAAATGCATGCAGCCGCCATTGCAGAAAATGTTGGCCGCGTCGTCACGCTCGCTGGACTCTTTATTGCCGTCGCCTTTCACTTCGGGATTGTTCCCATTATGTGGATCATTTCCTTTGCGGGCTTTGCAAACTTCTTTACCAATTTCCTGAGCGCCAGAAAATTCGCTCACTTCGGATGGAATTGGGATCCGGAATTCTGGCTTGAAGCCCTGAAGCGATCCTGGCCCGTCGGACTTTCCATTGCATTTGGACTTCTCTATTTTAAAGCCGATACGATCATCATGTCTTTTTCGCGAAGCCAAGCAGAGGTTGGTATTTACGGAGCCGCATATCGCGTGCTGGAAATATTAATTACGGTTCCCTTCATGTATGCCGGCGTGCTTCTCCCTATTCTTTCCAATGCCTGGGCAAAAAGAGATCAAGCTCGTTTCAAAAAACTCTTGTCCGCCTCCATCGACGTAATGGCCGTTCTCGTTATACCGATCATTGTTGGTACGTGGTTGCTCGGCGTGCGCATCATGACTATTGTTGCCGGACCGGAATTCGCCGATTCCGGACGCATTCTCTCCGTGCTTATTCTTGCCATCGGCGCCATTTATTTGAATACCGTTTTTTCTCATTCCGTTGTTGCCATTGATGCGCAACGCAGTATGTTGCCCTTTTATGCCTTCGTCGCCATCAGCGCCCTAACCGGATATCTGATTCTCATCCCTACATATGGCATGTGGGCCGCTGCGTGGATCACGGTCGCTTCGGAAGTCATTATAGGGCTAGGATCACTCTATGTAACAAAAAAAGCGCTCCCGATCGGATATAAGCCAAGGGCGACGCTTGCTGCTATTGCCTCTTCAGCTGTGATGGCACTTACCGTTTGGCCACTTCGAAATATGTGGATTGTTCTTCCCATTTTCGTTGGCGCACTCACGTATACAATCATGATTGTCAGCTTAGGCGGTATCCCTATGGAGATCATTCGAGAAGTTCTCAAAAAGAAAAAAGACACCACTCCTTTTTCCCCGCTCACATGATCATAAAAAAACTTTCCTTTGTTCTTATTGCCTCTCTCTGTCTCGTTGGGACTGGTTGTTCTCCTGAAAAGAAATTGGAAACTGCAGCAAGCATTCCTTCGACCTCTGTAGAAACAAGCGCCCAAAATCCCAAGGTGGAATCTGTAGCGGATGGATTGGAAAAAATAACATTTCAATTTGGGGCATCCACGCAAGAGCATTTACTGCTCTATAAAATTGATCCGACGCAATATGACTTTTCAATCGAACACACAAGTTCCGCGAGAAGTATTGCGGACTGGCAACTTAGTTTAGGCATACCAACGCTTGTGGTAAACGGCGCATACTTTCATGAGGATTATTCCCCTTCCGGAATGCTGATTGTAAATGGAGAGCGCGTCGGTTCACGTGCATTTGATCTTGATAAGTCCGCACTACTCGAACTCTCACCGCTCCCGCAAATTATTGATACGCAAACGGAAGTCCTTCCCGCTCAAACAGAACATGCGCTACAAAGCTACCCCTTGCTTGTACAGAATGGAATGAATGCCATACAAAGCGACAGCGGACTTGTCGCGAGAAGAAGCTTCTTCGGATTTGATGCAGACGGATTTGCCTATATTGGAATCTTGCCGGATGCTGAGCTCAGTCTCTTTGAGCTTGGCCACGTTCTCGAAAGCATGAATATCAAATGGAAAAAGGTTCTCAATCTCGACGGCGGACCTTCAAGCGGACTTGCCGTTGCAAACGGAGATATTGAAAACAGTATTTTTCCGGTTCCGAATGTTATTGTCGTAAAAGAGAAAGTATCAAAAAAGCCTTAAAAACAAGGCTTTTTAGCTTCACAAAAAAAATAAAAACCCCGACATAACATCGGGGTTTTTATTTTGTGCAACTCTAACGCTTTACCCAGGCAAGAATCATGAGCGCAACGGCAACCAAGTTAAGAACAGCATGCGCCATCATCTGCGAAGCAGGTAGTCCCACCAAAAGCATATACACATGTGTTGCAAGAACGACTACGGCACCGATCCAAAAAGACCACATCGACAAAGAACTTGCTTTGTTCATAAAAAGAAAATGAGTGGCCATAAGGCTAGCCTCCCTTTAAGGATACAGGGAAAAACAGAGACGGAACATGCGCGCTCAAGCTAACAAACTTTCAATCAAAGATCGAAATCGCGCACTGCGAATAGCGGCCATGTGCAAGTTAATTGGTTTCACAAGAGGAAAAAATCGTTCTTCAATAAGCGTATGACGCATTCCCGTTAGCCCCGCTCTTGGTCCATTCAGTATCCATGAAAACAACAGATTCGGATCCCACGGACAATAGGTATTCACAATTTTCAATGCTCCTGATTGAATGCGCTTCGCCACCGTCTCAGGAATAAAAACTTCCGAAGCGAAAATATCCGCTTGATTGAATACAATGAGGCGCACAGAGTCCGGTAAAGTTTCCTTTTGGAGAAATTGGAAGAATAAAAAAGCTCCTAAGGAATGACAGATAATAACTTCCGGCGATTCCTGTTCCAAGAAGCGATGAAGCGCGTGATGCGTTTCTGCACGCTGTGCAATCGCACGCTCGCGGTCATACACTCCAAGTGTATAAAAAGGATTCAGCGACTGCAGAAAAGAAGCCTCCTCTTTAATATCCCATCGAAATGCTTTTACTCCCCCATTCTCAATATCCGAATGAAACGCAGAAAAGCCAGCATCGATCCCCTGTGCCGGACGAAAAACGGAAAAGTGAATACCCGTTGCGAATCCATGAACGAGAACAATGCGAGACATGATGGTGTGTTAGTACAGTAAATACTAAGAAATGTCCATTTAAAATAGCCTAATGACTAAGAGACGATCTAAAGAATTCGGGATATGCTTTTTGAAGCTCGCTAATCCCAATGACTTGGCCATAAACTTCAGATTCGCAGGCTATCGCTGTAGGAATACCCAGAAAACAGTCATTCGAAGTGTCCATTGTCGCCCCCCCCAGAGTTTCCATGATCGATCTTCGCAGATATGACACATGACCCGTTGTTACCGTTTATGCCGCTTATAAGACTATCCGTAACCATAAGATTTTCTTCTGCTATTCTAAATGAAAATCCATGCACACGTAAACTATCTCCTATGTGCGCCTGCTCTGGCTGGCATACTTTGTACGGAAGTCCCGAAAAGAGCTCTTCACCCGTTGTTATTAATCTAAAAACCCAAATATCTTTTTGTGGGTCTTCCAGCAAAGAGGGACCGATAAGATAGATACTGTCCGTATTAACCATGCCTCGGTTATCTGCCGTCACAGCACCGCAAGCACCGCCCGCTGGAGCCCTTACATGATAATTGCTTCAAACGATTCCACTCGAGCGAATTACAGTGCCCAAACCGGTGGAAAGCGGCTCAGAATAAGTATCATCAGCAGAACAAATATTTTCAATAACGGATGGGATTATATGAGACTGGTCAGTGGTAACAACGGGCTCATATTTTTTGATAACCTCAACAGTCTCGCTTGATAGAAAAAGGCCAGAATCAATTTGGAAAAATCCGTCCCCATTATCTACTAAAGAATACCTTAGAGTATATCTCTGTCTACGTAGACCAATTTTATCATTTTCAGTAGCGATAAATTCAACAGCGCAGGATTCATCGGTGCAAGATACGGACTCGATGTTGTAGTTAAGAATATTCCTATAACCAGCCTCCCATTCATCGTATGGATGATGTGCTTGGAATGTAGTTGCTAAAAGGCTATAAGCTCTTTGCTAATCCTGATCATTCAAATAGCTGAAAAAGGCCTTCATTGTTTCTTCTATTGCATTCACATTTATCCCCTTATTATGAAATGAAATACTCTCTGAAGGCGTCGTCTACTGGGGCTCTTGAGCCACGTCCGCATCCGAAGATAGACAACCCGCACCAAGGAGAGCTGGGGCCACCAAAAAAAAGAAAGGTTTTTCATAATTTTATTCATGCATAACGTACACAAATGAAGCGCTATGCACAAAACACCTTTTTATGATTATATGATTTTCCCCAAACACGAAACCTTAGTATTCCTGCTAAGGTTTTCTAGTCCGATAAGGTGCTATTCCTACATCCGCCCGCATCACAGACCTCATTGCAAATATTATTAGCATCGCACGAATAGCCGCAATCAAAATCGATCAAGCTTTTCTTTTTTCGCTATTGTTGAACCGGTCTACAGACACTCGCCTCTTGATCCATAGTTTGCGCTTTGTGCCGCGTAACCATCTTTATAGAGTGTCAGAGTCCACTATGTACAGCTAGCACCAAAAAGCGCAAAACCAATGAGAGTGAGCGAGATTTTTTTATTCTGTACATAGGAATAAAAATTACAGATACCGATCTAGTAATGCTGACGAGACGCCTCATAAGATAACCGCCGTTAATCATCAACTATAATATCAGATTGTTAAGCTCTAAAAAGCAAAATAGTTGGAATTGAAATGCACGGATATCATAACGCCCCCACAGGAGAACCCTGTGGGGGCGTTTGCTCTTCATGAGCAGTTGGGAAGCGTCGTGGGGTATTGGAGTCCAGCTACGCTGCCCTTGAAGTGGTTCGGAGTGTAGATGCCGGAAGAAACGGTCACCCCCCTCGGCACATTGCAGCCGGGAAGAAGCACTGTCCCAGGCTCAATCACTGAACCCGCGCCAATGCGACATCTGTCGCCAATGATCGCCCCAATCTTCCGACGAGGCAGCTTGATCTCTGCGAGCTTCGCATCGCGATAGTCCCGAATGACGACCCCGTCGCCATTAAAGCCCGTGCGATGCAAGACATGCACACCCGGCTCGATGAAGACATTATGCCCGACGATCGAGTCGGAGAGCACAACATTTTCTTCGATCTGGGTACCGGCGCAGATAACGGCTCACTTCACGACAGAATTCGTGTTGACGAAGGTCTTGTCGCCGATAAGTGCCGGCCCGACGATCTTCGCGCCAAAGCGAATGGTCACCCGCTCCCCGAACCAAAGCGGCGACCGAAGCACCGAATGCGAATCAAGGTTCACGAGATAGCCCCCGAAGAAGTTCCGAGAGCCGATCGTGTGAATGGTTGGATGGACCGCGGCGAACGACGCGCGCTTCTCCCGAAATTCGGCCTCGTTGCGGATGGCATACAGTCCATGTTCACTGGGCTTGTACTCCCGAAGACATATGCTGGCGGATGAGCCCTTCTTCGGCTGATACCGCATAGGTGGCATGCGGCCCCTAAGGTCATCGTCACCGAGCTCCTTCGCGTGCCCAAGGTAAAGCCTCTTGGCCTCCTCACGGTCCACCTCGCCGTCTCCTCCCACGGGATACCAGTGATCGAAGGGATCCACGAGGTTCCCGAGGAATACCTCAATCACCTCCCCCATGTCTGAGATAAGCTCTTCCATCCTAAGCCCCAAAGCTGAACTACCCTTTTTCATGCTTCCTCCTAACGTTGACTGAAAGCATAAGCAGTGAAGCAAAATTACGCGAAATTTACAAGTAAATGAAAAGACGGCTCATAATGAGCCGTCTTACCCAACAGAACGTCAGGTGTTTCAAGTGCAAAGAAGGGGAGCCTGCGCGAGTTTGTCAGGATCATGCCGAGACAGCCTGCGCTCCAGCTTGTCCGCCAGTGACGTAATCGCCACCCCTTCGGAGAGAAGTGGCGTGCGGATAGGCCGGTAAGACGTGCCATCAAGATCATCCACCACAAGCGGTGTCCTAGAGATCTCTACGTACTCATGGATCAGTTCGTCCGTTGGAGCCTCATTATTCATGATAACCGCATTGATTCGACCTTGACCGAGTTCCTTCTCGATCGCCTTACAGAAACAACTCGCCGGATAGCCTTCGGTCTCGCCTGTCTTGGTCGTAAGATTCATAACGAACGCGCATTTGCCATTTGCGCCACGGATCGCTTCCGATACCCCATCAACGAGGAGCGCTGGAATGATGCTTGTGTAGAGATCACTGGGGGCCCAGCACGATGAGATCAGCTTCACGGATTTCCGTAAGAGCCTCTGGATCCACCGGCACGGCCGGCTTAAGCCAGTATGTGCGGATCGGCGCCCGCGGACCACTCGGAACATCCGATGATATGCTCGCCCTCGGTGAGGGTTCCATCCTCCAACCTAGCGTAGAGATGCGCCGACACAGCAGACACCGGAATTACCCGGCCTTTCACGCGAAAAATCTCATGCGCTGCATCAATCCCCTGGATAGGGTCATTTACAAAGACCTGTTACAGGCCGAGCAGAAGACGATAATATTCAGTTTCTTATCTACTGGCACGTCCTTTGTTAAAGGGAGCAGGTTGTTATTTAATAAGAAAAGACCCGCTTTATCTAACCCCAAGTAACACAAAAGCCCAGCAAAATGCTGAGCTTTTCTGGTCCGGCAACGGGCTACTCTCCCAGGACCGGGTTGGGTCCAAGTACCATCGCTGCTGACGAGCTTAACTTCCGTGTTCGAGATGGGAACGGGTGGGTCCTCGTCGCTTGAGCCACCGGCCTTTGCACCGCAGAATAGGTATCTGCGGAGAAAAGGCCGATGTATTTTCAAAAGAAAGCTTATGGGGCTTTCCCTTGAAAATAATCGGATCGAATCGTTATACGTGCAAGGCACTTTTCTTACATAGATTGCAAGACACGCCTTTACACGGCGCCATCCAGCAAGAGCCGGATGGCCAAAACATGGGACTATTAGTACAGCTCGGCTCAACACTTCACAGTGCTTACACCTGCTGCCTATCAACCTCCTCGTCTAGAAGGGTCCTCATACGAAGGTTAATCTTGAGGTTGGTTTCACGCTTATATGCTTTCAGCGTTTATCCATGCCGAACGTCGCTACCCGGCAGTGCTCTTGGTAGAACAGCCGGTTCACAAGAGGTTCGTGATTCCCGGTCCTCTCGTACTAAGGAATCGTCCTCTCAACCTTCCGCGCGCACAGTAGACAGGAGACCGAACTGTCTCACGACGTTCTGAACCCAGCTCGCGTACCGCTTTAATAGGCGAACAGCCTAACCCTTGGGACCTGCTCCAGCCCCAGGATGCGATGGGCCGACATCGAGGTGCCAAACCTCCCCGTCGATGTGGACTCTTGGGGGAGATCAGCCTGTTATCCCCGGAGTAGCTTTTATCCGTTGAGCTTCCGCCGTCCGATATCGTACGGTCGGATCACTATGTCCTGGTTTCCCATCTGCTCGACTTGTAGGTCTTGCAGTTAAGCTAGCTTTTCCCATTGCGGGATCAGCGCGATTTCCATCCGCGCCTAGCTAACCTTTGTGAACGCCTCCGTTACTTTTTGGGAGGCAACCGCCCCAGTTAAACTACCCACCAGATACTGTTTTACAAACCGGTTTCACGGTCCGTAATGAGAATAACGACAGGGCAAGGGTGGTGTCTCATTGGTGCTTACGCTCCCACCTACTCTGAACATGCCAAGCCGTTACCCAATATCAAGTTGTAGTAAAGCTTCACGGGGTCTTTTCGTCTGACTGCGCGTACAGGGCATCTTCACCCCACTTGCAATTTCGCCGAGTACTAGGTTGAGACAGTTGCAAACTCGTTATGCCATTCGTGCGGGTCGGAACTCACCCGACAAGGAATTTCGCTACCTTAGGACGATTATAGTTATCGCCGGCGTTCATCAGCGCTTCGATTCAAGGCTGCCTCCCGAAGGATTCACCCCTCCTCTTAACGTTCTGACACTGGCCAGGCATCACCCCCTATACGTCACCTTGCGGTTTAGCAGGGAGCTGTGTTTTTGGTAAACAGTCGGTTTGCATCTTTTGCTGAGGGCTGTCTTGCGACAGCCAGGCCTTATCCCGAAGTTACGGCCGCTGTTTTGCCGAGTTCCTTAACCTAGTTTCTCTCGTACACCTTGGCACACTTATGCCCACCCACCTGTGTCGGTTTCCGGTACGGTTTCCTCATGCTTAGCCCTAGAGGTTTTTCTTGGCACCGCAGTCCCGATCCTTGTCCTGCTCTCGCAGGACTTGCGCTTACCCCGAGGCTTATGTCTGGCGGATTTGCCTACCAGACACCCCTGAGTACCCAAAGTCTCATTCCAAGAGACTCGATCAGTTGAACGATGCGTCCCCCCATTGGAAACACAAGGAAGTGCAGGAATATTAACCTGCTGTCCATCGACTACGCCTTTCGGCCTCGCCTTAGGACCGACTAACCCAGGGACGATTCGCGTTGCCCTGGAAACCTTGGGTTTACGGTGAACGGGATTCTCACCCGTTTTTTTGCTACTTATGCCGACATTCTCTCTTCTGTACGCTCCACGGTGGCTCACGCCTTCCGCTTCGACGCTGAACAGAATGCTCCCTTACCGATGCAGCGTCCCGAAGGACACTCACATCCCGCGACTTCGGTATCATACTTGAGTCCCGGTAAGTTTTCGGCGCCGGACAGCTTGACCAGTGAGCTGTTACGCTTTCTTTAAAGGATGGCTGCTTCTAAGCCAACCTCCTGGTTGTATAAGCCGTCCGACCACCTTTCGCACTTAGTATGAATTTTGGGACCTTAGTCTGCGATCAGGGCTGTTTCCCTCTTGTCCGATGGAGCTTAGCCCCCATGGACTGACTATTGGGAACGCAATGGCGGTATTCGGAGTTTGGTTGGGGTACGTAAGCTTGCGCCCCGGACCCCATTCAGTGCTCTACCCCCGCCACGCTATGGACCAACGCTAGACCTAAATCTATTTCAGGGAGAACCAGCTATCACCCAGCTCGATTGGAATTTCTCCTCTAGCCACAACTCATCCCCGAGTGTTGCACGGCTCGTGGGTTCGGACCTCCACGCACTTTTACATGCGCTTCATCCTGGTCATGGCTAGCTCGCCGGGTTTCGGGTCGTGTATATGCCACAAACGCCCTATTCAGGCTCGCTTTCACTGTGGCTTCGTCCCCTCGGGGACTTAACCGAGCGACATATAGCACACTCGTCGGCTCATTCTTCAATAGGAACGGTGTGACGGACCTAAGCCCGCTCCACCTCCTTGTAAGCATACGGTTTCAGAAACTATTTCATCGCCCTCCCGGGCTGCTTTTCAACTTTCCATCACTGTACTTGTTCACTATCGGTCAGTAGGAGTATTTAGCCTTGGCACATCGTCGTGCCTGCTTCCTACGAGGTTTCACGAGCCTCGTAGTACTCTGGATCTGGACTCGGTCTATATTCTTATTTTCATCTACAGGACTATCACCGTCTTTGGTTTTGCTTTCCAGCAAATTCGATTAAGAAGAATATACTCCGTGCACTATCGCGGGATGTGCATCGTCCGTCCGCAACCCCCATATAACGAAAGCCCACGCTCGCCCTTACGTCCCCTTAGAAAAACTTGCGTTTAACTTTGGCAACATAAGTTAGTTATATAGGTTTGGGCTGGTCCCGTTTCGCTCGCCGCTACTAAGGGAATCCTGCTGACTCTTTATCCCGTCGCGACCAAAAAAATGATCGTGAGGGATAAAGAGTCAGCATAAATTTTGTTTCTTTTCCTTTGGGTACTGAGATGTTTCACTTCCCCAAGTTCCCTCCCTACTCCTATGTATTCAGAATAGAGTCTGCTGAGTTCATCAACAGGGGTTTCCCCATTCGGACATTCCCGGATCAAAGGTTGCTTGCCACCTCCCCGAGACTTTTCGCAGGCTGCCACGTCCTTCATCGGCTCCTCTCTGCCTAGTCATCCACCGTACGCCCTTTCGTGTTTTAGCCATCCGGACC